>Ga0123352_10001106_pt1 | contig 34931 bp, 24 predicted proteins | sample TergutLab28metaG_FD_89700 | JGI IMG/M metagenome (GOLD analysis project Ga0123352, IMG submission 89700) | Labiotermes labralis P1 segment gut microbial communities from Petit-Saut dam, French Guiana - Lab288 P1 | ecosystem: Host-associated > Arthropoda: Insects > Digestive system > Gut ...
CGTTCGTACCACCTCCCTTTCAGACCGCACAGCAACACTTGGAAGACAGCCAGTATCACGCAATGTCTGGTTAATACGAGTAAAAACACCTCTAGACGGAATCGTTCGGTCGGGAAAACGCCTTTGGTATTCTTCAACAGCAGCACGTGCATTGCCATTGCAAAATCCATACACAAAATGCATGTCACAATATTCCATGTGGGAAAACACAAAAGGCATTAAAGCAACTAACCGTCATGCAGGCGCAATGAATACTGCATTCCAGTCTTAAGGACATTAGCACTGTCGCGTGACGCATCAGCTGTGCAGGTTGCAGTATTTGGAACCACAAGAAACCCCCACTTTTCTCTGGCCATTATCTCCGTAACTGTTCAACTTTGGATATAGGTGTTTTGGGTTATATCGGTATACTTTAACATAAGGAACATTCTCCCGAAGCCTGGCACATTCCTGTATATGATACTCTTTGAGCAAAATTGTAATAACCTGAAGATGGCCGCTATTGGCCTAAACATGTATTTATTTTTTTGCTATTAAATACCATCATAAATCTATACTACCATAGTTGTGTTTTCATGACTGATATTTACCTCACCATTAGTCTGTACACTCTAAACCCCAGGCCCCTAACACCACATTCTTTTAATGTACATTCATCTGTCCCATTGTGATGAGACATTATGTACTTTACGCATTTGAGAATATTGGGCAATTCAATGTTTACACATATGCCACTGTGTTCAAGTGAGTTGCATTACTAGTAAAGTATTCAGGGGTTACAGGAATAGAAAACAGATCATCTCACGTTTCATCGCAATCACCCTACCTTCTTACTGGTCAGCTGGAGAAAAACATGCACATACACCTCTGATGCAGCTGTAGTGCTCTGAGGAAGACTTAAAGGTGATCTTTTTACCTTACTAAGTCTTTCAGTAGTTTGGTGGCCGCTGGCACTTTTTCAGCATTCCCTTCTCACTAATCTTGCTACCTTGTTAATTCTCAGACCCTCCTGGCACACTTGCAGCATCCCCACATCCCCCCACTGGCACTGATGCAATTCTAGGAGTTTGATGTCATTCAGCTTTAATAAAATCTCCACTGTTCCTCAATGGACCAGGCCTCACAGCCTGTGAACACACACAAACACACAGCTGCTGCAGTTACTGCAGTTTCATACTGTATCAGTTACTGCTACAACATGCATAATTATGAGCTTGTCTTGTGAAAGTAATTATTGTTACTCCATGTCAAACAGCACTGCAGAATTTTACCTTCCATGGTTTTATAGCAGTTTTTCTGAACAGAAGTAGATGTACTCACACATAAAGGTATCCACCATATATACTGTACCAATCAGAACTGCCTATGAACATCTTCACAGCTTTCTTTTGTAAAAACTCTTCTATTTATGAAATTTGAAATGAATATTGGCAACTGACAAATGTTTGACACCCTGCCTGTTAGCATTCAGTTTTACACAACAGCTTACTTAAAAATTGCCATACTTTTGTTCTGTGTAGAATACAAGATTTCTTGTGCATTTTATCGCTGTGCTAGCCATGTGTTCTTCTCAGTGGTTTATCATCACACTTTAAAATGTACAACTTTGTAACTGGATTGAAGACCAGAAATTTACAAATTTAAAGCATCCACATCATTGCCCCCAACTAAATACATGTAATATCTCAATGCCAATCCAACTATCATATTACAGACATTTTCTTTATTTTAAATTTTCTTAATAACTCTGCAAAGGAATGAACAGTGACAAATGAAGACACAACAAAGCACCTTGCTAGCTCTCCCTAAAACCTCCCAAAATGTAAGTCTTACGCCCACTTAAGCAAATGAGACTAAAAATATAAGAAACTTTCCCAATCAAACACTTCATGTGCTTATGATAATGCATCAACAAAATTACTCTACAGCTGCAAAGATTGCAGTTTAGTGTTCCAGTAATTGCATGTGTGCAATCAATCAGTGGCTGTAAGAAATTTATCACAATGATACAAGTATTCAAGCGTTAAATAAGAAAATGCACTGTGATAGCATTCTCTAAAAATATGTATGAATGTAACAAAGTTCTTAGATGTAAATGTCCTTGCAGTTGAACAACAATCACTTAATGCAAAAATCCGTCTTGCCAGTTTTACAGACAATACAGTATGTCCTCATAATAATAAAATGCACATTGGTGGAGTATCCTGTGATCTTGCTAAAGCACTTTATTGCTAAAACATGATACAAATACAGCCTTGTAGAATTCAAGGCAAGAGAGGTCAATGGCTTAAATCATACCTTCCTGATAGAAAGCAAAAAACCAGAAATCATATTATGAGATTCAAATACGTACCATAAATTCTACTTCCGTTCACACTCAATTTACAGTACAGGAATGTCAAACATATCACAGGATAAATACAACACAGTACAATACAAACATGAAAATGTATCATCTGCACAGCTGTTCCGTAAGAATACTGTATTATAAAGAACACATATACAGCAATGTATTTGGGTGAAAAATTACTTTATCATATGTACACTACTTACATAATTTCAGTTGAAAATAATTCTTTTACAGATTAGGAATAGGCTACGAAATAATCTTCCAGTGCTAGCTTAGGTTCTTTCATATCGTGGTTTAAGAGTTTAATGTAAGATGAAGAACACTATATATTGGTTCCTGCATAGTACACACCTTTCTGGTAACCAGTGAGGGTAGCGTCTGGCATATCTTGTGTTTAAACTGTGGAGTTCTGACTTTGAAATTTTTTCATGCTGTCTACTGTGAAAGGCAGTAATAAGAATAGGTATTCATTGCTTAAACAATTCTCAGTAGAAGAGTATTTTCTTTACACCTCTCATTAATCTCATTTTTGTTTAAAATGGTGAAAATATGTCACCTGTTGCATTTCCCCAAAATAAGGAATGGAAATTCGCAAACTCAACACTTTTAAAGTACAAATTCATGCTTTAAACCACAGATTCAACTTCAGTATAGGTAAGTTTGGACTTGCAAACTGACACTTCACACAGACTAGGAAAACTAAAAAAAAACACACACACACACAGACAAAAAGGGTCATTTTAATAATTGCAGGCACTACAGCAGATATCTTGAAGGGATATACTAGGAGTTTAATATTCTTCCACTTGCCAGTATACCCCTACTCTCAATATCAGTATTTTTTGTAGGCATGGCTAATTTTTTTAATTAATTCAGATGTACAGAATACAGACAGCATCTGATTAGTATTCCATGTTGTTTTTACATAAGTATGCAAGTTACATCCTGTATATTCCATGTATTGTTACTTCCATTGTAATGTCCTGACACATCCATTATCATTTGGAATTATAGGTTGAAAAATAAAATAAAATACAAAGACATTACCTGTGTATGCCAAATCCTAACCTCAGTATAAATCAAACTTTATTACACTGGAATGTTATTGAATAATCTTCTGTCCAACATAAAAGGTTCAAATCATGACACAAAACTACATAAGCCAGAATTAATTCAGTATTACTTTGTACTCTGTACAAGAATTTGCCTATACCTATTATAAATTATATAAAACTATATGGATAGTGTTGCTTATGATATATTTCACTAAGTCTTCATATTTGTCTATAAAACAAGTGTTGTATTAGGCCAGAAATGTTCTACAACATGGCTTTACGCTAGGAAGGATGTAAGGAACATGAATAATTAACATAGGCACGGACGATTTTGTATTTGTAAATCACCATACTTCAAAATATTTCAACTGTAGGTCAGTAAAGAAAATGCAACTACTTATCTCCACAACAGGAATTTCAGCAGTAGAAGTGGTTACTGCTGATTCTTCAAGATGGATAAACGTTTTGTTTTATACTATTACAAAAACAGAACTCATTTTAAGAGGTTATATACAATTCCAAAATAGGCAACAAAAATCTTACACTTTATTTTCTTCAGCCCTTTAACTATAACCTACCACCATCACATCCAAAATCACCAGGAATCACAGATCACTCAACTCTCATGAATTTATATTCCACCACAGTCCTGACGTCATTATAGGGGTGGGATCATAAAACTTGAGAACAGAAGTTGACTAATGACAACGATGCAATGATGCTGCATATTTTAAAAAATTCATACCCCTTAGATCATAGAATATTAGGTACAAAATGGTGGAATGAAACCAGCTATACTTTCAATGGTGCCCCTGTGTACATCTGTAATATGGGCTGCGCACTTCTGCATGTCTACCTGTTGGAGGAATTGTAATTATTTATTAATATTTGTATGTTCTGTGATGTTCTGTAAATGTTTTTGGATAGACAGTTATGATACAAAAACCAAATAGCCAAAGACAGGAGATTTTTATTTAAATTTAAGACCCAATCTGCAATCCATATCAAGCGTTGAAGAGTTTTTAATTTCTGTTCCAATTCACAATGGTTTCATTTAACAAGTAGGTTAATTTTGCACAAGCATTTTTTAAAATATCGTGCATAGCAGAATTCTTTACTGTATAAACTATGGCCTGATAAAGTGCCAAAATACACATCATTACTGTGAAATGTGAGTTTCCTTAATAATGGAAAAATAACTGAGCTTCAAGGAAATGCTGTACATGTCCAAGGTAATTTCCTGGTGTTTTCTGCAAGCACCAAAACACGACATATTTACCTTTGGCAGGGATGACTTGCTGCACCACCTGCCACATTGCCCAGAATCCTGCAGTAATTCCATAAAACATAGCACAAATAGAATCAACAGGTGAATGTTGTTTGCAGAGCAATAACCTACGTAAAAAGTGGTTGTAATAAGGCATCAGTGGCTGACAGTAAGGAAACAGTAATCCACTTCTGTAAAAATAAATAGAAGCAGGACCCCCCCCCCCTCCACACACACACACACACATACAGCAAATTAAAGGAAATACAGCCAGAAGGAAAGAGTGATAAAGGGGCAGATGATAAGGCAAAAGAAGAGTGAAATCAAAACCAGAAAGGGGGAGGTCAGAACGGCCAAAATTAAGGAAAATAAAACTGAAAAATGCACACATGGGTAACTATGCAGTACAGAGGACTGGGGTTACAGGAAGGAAAGAAAAGGAACACAGTAAAGCAACATACTTGCGTATGTGTGCAAGAACACGTCCTGTGACTGTATGGATCACAGCACATTTTTCAAATGATGTCTTCAACTATGAAGTCACACTGGAATTGTGGGCCCAAAAATATATGCATGTTGCATTACTGCTAGTTTCAGAAACTAAATAATAAACTAACTTCTACTTCATTTAAAGACCAATAATTTCCATATGTAGGGACTAAGATAGACTTGTATCACTATTATACAATTTCATCATCCACTGTGTGTATTTCACATATTAAAATTGAGATTCTAGGCTCTCAAAGTGGTGATGATGAAGATTCAAGTTTGCTGGGATGCTGTTTACAGCACCTTGACTTGTATGCACTTAACATAAAACATGACATAACATCCCAGAAGACCTAAAACTATGTTAAAATCACCCCATATGGATCATCACCATTTGCAACTGCCAACACATAAAGAAATGATAGGACATTTGTAGGCACAGTAGCAACTTATAGTGTGCACACATACCTTGCAAATTCTATTTTACAAAAAATGTACCATTAAAAAACACACTGATTTGAATTATTTACCTCATACACATCACCAGAAAATGGTCAAAGTTCTGATCAGTGCTTTGTCAGCACAAACTTCCTACAGGACATCCTACTACACTGTAAATCATATGTTATGAATGTGATATAAGATAGAAATCATGCTGCTGTATGCACTGAAATGCTTGTAAGGGTAAATAAATTTCCCTAATGTGTTAAACATCGTTGGTGTTTTATTCATAATTGTGTAAGCCCCACATGGAATGAGAGGACTTAAAAGACTGTATCTGTTAGCTTCACAGGGAGAAAGATTAGTATTTTTCACTTTCACAACAAATGTAAAACTGATGCTTCTAACAATTAAATGCTGTACATCAGTACTGGCACAATGTACGGTCATGTGAAGTCAGTTTACAGAGAGGAGTTCTGGTTGACAGCAGCATATGAAAACATCAATTTCGGTGAAGGGATATGTACGGTGTCTGAGAACTGTAGTTTGAAACCTTGCTTTCATAAACATTCGCAAACTGCAGTTTGTCTTCATCGATCTCTTGATAGTAATGTTGTTTAAAATTAAAATGTAGTACAAATCAGTACTATAGAAACTACAGTGCATAAAACATGGAACTGAAATATATGTTGTTAAAAATCAATACAAATGTTTTAATGCAATGGGTGTGCCAGTCCCTCCTCCATCCTGGTGATGTTCTTGAAAAGCACTTTGGGAGCATGAGAAATGTTTACTTTAATAAATTATTAGAAAATATGTTTCACATGTGATGTGCTATTGGTCGCACAATGTATCTATGTGCTCCCTCTTCCATCCTAAGTTATTTTACCATGCAACCACACAATTACGTTCCTATTGGGTGACCGAAAATATGTAATTAAAGACGAATTTCATCAAAAAAATATTAATACGATAATCACGACAATCCCTCCACTATTACCGACTGCGACACTTCAAACAATAAGAATTATTTACCTGGCATATCCATACTGAAGGGCAATCAATGACGAACATAACTGTCGGCCATTTTAAACTTCCGACCAGAAATTCACCTACCAAAGATGATCCATCCCACCGACCGTACACGCTCCTTGTCAGGGATTACTAACACATGGCACCATCGATACTTGCGATGCGCGCATTTGTTTAAAATTTGAAGTAGCCTCTTCAGCGGTGCAAATCACAAGAGCATGTACACCCAGTTTTAACAACAGCAATGTATATTATGCCATTAAGTTTTGAACAGAAGTTACTTATTCTTAATCTCTGTTTTGCATATTTTGTATTTCAGGACATAACTTTTTTCTTAACAAACGTGTTCCAACCATTTCAGTAAGTACACAATTGAACCTGATAGAATATATCCCGTTAATGGATACCGTGGGGTTGTTCAAGAAGACAACCACAGTATAACACATATATAACAATCTTTATTTTAATCTTACTAAAAAACCAGGAAAATTTTACATCCAATGCTGAGGTTCGTAATATTAACACGAGAAATAAATTGAAATTGCATAAACCTATAAGTATTCTTACATTATATCAAAAGGGAGTTATTATATGAGCATTAGGATCTTTAATAAGCTACCTGATTGCATTGCAAGATTAGTGGAAAATAAAAGGTCTTTTATATCCACTTTGAGACAGTATTTAGTAAGTAAATATTTTTACTCCCTAGAAGAATTTTTGATGATTAATATATTTTTATAGGAGATCAGTTTGGCCCTCTCAAGATCAAGATAAAGATATTATGATATAATATTTTACACTATTGTCTGTTATGTCTTGTATTGTTCTTAATAATGATCGATTATCGTTAATATACTTTTTATCTGACAATGTTTCATATCCCAATGCCCCTTGAGGGATGTCGTGGATTGATGAAATGTGTGTTTTTATGTATGTATGTGTATATGTATGTATGTAAACAATTTAAAAATGAGTTATACAGGTATGTTTTAAATAGCTCATTTTACTCTGTCAAAGAATTTTTGGAATCCAGCAGAGATAATTAATATGTTAATTATTCCTGCTGTAATTTGTATTATTTTATTATATTATGCACAGTATTTGATTTTGGAGACTGTGGTATTGACATTTGTTTATTGTATTGTATTGTAATGTGTTTGTTTTCTGTGTTTGTGTGTGTGTTATGTGTTTTTTCTGACAAGTTTCATGTCCGACTGTTGTATGACAGAATTTGTGGACCTACGAAATGATATGTGTGTATGTATGTATGTATGTATGTAGTCTTTGGTAGTTGAACAGTCAGTGTCATAAGATGACGGCTTAATGGCCGCGATAAAGATTTGGTCTGCCTCTGGGGTTTACCCACAGCGATGATGTACCGCTGGCTACGCAGTTGACAGGCCGGAGGTCTGTGGTGGAATTGAGGAGGCTGCAACTGGTGCTGAGTACTGCTGCAGGATGTCTGGATGAGCAGTGGTGTGCCCAGTCCACGAGGCTTCGTGGCCGAGCAGTCTGTGTCATGTCTTCCATCTTGATGTCTCCTTGCTGAGATTCTTCCTTGATGTATCACAGACAATTTACTCCTTCCAAATGAATGAATGCTGGTCAGAATGGCCTCTTTTTATTCCGGATGCCTGTGTCCAGCCTGGTCTGCCATTGGCCGTTTTGACAGAGCTGTAGGTGTGGCTTCTTGAATGGAGTCCCGCGTGCCTGGCTTCACTGAGTTTAATGATACTGGTTAAATTGGAATAAGAAACAATTTTTGCTCAGCAAGAATCTGAGACACTTCCCAAGGAATGTACGAGTTGTGCAGTCTTGTAGAATGCTTATCCACACTAACAGTTCACTCACACATACAACAAACATACATCTGAAGAAACATAAATGTTTATTTCCAACACGCAGTAAGCATAGCTATGAATACTGAGTTGTATAAATGCTTATAGTTTCAGAATTGTGTAATACCTCACTGCACAACTGTTGAGGTAGCACACACTTGTAAGTATATCTGACAGCACATTTAAGTATTGTATGTGTGTTTTATCATTCTCATGGCAATTGCTCTTAAATATTACAAAATGGGTTACCTTAACTATTTTTGGCACCAAACAAAAATCAACTCACATCCTCCTGCCAGAAAAATCCTTAATTACAACATGCAATGTGCCAAGTCCGCTTCCAATGCCATAAAGAAGCCAAATGACTCATTTCATGGTATAGCAGGTGTTGCTAATAAGTCAATCGAATCCTACTTGGAAATAGAAATCAGAGAGTAGTTATAAATGCTCATAATAATTCAAATGGGTATTTTTTTAAATGGGAAGAAGTACAACATGGAGTCCCACAGGGTTCATTTCTTGGACCATTATTGTTTTTAATATATGTTAATGATCTTTCTAAAAGTGTATCTGACACATCCAGCCCAATCTTATTTGCTGACAACACAAGCTTCATTATTGCAAATTGCAATTAGACCAAATTTAAGTTTAATACTAATGAGATATTTAATGAAATAAATAAATGGTTCCATAGTAATTTATTAGTGTTGAACTATGATAAATCATATTTTTTGCAATTCCTAACTAAAACTGATCATGAAATTAATACGCAAGTTTTGTTCGGTAACAGAAAAAGTACTACTATTCAAAGTCTAAAATTTTTAGGTCTGACTATTGACACTTCCTTGACTTGGAAACATCATATTGGTGAACTAACATCCAGACTGAATAAGGCTTGTTATGCCATCAGATCAATTAAGCCATTTATGTCCCTAGATGTACTGAGAAATACATATTTTTTATATGTTCACTCAACTATATCTTATGGAATTATATTTTGGGGAAATTCATCTCATCATGAAGATATATTTAAAATTCAGAAAAGAATAATTATGAATTCAAGTAAAAATGCTTCTTGTCAGCAACTACTCAAGGAATTAAATATCCTTCCTATTCAATCCCAATATATATTCTCAATACTTTTGTTACTAAATATAAAGACCAATTTCCGTTTAGCTCACAAGTAAGGAAGATCAATGCAAGGCAAATTTACAATTTGTACCTACCTACAGAAAACTTGGCAATATACCAAAAGGGTGTTTATTACTCAGGAATTAAGATCTACAATCATCTACCTACAGCCATTAAAGATTTAGCTGATGATAAGAATAAATTCAAACTAGCTCTAAAATTAATTCCTTTTATAGTCTTGAGGAATATTTTAATAAATAATTAACTATGATATTAATTTTATTCATATTATTACTTATGCTTATCCTAATCATAGTACTTATAATTGTTAATGTAGCTATCCTATGACACTACAATAAGGCACAACTTATGCTGAATGTACACTTGCTTTTCTATTATGCCAAATGTATACATGACTAGTTCCACATCTGTATAAGATCAATGGAATGTGAAATAAATGAAATGAAATGAAACTAGAAAAAAGGTAATTTCTTTGCATCTGAGGTTCAAGACTCCCCCACTCTACTATCACCTTATTCGCTCTATTCCTTCCTACTTAAATACAGTAAAATTTGTGAGATATGAACGTGAATATGATTGGATTATCCAAGATGTGTAGTCCTCTCTTTATAACACTCCAGGTAATTAGGTGGGGAAGGCAACTGCTTTCCTTACTTGCTGAATACCCTAGCCTCTATACAGACCTGGAACAAGCCACCTTGGGCATTGAACCCATGGTGATGTGTTACAAGACTGTATGAAACACTTCAGTCAAGGCTGTATGTTGAACTACTTCTGGCACACAAGTTTGACAGCTATATTTAAAGAACCTCGAGAGTGAGACAATTCACATTAGTGCTACAGATAAATAAGGTGATTGTTGTTACATGAATTTACTCACACTGTTGATTTAATGATTTGGAATATGTGTATCTTCCTTCAGATGACTGACATTTTGTATTTAAATGCCTGATGATGGGCTGAGAAAGGTCTGAAATATATAGCACACATGTTCAGGTGCAATTAAAATAAACCTACGTTGTGTTCGATGGAGTACATGTAGCTTATTTACCTTGCAACATGTTCACGTTGTGCCTTTCAATGAGCTGTCATCAGGCTGTGCATAAGAAGTACAAAGATGACACTTTAGAACTGCAAGTGATAGTCACACATGGTTGAGTTCTCAGTCTTGTTGCAGATTATGGAACATAATATCAGCTATAAAAACCAAATATACAAGAGCTGGAATTGTTCAGATACAAGACAGATCTGGAAGATGTGATGTGTATGTCAGGGAATCCTTATATGTAATTACTAAACTTACATTACACATTGTTAATCATAAATCTGTAACAATGGGAGACACGGGGTTATAATTTATATTTAATAATTACATCTACGGATTCTCTGACCATACACACCACATCTACCAGATCTATATTATATCTGAGCACTGCCTTGAAGCCTACTCTAGTTGGTGAGATAATTTTTTATACACTGTACAACCAATAATTCCAAGCCATCATTTATACATGTATACCATCACCATTTGTAAAGCACAGTGGTAAATTTTGAGCTAGTGTTGCTAGCTTGGTTGGATTACTGCACAGTAGCCTACACCATAATGATGTAGCAAAATACCCACTATGTACATAGTTCATACAGTGATTCTTTGGAATTACATTCTGTTCAAAGCAAATGCAAACTTAAAACCCATGACAGAAGAAGTTAACACGAACTAACAAGTTCTTGGTTATTTAATGAGGTCCTATTTTCTAAAATCCATCTTGAGACATTCAAAAGTGTTTCAGTGTACTTGTAAATTGTTAGTAATAAATATGGAGCATCAATATGCAGCTAGATACACATTAATAATTTCCATCATAGACACATTCCATCCACAAGTTTTAGTAAGCAGGATGTATGGAGATTTAAACTTTTCATGGCAGTGAACGGACTGTGGTCTTCTGGCCTTGCAATATCAAGTAGTCTCCTGGGCGGTTACTGGTGTTTCAGACCACAATACATTACCCATCTTAAGTGTATCCACAAGAATGCACACTGTTAACCCTGAACTTCACAATCTTGGAAGTTATGCCATGTTGTCTGTTACAAATTAACAGAGATATCAGCAGTATTGTACATATATTTACTTACAAGTCTGTATTATAAATATGTTAGTATATATCCAACCACTATCTGTAACGGAAAATTTTCTACTTAAAGAGTACCTCTAATTGCTTCTAACTTACCCCACTATCCTTTTTTATATTTTTACTTTTACTTTCACTTCTAATTTTTATTTGTATCCTTATTATATTTTATTGCACTAAACAATCCATACTGTCCTATTTCATTATATTTATCACACTAGATAACCATGTGATTGTTGAACACACTTGTGTCAATGTCACCCCTTAATCCCAAAAAATAAGACAAGTGTAACTCAATTTGTTATGGCCATAATATATCTTTCACATGAAGGGAAGAAGAAAAAAACCTGTTACAGCTTAAACTGAAACCTGTATCTAAAAAGAACAATTCATTTCAAATCTTGTGTAATGCCCATGATGAATTTTATTAACATATATTATAAACTGTTATGTTAAAAAACGGATATGAAACCTAAGAACTTACATGTACTATAAGGGCAGCTACCAAAGATGCTTCAAAAAAAGCATGATGCAAAAGCAATGTTATTTCCTAATCTTAAATTTGCATCTAAATCGCACATTATAAATGTATATTAGAACAGAAGGGTAAAAATCACTGAACTGATTTTTTTAATAAATTCTATCAATGATTTGTACAGAAGAAGCACAAATGTTCATAGTTACTTTCAGCAATAGTATTATGTCATCTCTATCTGGAAATATTAAACATGTGTTTTCTTATCTTTTATCAAAACTACATTATTTAGATAAGATAGTACTATCAGCTTGCCATTGTACTTAGCCACTGACACTGTGTAGGTGTCAAGAAACAAATCAGTTCCTGAAAAATGTAGTTTCTGTAATGAATTATAGGTTCTTGTATATACGAAAACAATTACTCAATGGCTGCGAATATTATAAATAATAATCATTGTGTAAGTTGTGAAGTTATATTTTGTTATGTGCTGACACCATAAGACATTGCATGCCAACACAAAAGTGTCAAACCATGGCACTCCCATCAAAGAGAAGAAGACAACAACAAAGACTTATGCTGGATACTGTTATTGGGACACAGCCAGAACTTGGTCCTGCACCTCCAGATGGGGGTTATGGATGGATCATTCTGCTTGGAGTGACAGCGATTCAAGTATGAAAAATGTTTTTTCCAAAAATTATCCATTAATAGTGTGGAAGTGTCATACAGTATCCTAATTTGTAGTCCTTACCATGCTTATTCATTCAAGCTACTGGCCCATTCACAGAAATTTTAAAATATACATTATGTATAATAAGATCAGTGGTAAAGGAAATAGCATGGTTCTGTTCATTTACCATTTTACCAGTATAGATAAAAGCACAGCACGAATATATACAAAGTATTTAAATATGCCTTTTCCAAGAGAAACAGTTTCACATATGCAAATACATAAAGAATATTCTACAACTGACTCTACTGGTATTATACACATGTTCCACAAAGCACTACTTTATCCACAACAAGCTGCCAGTAGAAACTGAGAATTAGGAGCTACAGAAACTGTTAATTTGTTACCCACCTTGTTCAATGTATGTTTCTCATCACCTCAGCATCGATCTGCCAATTTCTGGAAAAATTTTGTTTGAATTTAACTTGTCGAATTCCACGATCTTTTGTTTGTGGCACTGTGTCTCTGATTATGCTGTGCAAATAAAAATCATGTGGTGCAAGAGTAGGAGACCTCGTTTGCCACTTAAATGATCCATGGTGACCAATTCACATCACAAATTTCTTATTGAAAAAGCACCAGCGCTACACCCAAAATGGGGAGGAATGCCATTTTGCTGCCCAGCCACACTTCCTAGGTCATGGTGCAGTTCAATCTCTGGCAAATCTGTGCTCTGCAGATGTTCTGGGTAACTGTTTGCAGTTTATTTTAGTTTAGTTTACTTCAGTTTACTGTTCAACCATTTCAGTCAAGCCAATTTAAAAAACTCACAGTTTATGCACAGCAAAGCATGACCTTTTCAATATTTCATAAACATATTTATACCAACAATACACAGATTACTACATCAATTCTTCTTTCACTCAAAGCCTTCAGTGGAAAAAGTCCTGTCACAGCTCTTCCCAAGTGTTTCCCAGATTGTCAGTCCTGGAACATTTTGCCCTTCTTCTGTCACTTGCTATAGGTTGATATCACTCCAGGAACACAGCTGTAACGATTTTCTCTTCCACTTGTCTTGAATGTTGCTTCATCTGTCCATAGGATCTTCGTAAATGCAGGATCACTCTCATGAATAATCAAGAACCACTCACACAATTCCGTCTATCTGGGTCACCATCATTCACATCCCGCAGTTAGTTAGGTCTGTATGGCTTCATTCCCAGAGAATGTAACAGTGACATTTTCAGTTCTCATGAAGCTCTACTTAAGAGGCTTGTTAGGGCTAGAAACAAAGTTGGGCCACACTTTTCTGTGGACTTTGTTGATCTTGGCCTGCCAGTTCATGGTAAGTCTTTGATACTTAGTAATATTTAGGTAGCACGGGGAGAAGACAAAATTTTTAATCTGTCACGCAATCGAACAAGCAGAGCAATTTATTAATAATACTACAAGATAAAAATTATGACATAGGGATACACGAAATGGACAATAAAATTATAATAAGAACAATACTGCCCAACCTCACACTCATTTCACTCACTGGTTTTTCCTCACCCTTTGCAGTGGCAGTCCAGACTCTATAATCACTAATGTACACTACTTTGTGAGAAATCAGTAACTTCCATCAAAAACCATGCAACTGATGAGTACATACATGAAATACAGAACAATAACCAATGTGAACTCACAAGTGCACACAATTCAAATGTAGACACAGGAATGTAGTGGAGAATGTAATTTCATGTTACACACTGAATGGTGCAAAATGGATGTTAAAAAATTTAATGTAGCATTCTGATGACACAGCCTGTCAAACAAAAAGGAACATCCGATGACAGGATCATATAATTAGGACTCTTATACTTTATTGGTGACCGGCAGAGTAACAAATAACAAGTACACTCATAAGGAAATCAAGTGATAATTATATTGGGAATACTTGTAACCACTCAGTCCAGAACCTTCTCTCTCCCCATCTCCTACCTAAAACCATGAAGATTAATACACCTAAAGCTGTACTTTTACTTCCTGCTTCCAATGGGTGTAAAATGTGGTCACATGAAGACAGACAGTACAGAGTGGTGCGAACATCTGGACCTAGGTGCGAGGGAACAAAAGATCGGAGAAGAGTGAGTAATGAGGATTTTTAAAGTCTGCGCTCTTTCCTAAATATAAGGTTGATTTAATCAGCAAGGATGGACTTAATGGGGTATATGAAACATGGGTGAAATAAAAATTCTTAGCAACATTTTATTAGGAAACGTGAAGCATATAAACCATATGGCACCTTCTGGTTTAATAAGAAGCATGGAAGTTCTGCTCCAAGTGACTGTCAGTTTACAAAGAATGATTGCTTCTTGTAGTTAACTGTATGTAAGGTATATCAGCAGAAACATGTATTCATTGCTCAACAAATGTGAATCATTATTACCATACAAAATTAAGCTTAGAATCCAACCAAACCTCTTACTTAATTACAGTCCCTGTCTTTTATTAAATAACCTCAGAAGTTGGGAAAGCAAATTTAATGACCCATCAGAAACTTGTGAAAAGGTTTACCTGCACAGCTGGTCATGTGTTCCACACAATACAGCATTACTGACAGAATTACTCCATGTGTCAAGATACTACTCATAACTTTGCACCAGTCAATTTCCATACTGTTAACTGTCAAAAACATAATTCACCAACATATTCAAGGGGCATTATATTACTGTTTTGTTTACACCTTAACAGTATTATAAAGTATATTCTGAACCCTTGGCCTTGCTTTTAAATCTTCCTGCACACCTACACTAAATGGTTTAAAATGGTGATGTTCACAGATAACAATCCCCAGCATTCTAGTAACATCCGGTCTTCTAATTTGTCATATACTAAATGACAATACCTCAATGTCTCTGAAAGATGCCCATTGGATGTGGTTACCTACAGTCTACTGTGCAGTGTGGAGCATGACAAGTAAGGGAGCTCACAAACAATACCAGAATGGTGGCAACAATTACTGAACAGTTCACAGGTTCAAAACTCCAAATGTAATAAAATTATAAACCTACAGTGGCATTTTCTAGTAAACATTTCAAGAACATTTACAAACTGATTTGTAAAGTACAAGAATAAACATTTGTGGAGACCAGAAAAGTGGGTGTGGTGCAGTTCCTCTTGAGAATTTACAAAGTGCAAAGGCACCCAAGAATGCCTACTGAGAATCAAGAGTATGAGAATTTAATGGGTAGTTCCCAACTCAAATGGTTAGCAATATAAAAATGTGTAAATTCTCCTTGCAAGCTCCAATTCCTTAATCAATTAACAAACTTTGTGGAGCAGAGTCCTCCTGGAAAAGTTAAGTCACTCAGACTCCATCACTCATAGACACTACAGAGCAACAAATTATATATTTCTTATAACACAAATTTATTCATATTTATATAAAACTTTTATACTTACAAAACATTTCATATCCATAAGAGGAAAAGCAGTTCAAATTCTCTCACATTCAATGCGTGTAGTGATGACTGCACATCATATCTGAATTGAGATGTCAGACTATTTTCAATTTTGATATCTCTGTGGGAAGAAACTATCCTGCAAAAATCTGGAGAGGCTGTCAACCTCACTCAGAGCACAGCAGCAATTTTTTGGCAAAGAGGTTCAATCAAACTCAACTTTGGTTTTAGTGACTAGACAAGATAACTCAACAGTAAATTCCTGGCAGGGGCAAACCTTTTCTTTTTATGATATCCATACCAACTCTGGGCGCCCACCCAGCCTCTTTTCTAATGGATAGCATGTGCTCTTTCTCCAGGTGTAAAGCAGCTGGGGTAAGCAGTTGACCATGCGCCTCCACCTAATGTTAATATCAAGAAAGCAAGATGCTATAACCTCAGTCCCTCATGTCTTCATAGTGTGGTGTTCACATAATGGACAAACTTACCTTTAATTTGTTTCATATATTACATAAATATAGGAAGCTGCACCAGACACACACACACACACACACCCTGGTCTTTGAATGTGTGCTGTAACACTGACCTTCAAATAAGCATATAAACATTAAGGGAATTAATCCTCTACTCACATAAAATGCATTATTAATTCAAATGTCAATATGAAGAAGATATGACCATAATAACTACAGACTTTTCTTGCAGTATTTTAACATATTTCAAAATACATACTTTGCATCAACCGAAGACTTGTGCTTTACAAGAGTATGATCAATGTGTGCACCATTTATTGATCGTACTGCCTACCCATGCTTTTTTTTTAAATTCTTTTAGAAACAGCTTCTTATACACACTTTATGCACTACCCCTGTACTGTATTTTTAATATTTTTCTTGCACTTTTTACTAATAATTTCTCAACATAGCCCTATGAAATTCTTTGTAAGGAAGAGTTTTATTTCCTCACTTCAGCCTAAGTTTTATTATTAAAAGAACAGGACCGATGATGACTTGTAATAAGCCAAAACTTTTTAAATTGCCTTATATATGGTGTTATGTAAGAATGTTTACTGGGAGATACATAAATTTAGTTAACAGCTGAGCAGGACTGCATTACCTTAAAATAAAAGATACTTTTATTAAGTTCAATCGGGGTCAGTAATCAGCTATGGTTTGCTTCTTCTTCATCTTTATTATTTATTTACTGTAACATCCTGCTTCTAACTGTTGCAGATCCTTGGAGCATAACTCTGACATCTGTGGTCAGTGGTTCCTGCATGGGTGGAACTGGAATTTTTCTTGTTTCATCTGGACTCATAGCCATTAGCCTAATTCCAAGAACTATAGAAATCATTTACATAGCAGTGGGAATTCTTGCAGGTAACCTCAACCACACTGACATATATCATTTTCAAAAATTATGGAACTTACTGCCCAAATAATTTCCCAATATTGTGTGATTAATTAGCTGAAACTTACCACTGTACTAATAACAAATACTACTTGATCATAAGTACAGCAACTATTATTTTATCAGTCAGATAGCAGCAAGAAACTGAACTACTGAACTGTGACATTAACAAGTTCTGGTACAGCAAGCAAGGATATGCATCCAAACCTGCTACTCTTTATGTTCCATTATGTTTTCCTTCCTCTGAAAGCATGTGGTATGGACCGTTGCTGGAACAGGGGAAGAATTAGTTCATAAACTCTATCAATAGCACAGTCTATAATGTGTGTTGGCAACTGGAATATATTTACAAAATACAGCAGAGCAATGGTCAGCTCTTAAATATTAAGTTATAAGAATCCACACATAAACATCCTTATACAACCTACATATATATTCAAAGTCTCTTAGGCATTTTCCAGCAACAAGTACATGAATGAATGAACCATGCCAGATGCAGGTTACCTATAAGTATTCTTGGATAACAAATGTACCTGGCAAAACTGCATTCATTAAACTTGAATATCTGCATTAAAAAACAAGGTTCAGGGAACTTGGTAAATAGTTTCCTAATAAGAACAGGGTAAGAAGTGAGCATAAGGAAAAATGTCTAATTATGATAGTCTGTTCAAGGCTGTTTAACCACTCCCATGTCATGAAAAATTGTACAGAAGTTCTTCCTAGGCAAACCATGGCTTCAAGGGGTTATAAACTGTAGTCAAAACTGCTAAGTGCAAATATTGGTTTGGCAAGCACACACAACACTCAATTTTCCAGAAATTTCCTTTTCCTGTAACACATGGGAGTTGTTTGATAACACTTATTCTCAAAAGTTCAGAATAGTTTGAGAATAATATTTGGACCTAAGAGAGTGGAAGTAACATTAATTCAGTAATAACATAAATCCTGCACCTGCTTGCTGTTAGTGTATAGATGTGACTTGTATTGTAATCGTTACCACTTCCTATACACAGGTCAGTGGAAACTGATCCATATAATTAATCAAATCAACCTGTTCTATGACAGATTACAGTCTTAGTGGATGTGACACCATGTAGTTTACACTGCAAGTATTGCCAGGGACCAGTGGGTGGTCAATCTGCCTTGAAGCTGGAGACAGGAGAAATCTTTTGATACATTGGAATCATAGTCTACATGTACATCATGCCATTATCCAAAAAAACAGGTTCAACATGCACCTCATGATTTGTACCATTCAGTAAATATAATTAAGGTTATCAAATCAAGAGGGACAAAGTGAATGGGACATACAGCATGTATGGTGAAATTAAGAAACATGAAAATTTTAAGTCATGATGAATGAAGGGAAATAGACCATTTGGGAGATGCAGGCACAGATGGAAGGATAATATTAAAATGTGTCTGGAAAACAAACAATAACAGAGTTTGGAGTCAACTGGCTCAGGATATGGTCCAATGACAGGCTCCTGAGAACACAGTATGAAATTCTGGTTCCATAACAGGTGGGGAAATAATGGCATTTAGAGCACTCAACAGAGTTTTCAAGAATAACTGCTCAATGGATTTATCAGTAGTGTCTTTTCAGGAATTGGTGCTAGTATGGCAACAATACAGTGCGAATATTTGCTACAGAAGTACTTTAGTTCACGTCTCCCTATGGTCCACACACTCTGCCTAGTGGGGCAAGCTGTTGGTGAGATGGTGATGCCTGTACTAATTGGAAGCTTACTTACAAAGTTTGGGCTTACTAGTACATTGCTGTTACAAGCTGGGATAACACTTCAAGCACTAATAGGTGCTGTTCTGTTCAGAAGGCCACAGTATACGCAGACTACACAGAAAAGCATCGCATACACTTTACTGCAGGTCAGTATCCTCTGTGCGCAGAACTGAATTATCATACATGACAATGCCTTCAATCTAACCAAATTTGTGCTTCTTACTAGTCACTCACAGCAGCCAACATAAATTAAGGTATGGCAGTGTACAATATGTTTAGTTTAGCAGCACTGCAACTCAAACAATATTCAAAAGTCAGACTTCAGGGCATACAAAACTACATGTTAGCAAGAATCAGAAAATTCATGCCAATGCTGAGCAACCAACTTCCAGAAGCAATGGACTGACATATTCCACACATGTGGGATTTCTAGATTAACAACACTGCTACCATTCAGGGCATCACTAAGGTACTTATAATGGATTCCAATATCCATCCTTATTGTTTGCATTTCATAAGTAATGTTATTCAAGTTTTCAGATTTTCAGTGACTTCTTAACTGACTTTCATGTTTGGGTAGTGTCTGCATGTTGCGATACTCTGATATTAGAGAATTTCAGAGAAATTTTCAGCCTGCAACTGTATCTTAAGAATTAAGATTCTGCATTTCTCTGGTTGAATATATGCTGAGACCATCAGATTGCTGTTTTCATAAAGTTTACACATATATCAAGTGTGTTGTAATTTCAGAATGAAGATATGGAAGAAAGCAGGAACAATGAAGACATTGATTTTGAAGAGAATTTACAACATGTATCAAATGGTATTCTGCCTCACATAAGCCCTGCAGAGAGAAGTGATGAACTGCTTAGTGACATAACTTCTCCTGACACCTCAAAAAATTTCAACTTCCATTCAGGTCCTGCAGCTGACAGTATTCCTCAACCTTTGTTCAGTGATGTTGAATTGGCTGGTAATCGTCAGAACACAACATTCTTCATTGAAGATTCAGACAATGATACAGATTTGTATGTTCGAAGAGGAGGTTTTACACAGAGGACTTTCCCTTGCTCTGAAGAACTGAAAGTGCTTTGCTACCCTGTATTCTACTGTGCACTGATTCTGACAGCCATTACAAAAATGTCTACAATGTCATTTTGGATTCTGATTCCCCTCCTCCTGAAGTCCAGATTACAGGACTTTCAGTTCTACCAGGCAGCAATAGTGCTCTCAATAGGTGGAAGTGCCAACTTATGTTCTGCAGTAGGATGTCACTGGTTACCAGCTGTATCTGCAAGACACAGAAAATTCATCTTCATCCTACTGTCGTACATTGCAGCAGGAGGATTGTACAGTAAGTTTCTTCTGACCCTCTACATTACCTAAAAATTATCACACAGAAATCATCTAATAAATCTCTACAGCAGTGTTTCTCAACTTCCAGGCCGCGCCCGGTACCGGGCCCTGGCATCAATTATACCGGGCTGCAAGAGGTTCTCCTGGAATTTGTCATTTTAGTTTTCTAAGCAATTTTCATGAATAAGTGTTTTATAGTGGAAATATTCTGAGGAGAAAAATATTCGTGAATGTGTCGAAAAACTCAGATCCAGATGTTGGCCTGAGGAAAATACAATATGCCACAAGACTTCATTAGTCCAGTTATTATAACTAATTTAAATGTAATTTTATATTTGTCAACATGCCACACCATATACATTACTTACTTACTCCATGTGCAGAGTCCTTCTTGAGAAGCTAACTGGTTTGCAGCTAGTCAAGAAATTCCTCACATTTTATGGAACCCGAAGGTTCATTACCACACTCACAAGCATCCACCACCTGTATATACATAAGTGTACTAATACTCTTTATGATTATGCCATAATTAATTATTAATACTTATGTTAGTTTAATATATGAACTTAAAAAAAAATGGAAAGGTATTTACTAGTAAATTTTTTGGGACCGGGCCCTCGTCTTATGAAAAAAGAATTTACCTGGCCACGGTCTCATAAAGGCTGAGAAACACTGCTCAACATGACATGCCATTTCTTAGACAAAATGAGTTTCATACAAATCTGGTATTGGTATGACATATGTCAAATTCAATTCACCCAGCAACTTTTAATGTTTACTCCCAGCCAAGTACTATATTTAATCAACAAAAACACACAAATTTTGACAACAGTACACCTAAATATACACAATCAGCATTCTATACATTCATTTGGAGTAATATCTTGAAATTTATTCACTGAAAACGCTGTCAACTTACTGTTGTAAAATAAATGCCTCTCTCACATGTTCCAGTGTTGCATAACAGTTTTTCATGGGCTGAGATAGTGTGTGCAGCTGTGCTAGTACGACTGGGCACCAGTGGAGTAACCACTTTATTTCAGCATGTACTTGAAGACACAATGGGGGCCTCCCTAGTCACCAAAACACACACCCTGCTACATACCTTCACTGGTCTTCTTATAGGACTGGGAATGGTGATGATGATGTGTAAGTTATTTGTATGATGAACAAAACCAGTTATGTCCTCAGCACAACTTTAAGTTCATGAATTTCATGACATACAGAGTGCAGCAGAAGAGTAACACAGCCACATGTTCCAGTGGCTACAGCACTTGCAATCGTATAATAAATGCCAACAAGATGCACTATTTCTCAAATTTATCTGATAAAGTAATTAATCTACATGTTTCAGACAGGTCCACTGTCCATCATCAGGAGTATCTCAACATTGTATACGTGCAATAGGTATTTGTCATTTGCGTGACAAATACCTGTTGCTGTGTATACAGTGTTGAGATACTCCTGATGATGGACAGCGGACATGTCCAAAACATGTAGATTACTTTATCAAATAAATTTGAGAAATAGTGCATCTCGTTGGTTTTTATTATACGAATATAACACAATGCATGGTCCTCTGAATGTCAAACAGCACTTGCAGTTTTTACGTTACACACTAGTACTGGCAGGCAAATATTCTTGCTATTCTTTTGAGTTGGGATAGCTCAGTCAGTACATTGAGAAGTAACCTGTCACATTATGAACATTACTAATGCTTGGAGCTACATGTCCATTTCTCTGTATTTTTTTCCCACACCATGGTGCCTAGTTAAAGAGAACTTCCTTTTGGATCACCATCCCTGCTCTTTGTTTGTATCCATTTATTTAGTATAAAAAGTTAATATTCAGATATGAAAGGCTTATGCAGTGTACCAGACTGTGCTATACATATAACCTTCATTTTATCCACTTCATATAATTCTTTATGTGAAATACTTGCATATGTTTTCTGTTTCAGCACTGAACTTCACAAGTCCTTTCAGTATGTTGGCAGGGATCCAATTAGGAGCTGGATCACTGTGGTGCCTCCAGGCCATTTTCAATAGGCTTTGTAATAAACAGTGATGGAATATCAATTTGAATGTGGTTTTAATGAATAACATACACATCTCACATTGATAAATTCTGTCCCACATGATACCTGAAGTTAGAAATGTATGTGGCATCAAATAATCAGTAACACAAGTGAATGGTATCAATGTTACTGTACAGTGATGAGTGTAATGCATATTTTTCTGTTATCAAGTTCAGAAGCATGTAATTCCTTGTTCTTGGCAAAATTTTAACTGTTAAGCACCACTTCAGTTAACATTTCAACATCAACACTGGATGATTTTGTACCTGCACACTGAAAATAGTGACTCAGCATTGAGTCACCTCACCTGCAACATTGAGGACAACTTCAACATCTGTAAAGCTGATGCATGACAATGCAAAATCTAGCGAACTAGGCATGTCATAGCTACTTTGATATAAGTATAAAACACCATGTTATGCCACCATTTTTAATGAATATGAGGAAATGTAAGATTAATCTAGGTAGATACTTCTTATTTTCCAGTTCTTCAATAGTTTTCACAAGAGAGTTTTCACAGTATTAAAAAATTAACAATTTACAAAGCAGTTTATGAAACGGATGGAGAAATAAATGTCTGGTGATCTTAGTGTTACTGGGATACTGCGCTACGTTACTGCGTGTTTGTTGCCCATTTCAAGACCACATAGTACAACGTTTTTATCGGACATCTGACCCTTAAAGATGAGGCAACCACATGATCTTGAAATGCTGGGCAACAAACACCTAGTGACAGACTGCAATATTCCAAAAAACTGAAGGTCTCAATTACAACCCCTCACAAATAATTAATAGTGTTCCCCATCCCATATGCAAACTTCACATTAAGGAACACTTTCTTTTACTGCAATAGAGTGATTATTTTCAAGCATGTCACTCTGTTTTTTTTAATAATAATGATAATCGGCATCTTACAGATACGGTCACAAGTAAAGACTTATTATGCTGCCACACAACAGGCATATCAGACCCGCTTATTGTTGGTTATGTGCTGCTGATTCTACCAAGATTAATATTTATGTGCCTCATTATGCATGTTACAGAAAAAAGTGTATAAAAAGTTTTATGAGGAGCCTATGACATCTACTTTCCTTCAGGTCCCTATGGAACCTAAAAAACTAGCACAATTTTGTACCTCACAGATATGTCTATGTATGAAGTTGTATGCTGTATAGACTGCGAGTACTGAAAGTTGTACAATATAACCCAAAGATCAAGTCACCTTAAATTTGTAACTTCCAACATGAAACAGTTTTGTGTGTTTGTAGGAATGTTTATAATACATGACCACACCAAATGTCACACAACTTCCTGGATTTATTCAGTTCTTATCATACTTACCACCAATGAACAAAATTATATACAGAATTCACATGAACAGTGTTTTACATACTATATACATAAATACATACATATACACATATTCAGTGGTGCAACACTTCCACCTCAGATTTTCACACAGTCATTTGTTGGTAAGAGATCCAAACAATTTAAAGCTGAAAACCAGTTACTGAAATCCAGTATTGTTTATGATGTAACACACACACACACACACCTCACTCCCACAATTGGGCATACACATTATGAGAGCATAAACCTCCCTTTCTTTTTAAAGAACATGAACTAAGAGATTTCACTACAAATCCAGGAAGTTTTAAAAAGTTTTCGAACAAGACCAGCGGTTCCATTTTCTGGAATATTGTACATATATCAAAAGTGACAAATAATTTGGTATTCCAGTAAAGGAATGTATAAAAAGATAAACAATGTATGTACCACAATACATTATGGCATGTTCACATAACCACTGCCACCATGGAAATGCAACTGTATGTTCTCTTTTTACTGTTGTTGGCATATATGTAGCTGTCAACAATATAAGTGTTCAGTGTTGCCACAAAAATGCAACAATGGTTTCCATTTGCATTGTTGATGAGCTACAAAACATCTCATAAATCTGTTAAATATTATGAATGTGTGTATAGATGCTTGCTTCAGTTGTCCGGCATTGAAATTGCATATTTTCTGCACTATACTACCACCTGTAGCCTGTCTGGCTCTACCATATTTTTCCACATTATCTTGTAAGTGGCTGAAGTACAGAACACAAAATGTGTGTTCTGATTTTCTCTGCAACTTTTGTCCAAAACATCTCTCACTCTAAAAATAATTCAGCAAGATAAAATGAATTTACACAGTTTGTCATGTAAAGTACCCATTATTCTTGACAGATTTTCAAAAATCCCTCAAATATTAATTCATGAAGTCCTATTCAGTGCGAGCCAAGATATCCCATATGGACAGAAGGACAGACAGACTTGACAAAGCTAATAGTCACCTTTCGCAATTTTGCAAACATGCCTGAACAATTTTAAATATGCAAGGAGTGTCATGAAAAAAACAGTTATATTTCTCATTTTTCTAAACATTTAAAATAAGCAATAACTGATATTCAAATAGTTTTATCACACAATTATGACTTCCAGCACTGCTGTAGAAGTTTATTATATCACACCAAGGTATCAGTTTTTCCTGGAGACAGCATCACAACACACGATATACATAAAACCAATAACATTATTCAAATGCACAACATAAAACATACTTACATACATATCTGAAGACTCTGTGACTCGAGATTAAAACATACAGAGATGGTTCAATTACCATCTTAGGTAAAAAAATTTAAAATAAAAATCACTCTGTAAAAACAACAGCAACAGTTGCATGTTTTCTTCCATTTTTTTTTCATTTATGCATATTATTAATTTTAGAAACTGTTAATATTCCACCTACTTTATGAAATATGGATTATGCAAATAATAAATTTTCCATATGTATTTTAACTGCCTAAAAACAAGGTATCTACAAAAAATTTGATTGTAAGTAGGATGAAGCAAGTGAGCAACTTAGGATACTGCAAATAAAGGACCTTACAATTTGTCTATATCAAGTAGTAATCCAAGAACAGTGAAATCTGTGACGCAGTGATGGATTGGATATGTGGGTAGGATGAGTGAAACAAAGAACACGGAGAGTTTCTTTACGGGAAAAATTTATGGGCAATATTTGCTAAAGACTTAAGAAATGAAAGGATAATTTTATGATGAACTTCACGAAGTTAAGCGGTAGAAATGAGAAGTGGAGGGAACTGGATCAGGATATGTCTATTATTTGAGGTACTGAACCTCCACATTCTGGAACCAAGATGTATAAATTGCTTTTGGTGTTCCCCATATACTCAAAACCCAAGGTACTGCAGAACTCATGGCTTTAATTTCTACATATCTGAAAATGTCATGTACGTTTCTCTGGGTGTGAATCCAGTGTCTCTAGAGCTTTACACTAAGATTCCATGTAAGAATAAATTGGTAGGTTTTGTACATTCATGTGACCATGCATCATGTCAAATCCTTATAATAAAACCAACTAGATGCACTAATTTCTCAAATTTATTTTGGAATGAAACTGTACATGTTTTGGACAGTTCCTCTGTTCATCATCAGGAGTTTCTCACTGTACACACAGCAATGATATATGTCAACAAACCTGTATGACGTATACCACTGCCGTGCATACAGTGAAAAACTCCTGATGATGGACAGAGGAAATGTCCAAAACATGTAAATTTTCATTCCAAAATAAATTTGAGAAATTAGAGCATCTAGTTGGTTTTATTATAAGGATTGGTAGATTTTGATTTATGAACAGTGCATACAGCACAGCTCTTTTAAAATACCATTCCAGTGCCTAAACTATGTGGTAGTTATGTCACTCTCAGGTACCTTCTACTTAAAACCTAGACTGTTGGCAACTTTCCATCTTTTCCTCAAAGTAAAATAAAGAGAAACTAGCATTTGGATACTTTAAATGGTAGGACGATTGTTCTTTGAAACGCTTGTGTTTAAGCAGGAAAGAAATGAAATTCACACTGTACATAATTGCTAACAAGCCTACAAAATTTCAAACTACACCCTGCGATCCTACTTTAAGAATGTGTAAGAGTACTACCATTGATCAGCTTTGGAGTCAAGCAACAAACTGTAAGAACAAAACCCTATTCGCACTTTAATTATTAACCAGCAAATGCACTTATACAAAATTTCACATGAAAACACTTAAAATCGCTCCGATATGTTTCGATCCTAAGATCATCCTCAGGGAGCTACGTTGTTCGTTGCCAGAGTCATTTTAAAAACATTCAAGGAACAACGTAGCTCCCTGAGGATGATCTTAGTATCGAAACATGTCGGAGTGATTTTAAGTGTTTTAACGTGAAATTTTATATAAGTGCATTTGTTGGTTAATAGTTAAAGTGATTCTACAAAATGCACAGTGCAACAATAAGGGAAACCCTATTCTGTTTAACACAGAAACCTCCTTATCCACTGGCAACATACAGTATAAGAAATTGCTTACAAGGACAATGTAACACTTGGAAGATCTACGCACAGATGGAAGGATAACAATAAAATGTATCTTACTGATATGATGAGGTAAAAAACTGGATTCTTCTGTTCAGAATAGGGGCAAGTGGTGGGCTCTTGTGAACACAGAAACAGACCTTCAGATTTCATAAGATGTGTGGAACTTCTGACTGAGGAAATATTAGTTTCTCAAGAAGAACTATACTACATGGAGTTGGTCAGTTAAAAAGTAACTTTCCTTCCTTCATCTGCCAACTCGCACTACTGGGCTGACAGACCAAGGTGTGAAGTGATAGTATCTTGAAAAATGTAAACATGTGGTACAAGCAGAGGATTGATTTTCATACATTTGTGAAAAGTAAAAACGGTTTGAAAACAAACAAATACAACAGCAACATTAATAAATATATCTTCTACAGACACGAGGTTTACATTTGTCCTGTCTCATAGGTGAGATAGTGAAGTGACCAGCTCTGAACTAGAGAAATGTAGTTCAATTCCAGATAAAAGAGGGATATTCTTTTTGCCAATGTGTCCAAACCAGCTGTGACCATCTGGCATATCAAATTTGAAATGAGGACACCTTTACCAAGACAAAAAGGCTGAAACATGAAGCCAAATGGAAGTGTGGTACTTAAAGAGGAGACAACTTACCAGTCTTACCTACCAGTCCATTTGTGAATTCACACCAACTTGTTTTATACAATAAAAAGACATTTAACAACTTGTTTCTTTGATTCTTAAAAACTGAACTTTTAAAATCTCACAGTGTGTAATATAAATAAAACACAATAATCTATGGAGCATAAATGTTAAAAAGGGGTAAGTTGTCCTGGGGCTTAATACACACCACATCATGAGAGCATGTGGAGGAATGAGGTATAGTTACACACATTCTTAACCTTGGCACTAGATAAAGTTTGGCAGTCAGCTTCACACCCCAGCTGCTATGCTCCCATGAAAAAGCCCCCAGTACTTGCTGAACAGGAGGGCCACAGAACCAGTTTGGGCACTTTAGAGAACAGACAACTCTCAAACCCCAATTCCTCAATTATTCAGCCTGTTGTATAGTCACTATACTGACAGAGCTATTCTGGCTCTTCTGAAATAAGTGGAATACATGTAAGTAAAGAATATGTCTGTAAATCTTCATTGTAGAGACACAGCCACCCCATTTTCCCATATGTTGATATTCATAAGGACTAAGGAAAGAACAACAAATATTACTGCATGAAGATGAATGTTTTCACTGTACCTCCTTAAACACAGTCCTGTATGATCACAGATGAAGGTGTGTGTTTTCTGACATCCACGACATGGACCTCAACGCAGCAGCAGACTAAAATAACCTCGATACATGAATTCAGTTTACCTGTGCCTTCAGACTCTTAATGAACCCGCAGCTTTACATGAAGAGAGTAGAGGACTTGTTCTTGTTCTTCACTTGCTACTATCAATAATCTGATGATTTACAGCTGTAATATCTTGCTGATGGTAGGCATAATAATCATAAGCATCACCATCTAGGAAGTAACTTGCAAAGTAAATTACAGGAAATTCTGGCAATAGAAAGTTAATAGAATGAAAATACAGAGTCCAAATGGCACAACAACTTTAACTTGAAATATGATAGTGAAGCACAGGTACTAAAAAAAAGACATGGAAAGACTGGAAGCAGCAGAAATTAGGTTTCCTTTACCTGTAACAAGTATTACAAGACAAAATCAACAACAGAACACAGATATGATAAATAAAAGTTAAATATTTTAAACATAACCACTGATACTTACACTATTAAAGAAATGCCCACAACACAAATGACACAAAGAACGAAGACAAGCACACTACCAGATAATAACAATTGGAACAAAGTGATATTGATTGCAGTTTATCATGACAGCAATAAACTACAGTAGACAGGGCAGTCAATGAACCCTCCTTTAAACAGAGCAAAGTTCTGGGCAAAGACAGTGTTATTCAAAGATGAGCTGCAGTTCATTACAACAAACTTCGATTCCTACTATGAATAACTGATGGAGGTGTTGGATGCTAATAATGACACTTCCACTTACCTTACACCATTTCTTGTTACTGCACTGACAGTAGTCCTATAAGCTCTTTCAAACTGGATGCATGGCCCACAATTTGTAGAGTATGCACTAGCTGAGGAAGTCATTGATTTCAGAAGAAGAAAGTGCTTTAGTCTGTTGTGGTTGTGACTGCTGAAATGGTGACATTGTCATGAAAGACTGCTGCAAAGGCGTTTGCATTCTGTTCATTGGAAGTTTAGCTGTAGGTGGAAGAAGTGAATCTAAGGAACTTCTCTGATGTGGGGATGTGAACAGTGGTTGCTGAGGTGAAATGAAGGAAGCAGGTGGTGATTGCCATTGCCACTGGGCACTAACAGGAGCTGTCTGAAATGCACCAAAGCCTTGTGGTGATGTTGCAGGTCTCACAGCATTCTGCCATCCAGTTCCCCCCATCTGGTCTCCAGTTTGTATGGGCGGCCGAGTGTATTTAATCTGGTTTATATTACTTTCAACTAATGTGGCAGTCAGATCTTTCACTTGAGTTTCTGCTTTACTCTGAGCTGGGCCTGATGGACTTAGAATGGGCTGAGTCTGCAGTCTCTGGTGTGCCTCTTGTTGCTTGGTCAGCCTGTCAAAAATACACACAATTATACATAAAGAAAATTTCAGATAGGAAAGGCATATTTTTATAATAAAAACATACAATATGTGAATTACTACAAGTCCAATGAACAGTTACATACCAACAAACATCTTTCTTTCAGCATGCTGTTACACTTGCAGCACTCTCTAAAGCTTCATTCCTTGCAGTCCAGCCGTACAACCAACTGATGCAAGGATATGTCTCACATGAAGCACACAGTTCACAGAGTAATCCAGCTTCATAAATATATTTTTTACTTAAGTTACTGTTCTGTAAGCTCTCAATGATAATTGAAATCAGTAGTAGGTAGGTTTCACCCTTTTTATGGGCCACGAAGGCCCTTAGGGTGAGTAGAGGTATAGCTCTACTCTTTTCTAGGACTTCAGCACACTGGATGGGGGTGGGGGGGTCAGCCCCACACCCCGGCCGCCTCTACCCCCGGGAAACACCCGGTACCCAATTTACAGGAGGCTGGGTGGGCCCCAGGGCCGGTTTGGACGGGCGGAAAATCTCGTCCCTGCCAGGATTCAATCCCGGACCATCCAGCCCATAGTCAGTCACTATACCAACTGAGCTACCCGGCCCACTGAAATCAGTTGTTCCTCCCACATTTTAAACAACTTTAATCTGCAAGGCTTGGTGTCTGCAAATTATAATGGAAATGAGGAAATGGAATTTGTAGTAATATGAATGTGCACCCTACTTCACTACTACTTATTATATATGATTTACTGGGATACCACAGAAGAAGACTCAGACATGACAAACAGATATGGCATCAAGAGTGTTGGAGGAATGCTACATCTTCAGACCACACACATATTCAGACACCATACTACAAAAACAACAACACACACCTTTGTTTATCCTTTAAAGTAAGTGAAGTACTGTAATTAACATTCCCATTGACTTGAGGGGTCTTTGGAGTGGCATCTGTCCCACTGCCTCCCATGAAGTCATCTAACCCTAGGCCTGAAAACATCTGGTCAAGATCTGACTGAGGTTGAGGGGCTGGAACCAGCTGTGATGGGTTGGTGGTCAGATTCATAGGAACAGACCTGAAGCAAAATATATGTGTATTAGTTACTGCTACTGACAAATCCTATACACTGAAAATGAAAACAACTCCTTTCAAATTGGGTAAAAATATAAGTCAACTAAAGTCAAAGTACTATCAGACTTTCTAATTATGTCTAGTGTCAATTTTCATGCTTCTGATATATAACTGCTGTACGTTGTAAGAAAATCTGTTTAAGCTGTTTTCAGGACTGTACCTGCAAGTATATCAGAGATAAAACTATTCAGTCTAGCAAGAGCTTGTGTGCTGTGAATGCTATCAATTCCCACTTGCATTTCCGCGTTCCACGGAAGCCACTACATAAGCGTGAGAGATTCCTTGTTTGTGATATCCAAGAATATGTAAGATTCTCAGCCATGATGCATCAAGAAATGCTTACATATTGCATACAGATTAATTACCAAGGGTCGAACTGAATAATGATCATCTAGATTTCACACACAAAGATTCCCATCTGAAGCATAGTTTTAGTGAATGTAAAGCCAACACTACCATAGCTCATACATACTTGGATTCTTGCTGAATGGAGTTGAGCTGTTCCAACTTTGTACGATGCTCCCCTTCCACTCGGCTTACCATCTCTTTAATAAGAGCCATCAGTGCATTGAACTGATTCAGGGTCAGTCCATTCTCTATACTTAATGGCATAAGAAATGGGAGGATTTTGGTTGCCATTAGTTCTTTTGTAATTCCAAGCTTCTTATGTGTTAATGCCAATTTGTAGATCCCTGGAAGGCACATGTTATGGAAAATAATATCAGTTTTATTCTAAAACAAGAAAAACTATATTAACATGAGAAATAAATTGTCATCAACCAAATTAGTACCAGTTTATTTATGACAATTTATTTCTCTTCTTCTCAAATCTAACACAATGGGATGACCAACAAAAACAAAATATTCATATTTGTAATTATATCTTGAGGATTTTTCTCACTGTGGCACAGTATTATCTTAAAATGCTAGAAGTCCAATAACAAGACTTCTCAAGCAGGTTTTAACCAATTGGCCGAACAGTCTTTTTTTTAATTCCATTGTACCACATATCTTGCAATCCACTGTTTCAGTACTGTTTTTTCCATTTGAAATAAACTAAAATGAGTCTGGTCAAATTAAATTTCATTATCAAGACTGCAGAAACCACTGGCTGATTTAAAATCCTGTATGGCACAGTCAACAGACTGTAACATTTCTATGGCAAATCTTAAAAGACAACAGTTTTAAACAAAAAACATTGCTAGAGATACATGCTCAGATATCATAAGAAATTCATGGAATTATGTCATGAATATCTAGAAGTGTAAAACATTATAAAACAATAAAACATGATTCCCGTCACATAACATACCAAGTATTCCCATTAACACAGCGGGTTCTCTGGAAGGGATCTGCGGAAGGAATGGAAGCACTTCATCTAGAACCAACCACTTGTCTAGGTGCTCTAGCAATTTGCCAACACATACCAGACAGTTCACACGCACCTGTGAACATCACAGAATTAAAATGAAAATGACTGTAAACATCTTCAGAAGAGAAAACACCAACTATTTGATTGCCTAGGTTACGTAGCATTGATGATAGGTGAATGAATGAATGAATGGATGAACGAGTACACAGCATTGGTGAAATACTGACAGTTAAATAATGGGTCCAGAGAAAAACCTATCCCAGTGCCACTTTGTCCACATGAAATACCCTGGGATTGAACCTGTGACTTTGTGGTGAGATGTGGGTGAATAACCACCTCAGCAATTGCATGGCCCCCTCCTGACACACAAACTAATCTTGTACTACTACTGGAAATAGTGATCAGAGTTAATATATGTCCTCATTGCTTCTGTATACAATTTAAGCTGCACAATTGTCATGAGGCTTACACATTATAAAGAATATGATGGATCATAAATTGCAAATTACAAATGGGGTAAAATAAATTAAAGGCACAGTCAACCCTTCATTCATTCACAAAAAAAAGCCACAAAGAAGAGGCCTTTAAAATGGAAATGATAAATGAAGGAAACAATATTGCATTCTTGTTTATTTACATTCTGTCAAATAGTAGGATGACTAAGGAACAGTGAATGAGATAGTATGTGGCAAGATACAGCAACAGCCAGGCAGGAATGGCAAAAGGCACAAAAACCTGTCGTGACAGTATTCCAGCCACGATTCAAACCAAGCATCTCACAAACACAAGTCCAAACCATTACACCTCAAACTCCATTTACTCTCTTCTGTGACAGATGGTGAAATAAAAAAAATTCAGTATAAAGGTCAAATTATTTGTTACAATATTCAGTGCTTAATGTCCTTCACCTGAACATTAACATGCACCAAATTTGTTATGTATTAATTTTTAGCACAGCAATGACATTCCTGTATATGACTTACCATGTATGTGCTATGAATAGCATTTACTCTACATCACCATGCTAATTACCAAATACTGGTATTCTGAATGTACTAACATTACATCTCACCATTTCTATAGTAAAACCAACCAGATGCACTGATCTCTCAAAATTATTGTATTTTTGAAATAACACTCTACATGTTTCAGACACCTTTTCTGTCCATCATCAGGAGTTCAAGCCTGTACATACACCAATAGGTATAAGTCAAACGGGTACTGCTGTCTGCTTGCTAGTGGGAACGAGATGGAACTGCATCCATCTTGTTACCACTAGCAAGTAGGCAGCAGTATTTGTTTGACATATGCCTGTTGGTGTATGCACAGTCTTGAACTCCTGATGATGGACAGGGAGACCATCTAAAACATGTACAGTGTTACTTTTAAAATACAATAATTTTGAGAGATCAGTGCATCTGGTTGGTTTTACTATAGATATATATTATGATGCACGGCCATATGAATATCAAATACATCTCATCACTCTGAATTTCGGTATCTTAAGATTGTGTACATGAAAACAAGTTTAATTTCAAGTGAAGGTAGCTTACTGAGATGTAGGAGGTAGCAATGCAGAGGCGCTTGATACGTGGTAGCAATGCATTCTTCATGGCTGGATAATCAATGAGTCCTGCGAATGTTGGCAACACCGATAAACAAAGCTCTTGAATCTGCTGAGCTTCTGACTCAAGTGCTCGATACAACATTGGCAGTACATCACTTTTAATTTCTTCTGCTGGTGTCAGCTTCAAAAGCAGCTCCATTTTTTGCATAAATATCAACAAAATCTAGAAATAAGAAACACAGTACTGATTCACCCAAAAATCAAACATCAAAGCAAACATCCACTTAAAGTCACAGGCATGTGCATGAATGCGCAAGTACACACACACACACACACACACACACACACACAGTGCTAATAAGGACAATGGTACATACGTTTCCAACTACAGAAATGTTTTGCTTGTGGCATAGTGAACAGTCTGTTTTTGTTTGCATTACTGATGCCTTGTGTGAATGACACTAAAATACTTATCAAATGCATCTATGGGGGAAATGGTTTTCTCACACTTAATTGTGATATTCACTAAATGGGGACAAGCAGAATTAATGACAAACTGTTCATCTATTCATAAGACATACTGTATACAATCACAAAATAATTTCTTGACTAAAGTAAAGCAATCCCATTACAGGCCTGGGCAGGCCCTGAGGGTTCCAGGAGGTTGAGGCTGCCAGACTGCAAGACAATCGGCACATGAAGGTGGTAAGGTTGTCAGCCCTACACACACCGGCCACCTTTAACCCCAGAAAATATTCCTGGTACTCATTTCTGTTAGAGGCTGAGTCAACCCCAGGGCCATAGTGTGGCCAGAAGGATTATATCAATGAAAAATTCCAATGAC
>Ga0123352_10001107_pt1 | contig 34921 bp, 15 predicted proteins | sample TergutLab28metaG_FD_89700 | JGI IMG/M metagenome (GOLD analysis project Ga0123352, IMG submission 89700) | Labiotermes labralis P1 segment gut microbial communities from Petit-Saut dam, French Guiana - Lab288 P1 | ecosystem: Host-associated > Arthropoda: Insects > Digestive system > Gut ...
AGCTCAGTCGGTATAGCGACTGACTACGGGCTGGACGGTCAGGGATCGAATCCCGGTGGGGACGAGATTTTCCGCCCGTCCAGACCGGCCCTGGGGCCCACCCAGCCTCCTGTAAAATGGGTAGCGGGTCTTTCCTGAGGGTAAAGAGCGGCCGACGCGTGCTGCTGAACACTCATCCCCTTATAGAGTCGCGGTCATGGAAGAGTAAAGCTGTACCTCTACCCACCATCTGGGCCACACCGGCCCTGTAACGGGATAACTTTAACTCTCTTACTTTTTTACAATGGTAAACTATCAGTAGGAGCAATATGGGCCTCGCCACACTAATTCGCACGGTTGCGAGGTCGGTATTACGAGTAAATGTGATTGGACACTTTTGTACAAACAGTTGGTGTGACCTCTAATGCACACGCCGTTCGTACTAGGTTTTTGTGAACGTAACAGGCTTAAAAGTTATTAAACGGATAGGAACATGGGCATGTTGATGCCACAAACTAATCTTTCCTGACAATAAGCGAAGTATACACCAAAGAGAAGCAGCAGGTGTAAATGTCAATAATAATGATACGCGAACTTGGTCGTACAATTCTAAAATTGTGCACTGCCCTTACCCTGTAAATCCTTGAAGCAATACACATCGATTAAAACGTTCTTCGTTTCTACCTTAAGTATGTTAGTTTTACCAGTGTCCGAAAACTAAAAGCAGCAGACGTCAAAAACTAACTACTTGTTTTTTATTAAAGTAGATGGTAAGTTACCATGTAAACAATATTAAAATATTAAAAAAGGCTTATTTTGTCATCATGTTTCAATTTTATTTATTCTTCTCGAAGCACGGTACGTTTGTTTCTCGGTTTTGAGTTTCGATTTCGACCTTTTTATTGATGTCTTTGCAAGTTGAGATCTTTTTTGTGAAAAAATTTTGAACTTCTTTCGTATTTACATAAATCACAAGCTGCACTGGGAACACGTCAGAACATCAGCATAATAGTAAAGTTTTGGAGCGATCAGTAGGTAAGGAATAATACTACGAGAACGTTCGCAGGATCCTGACATCACCGTGAACAAATATTTGTAGTCTATATCGAAAACAACTCAACACTGGGATGCAGGTTGAAGAGAACCCAAAATTGGCAAAAGGAGCTATCAGGGCGCGATGATGAAGAACCGAGCCACTGCAGCCCTCACGCCTTCCGTATCTGCAACTTGTGTGACACCTCTTAATTTATCAGAGTCCGATTGGGCGTGAAAGTCTGAGAATACTTGTTCCTAGGAATCACCGGGCCACAGGAACAAGAAGGGAACTGCACACTGAGATGATCCACAAATACTTACTCTTAACCAAATGCAATTAGTCTTAAATTCAAGGAGGAAGAGGTAGGCGGAGCACATAGCACGCATGATAAAAACCATACAAATTTCTAGTTTGAAATCATGAAAGGAACAGACCACATGGCGGACCTAGGCATAGGTTGGAGAATAATACTACAAAGGATACTTAAAAAATGGATGTGAGGGTAGGTACTTGATTCATCATGCTCGAGAGTAGGTAGAGGGCTCGTGGAAACGAACACTCCAAACGGCGGTTAATTTACGAACCCCCTAGACGCCTGTCGGTTTAAACAGAAACACTGTGCTCAACTTGAAAGGTATGTAAGTGCGCATGTGCTGGATGGTAAGTAAGGAAGCATGAACATATGTGTGAACAGAAGTCGCGAACAAGTTTCACCCGTAGCCAAAAATACGCATAAAATATTTGTGTTGTACATAAAAGCACGACTCGGGGTTTAGCCGATCTGAGCGCGAGGGGCTGACCGAGCAGTAGCGACACTTGAATGTTGAACGTCACATACATTTTATCAGGAGTGGCCAGTCAGCTGTGATTTGTTCGCAAAGAATGGAATGGGAAAGCAAGATGGATGTACACACACAAGAGAACGAAGCAAACAAGGGGGAAGTAACGATTCGTGAAGAGTGGTAAGGGAACAGAAAACGGCGACGTTACAAACTCTGAAAAATAAGATTGAGGTGGATCGAAAGTAGAATGCATGTGAAGTTCTCGAGAACACCAATCCAATTTGGTAAGAAGAGGACAGTTCTTTTTGAATGGGATGCTTGAAAAACCTATCAGACCAAAGTCTCAATCGCGCATTTGTCATCTCTTTCGTAATCTCTAATCCCCAAACAGAAGTTACACAACTCTTTCCAGTCGGTGACCCACTCAAGTTTACGCACATAACACATGTGGTTCAACCCTCCCATATTCCTTACAACTCACAGGCAATTCGATAGCAGCTAATAAACCCGACCTAAATGCAGCTGACTGAGACTACAATCACATGTCACATCACAAACTTTGAGTGTGATATTATTTACAAGGAACGTGATCACTGCAAATACTCGCAGTACTAACCCTTCAAACACCGAGTTAAATCCCATCTGCCATCTGCTGGCATTATTAGAAGATCACCATTGTAGCCGATCATTTTTAGTATAGTTGTTACTTAGGATTGCTGGCATCAGTTACGTACAGTTCATGGCATGCATTGTAAATTAATCTTTCAACGTGTAATCGGGACCGTTGGTGATAGGTAGGAGGGGAGAGATTTAAATGAGAAAACGTTAGGAGCTGATAACGGACGCTAGAAGTCCAGTAAGGAAGTCAGTCGCGTACGAGTGTGGTGTGGGTAGCAGTACAAGTGACTGTGTCAGTTTCCTAGAAATTATCTAATCGTTTTACTGGATATAGCGCCCCTTTTATTTTATATCAAGACTAAATTGAGTAAATAAAACAACAAATTAAAAAAATAATTAAAATTATATGTGATTCGGTGAACCACACCCGTTTCCCGAAAGAGGATCACCTACCAGACTGAGCGCGTCGGGACAACAAAGTTACTAAGGATGATCGTGTAGACCATATTCTCCACGTTAGCAGGATAAGGGTTAAACATATATATTACTCACGGCATCGAAATACTCTGAGTTTAACTTGAAATAACGACACATAAACATGCAAAATAACACGACACCAGTTTGCACACCTCCTTGCTATTTGGAAACGTCAGGTTTCAGCACCAGGGCAGAAGGTTTCTCATATTTTCTCACTACCTCCAAACAATTGAGCGTATGTCTTAAAATACGGCACGGCGACATTCCATCCCTTTCACTCCAGTCATCCTACAGCTGACTTATAATCTTCAAATGAGCAAACAAACGAGAAGAAATCGCGTATTAACAAATCCCTTCAACAATGTCTCCATCATCAATAAATAACAATGCGTGCAAAACAGCGAGACGTTAGAGGAAATGGAACACAAAGGCTGTATGAATACCCACCAGAATGCTGAGCACTTTTTTATGATATTCGCACCCTGGCGCGAGAGAGGATGGGAGGGTTACAGACTTGGCGCCGCCGACACAACGAATTAGTCTGCTGGACTCGGTTTATTCAAAGCTATTTGCACAAACTTCCTCGCTGATGTACCCGCTTTTATCACACTGAGCTTGGCAGCTGAAATGTGTTTGGATCTTTAAGACAATTTCGCCTCAAATTACTTTCTTTGGAAAAACAGAAACCCTCTCGATTCAGTTCTCTTAATGCTCCATTTTCTCTAATTATTTTATTCTGTTATCCGTCTGAATACTGCATGCAATACTGGCAGTGGGTATCCATGAGAAAGACATGGATATACGTACAGCGGAGCGATGGGGCAATTTCCAGACGCAGGAATGACTGACTGACTGACTGACTGACCAACCGCAATCTCAATAGGATTTATACTGTGACATGAAAACAGAGTTAAATCTATCGCGTACAACACGACAAAAAGATGGAGGCATAATGAACGATTCAACGTTCACTGACACATAATACGTGAATACGCAACATAAAGTCCCTCGTCCTCATCTTTCAAAAATCACCTTCAATAAGTGACCTTGTCATCACGAACATGGTGCTGACACAAAGTCACGGTAGAAAGAGAGCTACCTATGTCGAACATGAAATGAGGACATTAAATTCAGACCAAGTAAAATTCATTCTTAAGACTTTCTTTTTTACACTCTGCTCTTTTCAGTGCGCAGTAAAAGCCGCACCCGACACGTTTATATGGGTTGTCGCCATATGGACAGAAAATCATACGGACAGGAACGACGTAATAAAATAATGGAAATAAAACGTTATCAAGAAAACGAGAGAAACAGAAAATAAATGGCAGGAATAAAAACAGAGAAAGAGGAGAACACAAATATAAACGAAAACGAAAGAATGCATGAACGAAATTAAAATAGACCATCGGACGGTAAAAGAAAAGTAAAAGAGCTAGAAAGAAAGCAATGTAGAAAGAAAAGAGACAAGAAAAGGAACAAACATAACTGCAGTTAAATATCACTTGGTAGTAGAAGCAGAAACTAGTAAAATTCCACGTTATTGCTGTCGCATTTTGAACGTCATTACAAATGTGACAGTCCTGAAACAATCTCCATGGTAACAAGTATGGTACAGCTGCATCACTCTGCTTCTGCTTCATAACCCGACCGAAATTCGACGCATATCAGCTCGGTCAGTTTCACTACACAAAAATCCGTAGAAATTTTAAAGTGAATAAATTTCACAAGTAACACTGCGAGAGTCCGAAGGTGCCAAGCAGAAGAGCGACTGACTTGCTTTCAGCAGCAACTACACATCTTCACACGTCTTGATCCTGCTTCTCGCAATTTGTTTTACCGTTTGAGAACTAGGTTCTGGAGACCAACCGCGTCCGTACCGACATGGAGGTAGGTGGTCGGGGTGAATTACGTGTGACTCGCACGGCTACGATCCTACTCTCTGCGCCACACCTGCGTTCTTGCAAGACTTCTGGAGATGGCAGAAGATCTCGCAGAGACAACAAGCAATTGCTATACGTTACAGCAGAATTCTGGGTAATGTACATTGTCCATGAGCCAACTTGTCCAGTGACATGGACTCGTTTTCTGAATCTGGCTCACCACAACACGACCATTCGTACTTTTCTTACACCCGACGACAAAGACAACCCCAGTTTCCAGAATACTGGAGTACAAAAACCAAAATAGGTCTGAAATATCAAAAACTTCAGTCAACTGGAACGTATATACGACCGTCATAAACCTTTAAGGCTGAACGCGTATACCCGTATCACAAAGTTACGATGGGGCTCCTGATTTCACGCTAGCATCCAACGTACGCGAGTTCGTCCCGCCAGGAAAACACTTGGATGGAACTTTGGCGTAGGCGAAGTGCTTGTCTCTATCCAACAAGATACATCCTAGAATCCGATGAAGCCTACAAGCAGTACAAAATATGTCTGAAAGCTGTCCAAGCCGTGCATTTTCTAGATCAATGTACACAGTAATTGCACAAACTAAATGTACGTAATAAATATAAATACAAATTAAAGACATGCCTCCGACATGTTTCGGTACAAGTGTGCCATCTTCAGAGAGCACAATTTGTCAGCTTTAAAATCAATTACCAATGATAAGCTGTCATTTACAAGGTTCTAGAGTCTGTAGGAGGCCCGTTGTTTACGTCACTGATATATAAAAGGTAAAATTAAACAGCTTTTTAAAAAACCATATGACGTGATTAAAACTGCTGGTCATTGGCAACTACTTTTGAAAATGGCATATTGTGTTCCCTGCAGACGGTACATTGTACAGTACCGCAATATGTCGGAGGTACATACTTGTTTAATATTCATTCATATTTAACACAGTGCATTTAGTTAGTGCAATATACTGAGTACACTGATACAATGTCGTTAGATAACTAAATGCTTACAAGCAGCAAAGACTATCACGCGTGTTTACAATCACACACTTGGGCTCAGTCCGCAGAGCTGGTACAGTTTTGCGTTTAATGTGGCAGAATATTCGTTCTTGCGCACCCAAATTATATTCAGGAAGAAACTGCGAACCGTTTACGTTCGGATAAATGCTTGCTATCGTTCATGTCAGAAAGTGTCTTCGACCCTTATTGTGACACATGCAGGGTCTAACTTTGCCTGCTACATACGCGTCTTGGTGGGTCTGTCTGAGGGAAGACAGAATGAGAACCAATGTTAATAAAAATCCAACCAGATGCAACAGTATGCAGATATTTATTTACTGCAAAGTCACTCTACGTGTTTCGGGTGTATTATGACCTGTACCGGAGGTTGCGGTTACAGTTTTTAGTACTCCTGATAATGGGTGCTGTGACACCCGAAACAAATAGAGTGACTTTGCAGTAAATAAATATCTGCATACAGTTGCATCTGGTTGGATTTTTATTAACATTGAATTACGATGCACGGAACCATGAGTTTAAAAAAAAAGAATGAGAACCGTTGCAGTAGAGGGGGGGGGGGTAAAGTAATGCCCGGTTTCACAAACTGCGTCCATCGCCTAAAATTATTAGCTAACTGCATAGAGCAAAACAATTTAGATAAGTTCATGGTAGCTCAGTTGGTCAAGAAACTTCACAGATTTCATAGAATAAGGCGTTACGTTACCGTGTTTACAACTGTCACACCCACATCCACACAACCTATTACCGACAGATCCAGTTTAGTATTATCCTCCCATCTTCGCCAATGTCAGCAAAAAAGTGTCTTCCCTTCAGGTTTTCACTCCTGGCCATCCTTCTTGATCCCATCATTCTAGCAAAGTTTGGTAAATATATTTACAAAGTTTCTAATTACGCTGATTGCCACATACTCAAGCCACTTGGTCTCTTTCGTGATAACCTCCACTCCGTGCTCTCGGACATCCCAAATATCTACTCTCACTGCGTATAACACGAGTAAATTGCTCCGTTTATATGTTTTAATTTGTAAAATGTTGTGTAGGAAACGGCATTTATTGAACTGAAAAGCGCTCCGCCTGCCGTACATAAGATACAGAGCTGTTGAACACAGGCTGCACAGCAGCACGTGAGTGTGCTGGAGTGATGACTGATACCACTTCTGTGTGGATTTTACAGACTCCGGTGTAAGAACTGATTCTATGTAAAAGCATATGCTAAGGCAAAGCTGACTACACTTGCTTGAACAACCGTGGAAGAGGGGGGGGGGGACCGTGGCTCTCAAGCACGTCACTAACACTTCCCACCCAATCACTGCAAGTGGATTGGATGGAATTGAAAATGACAATAAAGGGACATGATTGCTACCTAACGCTTTTCCAATTCGCAACTTCCTTCTCTTCATCCCCCCCGACACCATTATAAACAAGAAAGGCAGATCAATCCCCACTACAGTCTCTGCAGAGTCAGGCAGGACTTGCCGCAGTGGCTAGTGTATGTTGAGTTTCAAAACCTCGCCGATACGCCAATGTCGCATAGCGTATTCCAGTACGACTATCCAAAGAAACGCGCATCAGAATCAAATTCAGGCACCCTGAAGGGGGAGGCAGCATGTTCCCTGAAAAGTCGGGACAAACCAGATGTAATAACCCAGAACACCATCACTTAACAAATCCAAAACTCTATGAAGCAAGCACTGAATGTTTAGTTGCCGAACAGAGAATGTCCGATATCCTGGCATCCGCAATTACCCGAAACCACTCCCAGTGCATTACATTTCTTTGAATGGCAGAGGGTGTATGAGAAGGGCAGCACTGGCGGTCCGTACCAACCAGACTGCAATTTATTAAGGAGCGCAATTATAACCGATGGTAAAGCGGCCGAAGCGTGTTCCGAGCTCTGAGGAAGCGGAACTCCTTTACCTCCACTCCTGAAGAGATCTTCAAGTTATGCTACTCCAAGCACAAGGACACTTGCAGAAGCAAATCGAGCTCAGCATGCGAGCAACTTCGTCTTATTGTGGTAATCGCTCTCGTGTCGCTAGGTTAGGCCAGCTTCTTTAGTCCGTCAACAGTATTTGTTGTAGAGGAGAAGCTAAAACAGGCACGGCATGGATCTGGTACGTTGTCTAACAGTCCCTCATAGAAGAGGTGAAAACAGCTTGACCCCTTAGGCACGTAGAAACATTAAAACTAAGACAGTGTAATCTGTTTTTCACACAGTCAGCGACTGCCCTCTGTGAGACATTTGGTGTCAAACATGACTTTAATCACATCTGTCATTAACAGAGACAACGAGAGAGTTATTACTCTTTTACATTTAGAGAGTTCACCATGTACCGCTCATTTCAATTGTTTCCTCTTCTTAATGAAGAAGCACAAAGTTGCTTGTCTTTGTAAGGTTATTAAAGCGAAATTTACTAACGAAAAGAAAACTAATATAGCCGGCTGTAATAGCGAGTAAAAGCCTGTACTCCAATATGACATAGACGTAATTTTCGGCCTTTTTACCGTACAACACTTATCACTTACTGCACCCGCCAATCCTTCTTTGTGTCGCAAATCACACAAAATATTCATCGCAAAACACTGACTTAGCACGTCGTTCTCGCAGTCAAACCTGCATGGAGGACGGTTTTAAACAAAAGTTGCAACCCTACAACCTATGTAACCACACGCAGAATATGATAAACCTAAACTTTGTTCGTAGTCCAGAAACTGACAGAAAGTTGTGCTGGTACGAAATTCAAAGGTCAAAACGTGCTAATCCGGTTTTCTGATACAAAATAATTATTCATTACGATGTTGTTCCTCCAGAACTGTGGACCACACATTGTGCCTTCGACCGTTGTTTGGTGTTTACGGAAACGTATAGGTACGAGTGAGGGAAAGAAAACACACAGCTCGACTAACCCTGACCGCACAAGTGGATATACAATTGCAACAGTGCTTCCCCCAACACAATACCTTTGGCAAAGCGACTATTGGTCACGAATTAAATACCACCACCACAGCCGCCTACTGGTACTTGCACGAATTTTTCGCTTTCCTGGAAGTACGTGAAATTGGTGGTGATGACGATGTTGATAACATGGAAGACAGAGGAACTTGGGAGTTGGAAGCGACATTTAATCTACGGTCCTGAAATGATGTATACTAACAAAACTTTGGGAAAACACAAAACTACTGAGAGGGCAAATTTTGAGGTCTGTAAAAAGGCAGGTGCATACAATTCAAATTTCGCTGTCGGCATGCAGGCAATAACCAGGCATGTGAAATCTTGTAAGGAGACCGTTCGTACACATCAGCTGCTTATATGAATGAGGCGCAATGCTTATAAACCAACATTCCCAAACATGGCAAGGGTGCAGAAAATTCTATGTTACGTCACATAAGATTTGCACTCCAATGATTTAAAGATAATGACGATAATAATAGGCCTCATTCTAATTATTATTATTTTTTCCAGCGCAATCAATAATTTTACTCGACCAGAATTCGATATTATGATCAGCTGCGTAGGATTACAGCACGCCAGACAGTGAACCAAACTGATGTTATGTGTCAAGATATATTCATATTATTACAATTTAAATACTCAAAGAGCGGGAGTGTCATCAGTTCCATTTGGAAGCCTCAGCCACTGGAAGTCATTTATAGCAACATGACACAATGAAAACTTTGCGAACACGATTTATGCGTGCCGAACTATTTGCATATGTAGATGAAACACTGATATAATAGCATAAGCACAGAACGCTAGTATCTCGTACGTAACCGCGACCACCAAAAGCTAGTAACAACGTATCTTTCCTTACACATAGTCTGTTTGGTCACATACTTTTGAGATCTCAAATCGAAAGATAGGGCAGCTGAACCCCTTGGTACTGTGGCCTTCATAGGCCTCTGATCATCACAATGTTGAAACGTGGACGGAGAACTGATGCTCGAAGTAAAATCTACTCCACACAGTATCCTAGGATTGAACACGCGCCGCCTAGGTGACGATACTGAGACGAACCGCCTATTGTTTTCAATACAACTGTCTCCTTCCACGCTCTCGATGCGACCACTGCACCTGGAGGAACAGACAGCAAACAGAGGGCCCCCGCTACCTTCACCCCTCACTATTTCTATAATGTCATGTTCTGAGCAACATTTCCAAAACATGTTTCCATTAATTCCTGCGTATACTTAAGGGGGGGGCGTTTATTTACTTTCACGGGAGGAGTAAGACGCACGTCACACCGTACTGCCCACATTACTGAAAAATTTCTCGTCAGTGTTTACACACCTCATAAAAAATTCATCGTCCAGCTGGAGCCGTACACAATCAGCGCCAATGACACTTCATCACACATATCCGATCACCTTACAGTTACTACTGTCTGCGACAACGGACCGAAATTATGGATAACACACCGAAAGAAAATACGCCATTTTGTTTCAAGGTTGTATTTCGGCACTCGCTTCAAAGACAGAACTAAACCTCCTTAACTTCCGTCAGCACAGTTGATAGCGCAGATCAGAACCTGAATGGCTTTCCTCGCGACGAACAGTGGCAAGGAACTGGGCCAAGATTCGAAAAGGAAACCTTCAGAATACACGTCCAGCACCACGTGAGACTATCCGTAATTCGAGGCTCAAAACGGGAACCTCACAAGTGCAAATCACTCATCTGGATTCGAAAAAGGTCCCTTCTACATGTGAATATCGAGTAAGAACAGCACGCAACTCGGTCAAGAATCGAATCTTGAACCTCCCGAATACAAAGCAGCAGCCATCAGATCGGATACCAAGCCCACAGCGGTACAGCAACACCAGCCTTGCCAGTGAGCTGTTTAGAACACACACTGTCCTTCTCATGCTGCAAAATCAACAATCTTGTAACTCGAATTCGAGATATTTTAAAATCTAATTAATCCCTTAAATAAAACGCAGAAGATCTGAGTGTTCGTCAGTGAGTGCCATTCGTCCCAGACAGAGGGTAGTAAATGCTAATTTGTTCTGATACCACAGGACTGAGAGGGACAATTGGATTAGATCGCTGTATCGCTGTCGGATGATCGTGAAGCACATCACAAAGCAGAAGTAAATTGGACTGTAGTGTTCGTTAGTGCGCCTGGCCTCTATGTGAACCGCACGACTCACAGCAGTGGCAACGTCTTAAGAGAGAGGCCAGCCGATACTGACGGCAGTGACTGCGCAAGCCGACAACAGAGAAACACCGGGGTCTTCGTTTTGAACTACATTACTTTCCAATCCCAAGCAATGCAACTATAGTTACAGTAAAATAAGACAAGAAAGAAGGCGGAGATATATACGAAGAAGGTACGTGGTCGGCCTTAAGCCCTTCAAGTTATTCACAAGATTCAGCTTCGCTATATTAAAAAAAAAAATAGAAGGATATCAAACGTCACGAAAATCGTACAAGCACTGTGACCTTTCGAAATGACAGCGAAAAATCAAAATTACGTTCTTCATTTAAAGATCCAGTTCGTACCGCACAGTAAACATTTTTCATCTCGATTAGAAAAAGCAATCAGTTGATGCTGTTAAGTGGCACAAGTCGCTGTTTGTCCTCAGACAAATACAAAACATACAAATACACCGTCTAGGCAGAGCGCACAATTCTGGAAAGTTAAACCTGTTGGTGCATCACGTAACAAGTAGGCTCTAAGAGGTTAAAATGCACAAAACTATACCTTTAGGTGAAACATTCGCGTAATGATTCTTGTTTCAAAGCTGTAACAGCCGTATCAAGTTCTGAACCCAGCAAAACGTTCGAAATTTTTAAAACGATGCAACTTTGCTTTGGGACTCGTTCACATCCACAGTTGCAATGTTCAGTAATCATATTTTCACATCCAAAATTGCCCTAATTAAGCAAAGTTCTTGAAATCAATACTTCAACTGGTCAAACACTGCCCACTGTTTATGAAGCACAAACGCGCATTACTGTGCTAACAACAGACAACTACTGGAACCTATCCTGCACAGATGATTCCAAATCTACCTTGAAGATGAAGGCCGCATGCGACACTGAAACGTTGAAACTCGCCTGCTTCACTGAATGTGAATCTGTATACAGATGAATCCACTGTATACGGAGACACCAACTTTCTATAAAATCACATCTCCAACATTCCAGTGGTCTACGCACTGCAAACTGTCTGAATACTGTCTTTAAAGACGACATCTCGTGTATTATCTTATGATAACTATATAAATTATAACCATCAACAATACTAAGGTCTGTTGTTTATTAAAGCAACGTGTTTCAAAACACGTGGGTCATCTTCAGGTCAAATTACGTGTATTTAACCTGAAGATGACCCACGTGTGTCGAAACTTCTTGCTTTAATAAACATCAGACCTTAGTATTGTTGATGGTTATAATTTATACAGTTATCTCAATAGTTCGCTGGTTCGATCCCAGCTAGTGTCATTGGAATTTTTCATTGACATGATCCTTCCGATCGCAACATGGCCCTGGGGTCGACTCAGCCTCTAATAGAAATGAGTACCGGGAGCATTTCCTGGGGGTAAAGGCAGCCGATGCGTAAGGGTCACAACCGTACCATAATCCTGTGCCGTTGTCATGAAATCCGGGAACCTTAACTTCCTGGAACCCTCTGGGCCACTCTAAGCCTGTAACGGGACTGCTTTTACCTTTACAGTTATCTTAATACTACTGAGTATGACTTCGTGGCGTACTCTACCTAGTAATCACCACATTATCACTGTTTACATCAACCTACTTTGTTCAGTGCTAATCGTATATCTCCTCATTACGTATTATTCTTTCACCTCCTGCTACTTTCTTCTAACATACTGTTACCTTTCTTCGGCCTATACAGATCATGTCCTTTGGTACTACTTATTCACAATTAACTTTTGAAAATACACATTTTATGGGCAACTGATACGAGTCCAGGTCAGGATCGAACCATCGTAAGACTACGCATACAAAACAAACACATCCTGGATACATCAGAACAAACACCCATGCCCTGACTGGGAAGAGAACCAACTGGAGGCCGAAGACAATGCCTTCGTCCTTTCACACCCTTATTCTCAAACACTTCCGATCTCTGTTGTTCCTCTCGGGTCAGACCCCAACTCATACGCCCATGCAAAATAACAAGCAATTCATATGTGAAACATTCCACACCGTGTAATGGAAGTTATGAAGCGCTGCTGCCTGTACTAGAAGGTGAAGTACGAAAGGGAAAAGATCGTGTCAATCCGTCTGACCAACTCGAAAAGCTGCTGCTGATCACGAGCGAGAATTGCCAGAACACGTACGGCGTTCGCACCCGGTCTGTAATTACATGAACTAGCTAAAGGTTCCGCCCTAATTATACGATCACAATATACGAGTTAATGAAGAATTCAGAACGAAAAAGGCGCCTCTGAATTCCCTCCCACCGAAAGACTCTCACTTCCATCATTTCCTCACACTTTCCAATCAGCGAAGATTTCTCACAACAAAACAGTCGACAGTTTCAGCAGCTCCGTTTCGAATCCTCAAGACCTGGATGCTGACGGTTCCAGGTCCGTCTTAAACAGATTACTGACATGTATTTACACCTATGGATTCCCACCGCAGTCGCAAGACCAAACGAAAAGATTCCCTTGTGCCTAAGGATTACGCACTGTACGTATATAAAGCACATATGGAACTAAATACAGAACCTTAGCTTAGGAGCTTAAAATCTGCAGCAGCTACAAAGAAGCGACGCCATGTCACAACGCCACAATAAACAAGTGAAACCAGCTCATGTCGGTCTAGTAGCGGGGGAGAAAACAAGAGCCCCGTCCCGCGATTCATCCAGCCAGTAGCCGGTTGCTTTAATGAACGAGGTTCCCTGGCACTGATAAAAATGCGTCGCGTTCTAACACATCACTTTATTCTTCGCAAATACGCTTCACAGAACCCAAATTCAGCACGCAAGTTGAGGATCGCGCTGCTGTAACAAAAGCCTTACAGGAGGCCATGACTGCACTGTTAAAGCTGAACGTTTGTTATGGTAACAAATACGTATATTTACTTTATAATAAACAGCGTAGCCTTCTACACGTTTCGGTCACATACTGTGGCCATCTTCAGGAAGGTCTTCTTTGCAGGATATATTACACAATATATCAAAACAATTTACAAAACTAAAACGTTACGTTTCAAATAAAATGTTTAAAATCTTTGTTAAAACATAAACTACCGATAAAATTATTTGTGCTAAATTACGTGTTGATATACTATGTATATAGTGACATCATCCAAGCGGGGGTGTTGGTGTTGTGTCCACTGATCGAGCTGTACGTTCTATGTAATACGTCCTTCAAAGAACACCTCCTTGAAGATGGCCACAATAGGTGGCCGAAACGTGTAGGAGACTACGGTGTTTCTAATCCAATAAATTTACGTATTTGTATATTCCCTTGTTGGTGTTGTATCACATAATGCATCACGAATCATTTAAAATTATACGTTTGTGTCCGTGACGTAAAATTTTGAACGCGTGGCCCGTCACCGGCTATCCTGTCGACGGCATTCGTGTTTTTCCTCTGAATATGTCATCCTTAAACATCATGCAAGACAACCCTCATCTCCTATTTACTTCTGCATATGTCTAATCACTCTAGCTCAAACAGCGTCGTTCAACAGCCCATGAACAGATCATTCAACAAACTCTCTAGCACTTTTCTTCTACACCAGACAAATGCGCCGCTAAGAAACACACAAACCACCACCCAGCTGTAACAAATTGCGATACAGACGTCCCCTTCTTCACAAATATTGTTAGATTTAAGACATCAAAAAATAACATCCTTACGACAGTCATTAATATACAGGGCGAACACGAGGATAGGATTTCTTGTCTCACGTTACGGTCACTGACAGGCCCTTGCAAAAAAGTAATGAGCCTTCTGGTTCCAAAAAGAGCGTTCAGTGTACAGGAATGAGTGAGTACCACATTCTGTATAATGACTGTGCATCAAAGTGATTCCTTAGGTTACTTTACATCGAAAAGCCTGAAGAAACAAGAACACTTTACTGACTTCTCAAGGTCTAATTTGGGACAACATATTTATGTATGTTAAAGAAAACGGCTGTGACGGTGTGAACTGGATTTTTCCGGCTCAGGAGAGGTTCTAGTAGCGGTTTTTTGTTGTTGTAAAGATAGTAGATACACGTCTGCAAGAAATTTCTTGAACAGTTGATACAATACCATATTCTCAAGAAGCACTGTATTCCGTGGGGTCAGTCAGTGCCTTAGGTGAAATATTACATCAGGCTAAGTAGATTCGTGAGATTAATGTTGTTCATTCTCAGTCATCCAACTGCACGTCTGCGATTAGTACGATTTCTAAACCACACAATTTGAATGCTAATGTTAAGAGCTATATCTCGTACGTACAGACAGTTACTTTCTACGTCTTTTACCTGAAAGAGACCACGTCACAGGGCCTGCCTGTACAGGTGCTTCCATTACGGTCCACCAGAGGAGCAACCAACTTCAGAGCTTGGTGCTAATTTGTTTGGCTGGCTGCCGAGCACCGAGAGAAAGATATTGAAATCCGGAAGCGAAGAGCACTAACTTAAGTGAAGAGTAAGTAGAAGTTATATTAGCGAAGAACTCACGATAGTAACTGAGCGTACAGGGCGCAGGGCAGGAGTCTTACATTTAAATTGTTATATACACGGTACAGGGCACATATCACTGCACATTCATTACAGAATAAAACAACGCACCTGTACAGCCATTTGCTCTAGGACATATGTTTGCTGTTTAATCCCTCTTTAACCCTACTAAGGAATAGCGACTATGTTTCCAGGAAGCATAGGATTGGAATTAGAATAAAGAGCGGACATACATTCGCTGGAGAGATGGTGGCATATGCATTAAAGTTCTGCAACTGGAGGCCTGTACAGTCAAACTGTAGCTTTGTAGTGCAAAGCCAGTCCACAAGTGGAGCGTTCCAAAAATTCTGAAGCTTCCAAACTACGATGTATTTGACAGAATTCAAAAATAGTTGCCATTTAAGCTCAACTAAATAATCAACAAAAATTTTAAAGCAAATTTCCGCCACATGTGTGGTTTTAGGGACTTCTTAGGCGCGTTCGCAAAATTACTAAAAGCGACTATTAGCTTCTTCACGTCTGTTCATCTGTACGTCTCAACGCATGGAACAATTGTCTCCCAAAGGACGAATTCTCATGAAATTTGACATTTGAGTTACTTACTCCATGGAGCAGAGTCTCGACAAACATTTCACGGACCCCGAAGGTTCGTAATTGCGTTTACAGGTGCCCGCCTCGTGTCCCGATTCAGAGCCAGATCATTGAAATCCATGCTCCCCCTATTCCAATTACTGAAGACCCATTTCCATATTATCCTACCAACTATGCCTGGGTCTTCCAAGTGGGTTCCTTCCCTCAGGTTTATCCACCAAAACACTGTATACGCATCTCCTCTCATTCATACGTGCTACATGCCTCGCCCATCTCACTCTTGGCGATTTTATCACCCGGGTAATATTTGGTGCGGAGAACAAATCATTAAACTCATCATTATGTTGTTTTCTCAACTCACCTGTTACCTCGGCCCTCTTAGCACCAAATATTCTCCTCAGCACCCTATTCTCAAACACTCTCAGCCTACGTTCCTCCCTCAAAGTAAGGACAATATTTCACAACCATAAAAATAACAGGCAAAATTATAGCCCCACTAAACCAAAATCTTAAAATTTCTGGAGAGCAAACTGGAAGATTCTGCACCGAATGATAGCAAGCATTCCCCTACTTCAATCTGCTCCTAATTTCTTCCAGAATAGAGTTTTGATGCGTGAAGGTTGTTCCCAAATATTTTAACTCCTCCACCCTCTCAAAGGAACCACTATCAATCTCTGTATTTTCACTTCGTCCTGCATTCTCATCTCCAGACATGACAATGTACTGAGTTTTATCAGCATTTACTGCTAGTCCAGTCTCCTTACTACCAACCACTGAAGCATCTGCGTTTTTTTAATGGTATGTACTCTTCCTTCAAATATATTAACATCAACAGCATAAACTAGCAGCTCATGTGAACCATTTCATTTCAAGCCATCCTGGTTTACCTGAACACTCCTAATGGCACACTCTAAAGGAAAGTAGAAAAGCAATGGAGGAAAAAACACCCCATTCTTTCAAACCATTCTTCCGAGGAAACATGTAAGACAAATATTTGCCTACTCGGATTCTGCTAAAAATTTCATACTTTTTTTTAGCCTTACCAGTTTCCTGGGGATACCAAACTCAATGAGAATATTACACAATATCTCCTTCCAAACTGAATCATAACCTTTGGGTCCATAAATAGCTAATGCAATGATTCACTGTATTCCAATTTTTTTTTCTCTAGTATTTTACGAATGCAGAATATACGATGAGTAGTTGATGTGTTGCGTCGAAATCCACACTGAACTACCCCCATATTATCCTCTGCATATGGAGTTAATCTTGAGAGCAGAGTATTGCATAAAATTTTGTAGGTAGCTGACAAAGTGATAAGTCTGTATAAGTACTATAAACTGTTTTATCACCCTTCTTATAAATAGGTACAATAATCGACTCCTTCCACTCTTCAGGCAATTACTCCTCATTCCAAAAAAAAAAAATAATGAGATTATGGTTCTCAGAGCGAATTGTTCTACCCATGCTTTAATCAATTCCGAGAGGATTTGATCAATAATACTTGGTGATGTGTGTGTGTGTGTGTGTTTTAAAGTTTTTCAATAACCATCTTAGACTCAAAGGTACTTAGATTTCTCTAAAATCTGTCGAGAAAACTCAAGTTTCATTAAAATCGAACAAGAGTAACGGGTACTTTACATGAAGACCAATATACATTTCTGATCACATCTCGGTCAGTTTTTCTTAGAATGATAAACATTTCAGGCAATGTTGTAGATAAGACAAAAACACACATTTTATGCTCCATAACATCTTTCCACGAAAATCTTGCCGTTTATGAGATAATGTCAAAAATATTGTACAGCCGGTCAGGCCACAGATTACAGCATGACGCATGCGAATTGCGCGCTGAATAACACTACAAATACACACTCAACGTATGTAATACTCAGTGCTTCACCATTGCAATAATGATCGCACGAATGTGCCTCAATGTTAAGTTACGCGTATACTGCCTGTCCCATTATGCATGAATATCATTAATGATGAGCAACTGCTGTATCATAAAATGGAGGATAGTGGAGGCTGGTACTTCCAGGTTTAAAATCCAGCGAATGTAATAAATAATGTCTTATAACTGATTTGAATTCCTTTCACTAATTAAAATACGACAATTCGACGGTAATGAACACAAAAAGCGAAAGGACATGCAGGGTGAAATTAAGGAGAAACTGCCCATGAGTTTAATAAATTATCGCGCAATAAAGACTTATGGGGTAGAGTAGGTAGAACCTATGGATCCACGTATAATACGGCCAGTAATAGCAAAAGATGAGTAATAAGCTTCAAGCCCCAGTCGCTTTATCCTACGTGATCGAACTCCCGGCAGCATTGGTTCTACAGCCAGTCTAGACGTGAGAGATAGCACTGCCTTCAACAGTGGCTGTTTTATTTGACTACTTGCCATTTACGCTTGAAGATAAATGTGTCGAATTCATTCGAAACGTCGGGAACCACTCACCCACTATCAACACGTCACATTCCAGAAGAACTGTATCATCCATGACAAACCCTGTTCAATCTTAGTAATTAACCAACTTAATGCACAAAATCTTGTTTTATAATAAGTTTATTATATGCCTCTACATGTTTCGGGCACTATGTGCTCATCATCAGGAGGTCAAAATTGTACTATACAGCATCTGGTATCATCACACTCTGTAGATGGCCGCCCGGTGCACCGGACGGCCACCTACAGGAGTGACGATGCAAGATGCTATATAATACAATTTTGACCTCCTGATGATGAGTATATAGTGCTCGAAACATGTAGAGGCATATAATAAACTTATTATAAAACAAGATTTTGTGCATTAAGTTGGCTAATTACTAAGATTATACTGAGATGCACGGTCAGCAAAACATCAACAAACCCTGTTCATTCATCGTCATAATAATTGTGGGCGATTGCGCAAATTGGATCCAGTTAGTCGTTCTGTTTCACGTCACACCTTACACAGTTCGTTCCACTTAGAATTAGGTCAGCCATTGCGAAGTGTGGGCAGACATCTACGTAGATGCTTGTTTCCATTCCCCAGAATGCCAACGTCTCCTTCCTACTGCCCTCAGCAACAAAAACTCACTTCTCCGGCAGCACAGTGACAACAGGTAGCGAAGTAAAATTTCCTTTTCTTTTCTAGTCCCTTGTAATAAGGCCACTGAATTATTGATGTTGGGCGTCTCCTTGGATGACAACGCTTTGTTGCTTGGAAGTGGTATGGTTAGGACTGTCTGCCAGCAGGTTCGCGGAATTCATTCGTCTACAACATAGTCCTCTTCTTCTCCTTCTTCTTCTTCCTGCTTTTTTGTCATCAAGTTTACTCACTGGAGGTTTCTCTGGGCGTATTTTTTTCCACTTAATTTCCTCTTCTTACAGTTAAAAAACTCACACGAAAAGACGTGACACGTTGCAGCTCACAGGTAATGTGAATATTCGAATAATTCGTGAACAAAACAAGTTACACCAGAGTGCAGAGGAGATATGACATACGTCCCTTCGAGACCCAGATGCAGCAACTTAACACAAGAAACTGGCAACCTTAATTGTATTTGTCACCTTGTCAGTACACGATTATGCGAAGTGACGTGCATTAGGCAGCATGTAAATACACGAATGCGAAGGGAAAAAAGTATCTGATATCTTGCACGTGGTGAATTTATTACGTGTTAGGAGCGAAAGTTCTGAAGAACGTGACACAGACGGCATTATCCGTGATACCACACAACGTGTGAAATATCCAAAAAATTAGTAAACTAGGTTTAGGTTTAGATTTGTCGAGAAAAACAACTGCATTCGCAACGTACAGAAGAGGCGTCCGTAATTAAATATTATATTTATATTAAGTTATCAATGCATGAAGCCGATCCCAGTGGCCGCTCGTCTAAGGCGTGGATCTGCGGCCCCTCACTTGCTGGGATTGCGGTTTCCAATCCCACCGAGGGCATGAATGTCTGTCTTTTATGAGTGTTGTGCTGTCAGGTAGAAGTTTCTACGTCGGGCTGATTAGTCGTCCAGCGGAGTCCTAACGAGTGTAGTTTGTTTATCTGAGTGTGACAATGAAGCTTTGACAATGGAGTCCCAGGCCCACTAGGGGCTCTTGCGCCACGTGTATAATGTATGTATACTATATAAACTATTCCTGAACAACTCTGGCAGACATGAGCCACGTTCTCTTTACGCCACATTCTCAAGACAGGCATATCTGACCAGCAATTGTCGCTTATGGATAACTGAAACGTCGTGGGAATGGAACTATTGTACAAACACTGGCCACATGTCTGTTTCCCACCGACCGTCGGTAAATGTAAAACAAGACAGAGTAAACACCAGTGTTCGTTCACTTATAAGGTTGCCTAATAACAGAGTCGTGAAAACAGCCTAACAATTACTCAGTCTGGCCCTTGCACAAAGCACAATTACTGGGGCATCTTTGAAATACAGCGGACGCGGCAAAGACGCTTTATGTGAAAGTCCCCATACTCTTGTACTCCTCGAAGTGACAGACGTATCTCACACCTCAAAATACGTATGGCACCGTATCACCTTATCATTAACAAACATAACCCTCCGACTTTGGACCAATGAATTACACACTCACCAGGCGACCAGAATTATTAACAAACTCATAAGCAGTGGTATAACGGTAAAATTTTAAGGCCTGTTACTTAACCACGCCGTCAACCTCTAGGGCTACATACCGTCGGCGTCAAAGAGAATGCGTATGGAGCACTGGGGGAACGACACTGGCACGGAAGCCTTAGGTCCGTGTTGCCCACCACAAATTCTATATCAACTGCACTGGGGTGCAGCAGCGACGGTGCACAATTCTATTCACGAGGATGCAGGCTACAGCCAAGCCCTCCAGATGAGCTTTGGGATATTCCATCAAAACATACTGTGACCGTGGCCATCGCAACCATTGTCTTCGCAAAGTTCATTAGCATCTTTCCAACACACTCAAACTTACACAAACTCTGCAGAGTTGCCTACAGGAAAAACAGAGTGGCTGTGGATATACTGAGTAAGCAGTATGCACAGCCGACAAGGCGAGATTATCCTTTTGGTTTAGGCGCGAAAATAACAAATCCCACTCTTGGGTTACATAACACGGAAATTATCGTTGACCTGTACGATTTATTTGGGTATCATTTTACAGCTGAAAGACACTGTAAAGGTGCGTGAGGCGGTCAGAGCATGTAGCATGGCAGAAATACGAGGGAGAGTCAACTGAAAACCTTAAAAGTACGATAAAAATTCGAACCACAGCTCCATTGTCTTGTAAGTTTCAACAATGATACTCATGGTTTGAAGAGTGGCCGACAGGTGGCAGTACGATACTACACAGAAAAAAGAAGTCATTGTCTACATTTTAAGTTCAATAAGTTACGAGATAAAACATATTTAAGGTTTTCATTTGATTCGCCCTTGTATAACAATGGAAGAGCGTTCATTGAATTCGTGTAGCCCACATGGAGACCTGTGGTGGGTTATTAAGAACGAGGATTAGAAAATTTCTTGACCAGCCGAGCAAGAGTCAGCTTCTAATAAGGCCCACTTGTAGACTGTGTTTGGCAGCAATGTCCATAAATGGAACAAGAACTACTTTATCATACATAAAAGCACTACATGGTATAACGCGATAAGCTCGCAGCACAGCGCTCGGAATGTCACTAAGAACACAGCCCACAGGGTCACTTGGAAGTGACCGCTATGTTGAAACGAGTGACGGGCCACAGGAGACAGATGAAATTTTAATGAGGGCTTCAAACAAGTAAGAGAGGGTCGTGGTGGTTGTTGCAATTGCCACTGAAGAACAGGCAACGCTAACACAACAGCTCGCAGCCAGTTCGCTACAAACAGCGACCACACTTCTGTTCTTGCACAGATCAGAGAGACGTCTCACTGATGAGTTCCAACATAATCCAAGGTGGATCGCCTTAATAAATATGATTATACTAAAACATATCTTCATTTTATTCATCCCGCTGTGTATTTATACACGAACATTAACAGTCTAGCACAAATAATTCATTTATTAAAAAAACCTCATTTACTCCATTCGGCTTTTCATGTGAGCCATCATCAGGCTGAACAGTAATTCAAAAATCCAATATACAGTTTGCATGTACATGATACAAGTCATATATTGGATCATTGAAGGTCTGAACGCAGCCTGACGATGGCTCACACGAAAAGTCGAATCGAGAAGCTGAGGGTCTTTTTTTTTTAACTAAATGAACTATTTGTGCTCGACTGTTAATGTTAATGTTCATGTTCATTAAACCACACATTAGCCGACTCCGGTGGCTGTGCGGTATAAGGAATGGGTCTGCAGCTGCATGACTGCTGGAGTCGCGAGTTCAAATCTCTTTGAGAGCATGATTGTTCCTCTGTTGTGTGTTGTGCAGGTAGCGACAGCTGCGACGTTTAAGCTGTCGTTCAAAGATCTAACGCGCCTCTGTGTGTGTGTGTGTGTGTGTGTGTGTGTGTGTGTATGTGTATGAGTATATGTGTGTATGTGTGTGTGTATGTGTGTGTCTGTGTGTGTGTGGTGTGTGTGTGTGTGTGTGGTGTAAGTGTATGTGTGTGTGTATGAGTAGGTGTGTGTATGTGTGTGTCTGTGTGTGTATGTGTGTGTGTATGAGTATGAGTGTGTATGCTTGTGTATGTGTGTGTGTGTGTATGCTTGTGTATGTGTGTGTCAGTGCGTATGTATGTGTGTGTGTTATGTGTGTGTGTGTATGCTTTTGTATGTGTGTTTGTGTGTGTGTGTGTGTGTCTCGTGTGTCTCAGGTGTCGCGGGTGTGCTTGTGCGTGCGCGCGCGCGCGCGCGCGCGTGTGTTGGGCTGTGGCGCCAAAAAAAGAAAAACAGAAAGTTGTTAAGGAAATGAATGTGTAAGTTTGCGCTATAATTATGTGCTTCGGGATTGGTCCAATGACGATGTTTATGAACACGGGACGTATGGGTTCAACCGAAGGTGGGGAAAGTCTGGAACGGCTGAGCAATTATCAGCTTCTCACTGAAGACTCGGTGCCATGAAATATGCCGCTTCGTCATCAGTCTCCAGAGGAAATACTGATACACTACCTAAATGACAAAATAAATGAACCTGACGCTAAAAGAAACGCGGTGTACGGAACACAGGGGTTGAATGGCGAGTTCTTACGAACGATCCGGATCCATTTAAGGAGTAAATTTGTTCACCAGCTGTTTGATCTATCCGTTCTTCTCGGAAGATTCGGTAGCAAGGAATTAACGGGCTCGTTACTAGCTAGCCTATCGCGTTCTTCTACGGTCCGTGCATTAGCCCAAAGAACAGCAGAGCACAGATGCAATGCTCTCTAGACTTGTAATCGGAAGGCACCTAGGTGATTCTCGGTCAGGTCTCTAACAAACCTCATTCCCTTCAAGCCAATGTCGGTACTGTACCCACAAATAGGCAACGGTCATCTTTTATCCACAACTACCTACTCAGCATTTACAGTCAATGTACTGATCCTACCTGTACAAAAAGCATGCAGGTAAAACAATGTCGTCAAATATTCTAAACACACAGCGACGTGTATATCAGGCCTACCAACAGTGATATCGCATCGTATTTTATTCGAGAGGTGTTTAGTTAGAATATCGACACCAGTAATACTGACTATGGATTTTCGTAAATTTTCGCAATGCCTCTGGAGAATGTTGAAACTTAATCTATGAGACGGGAACCTCCCTATCATTTCATAATCATTATACTACATCTCATTAAAACTTTAGACATCCCTCGTAGTCCATAATGCATAGTAATAGCCTAGACTTTCACTGCAGACACGTGTTAGATATTTTACATGAATTAAATTCTCCATGTGCTCGAAACATGTAGAGGCATGAAATAAACTTATTGTAAAACATAAATTTTGTGCATCAAGTTGGTTAATTACTGAGATAAACATACTGAGAAGCATAGTCAGCAAAACGTCAAAAAATAAGTTCTCCAAATTTTGTTTCTGAACTTTCAATATCCGTATCCCGAAAGCGCACTGTAAGTAAAAGGTAAAGTGATCCCATTACAGGCCCGGTGTGACCCAGAGGGTGGGTGGAGGTATAGCTCTACTCTTCCATGACCGTGGCACTAGAAGGGGGTGAGTGGTCATCAGCACGCCCCGGCCGCACTTTACCCCCCGTAAAGACCCAGTACCCATTTTACAGGAGGCTGGGTGGGCCCCAGGGCCGATCTGGACGGGCGGAAAATCTCGTCCCCACCGGGATTCGATCCCGGACCGTCCAGCCCGTAGCTCAGTCGCTATACCGACTGAGCCACCCGGCCCACGCACTGTAAATTCACAGTTAAATATACAATTCAAATTTGCATTTCGATGCAAATTTTTCGTCTGGCTCCGGCAACACTTAGCTGAATGACGCGTAAATCATCATGTGTGCAAGTTAAAGCGTTAAGAGGTACGAGTATCACCGCTGCATCAAGTCCATTAATAGACACGACATGGCCGATGAAACAATCGTATCAGAGTTTACACCTCTGAACCGCCACAGGCATAGATAAAAGCTACAACTGGAACAGCTCAGACATCAGACAGGGAATACATTTCCTTTGTACCGAGACGGGCCTTTGTGAGGAATTAATTCCCTCACAGTAGTTACAGAACGAAAAATACCCGGACGACTGGACAATCATCGCTATAGGCGTAAAGCATACTCGCATCATACTATAGTGACCACTATCGTGTGTTGCAGGAGAGGTGTGATTAAACAGTGGCGCAGCGCGTGTCGGTAGGCGCAACTTAAGCATGCGCAGTAACAACATAGCTACAGATCTGATGGGAAATACTAACCGTGACATGTCATCATGTAATATCACTTCTCTAAAGCGTCAAAACCGGCCCTTACGCCCAGGGGCATCAACATGATAGACGTTTACATTGGCGGTTGGAAAAATACACAGGAAGCATATGATTCAAAGTGACACATTATCACATATCACATGTCTGACTTCCAAAATTATAAGGATGAACATAAAATATATTCGCCAGGTACTGTTGCGACAAAATGCACCTGAACTTGAAGATAAATAATAGGCCTAAATATCTGAAAGCCAATCCCCGTGGTCGTGCGGTCTAAGCAGAAATGTGCGGCCGCTAGAATGATGAAAAAGCCCGCTCAAATCCCGCCGACAGAATAGATGTTAGTCTCTTGTGTTTGTTGTGTAGGTAAGGACCTCTGCGACGGATCGATCACTGGTTCAGAGGAGTCCTACCGTGTGTTTAACCACGAAACCTAACACGAAGCGGACTAGGCCTAATTTGGACTGTGACGCCACACACAAACTCTGAAAACACAAGTTAAGAAAAATATTCTGACCTAGTATCGACTCCTCATACCGAGGGCATCATGATTCACACACGTCACCTAGTTTTGTTTAGACGGCGAAATCCGCAGCGTTGCCCAGCACTAGGCATGTGGGTCGGAAGGCGAAGACAATGCATGGGGCACTTTAATACCAAAAGCTCTGTGCACTCCGACAAGGAGAACTCCGTGAAGCAGCGTTCAGAGGGATGGGCTGTAAGAACTGAAGGTGGATGGGACTCAGTATCGTTTCAATTGGCGGACTCCAGGAAAGCCGTCTAAACGGTGCTTTACTTTCTTCTTGCCGTAAGATAACACTGAACAGCAGATAAATTCGTACTGCGACCTGAGGTGCAATGACAGGCGCATTTCATCTTGACACACCCCCGTGACTGTAACAGACATTAGTCACATATAGTGGTGAATGATCCTCGGGCATTAAGCAGACTAGGCAGTTTCTGAAAGCAAGTTTTGCTTCTGTTACAAAAGTACATCCTTCTGCGGTACAACTTACCGGTTTAAACCCACATTTGAGTTCCCTTCATTAAGGAAGCACACTTCTGCTTTCTCTGGTAGATTGGGCCGAGTATAAACCGACATAGACCGACAAACATTCACTTAGAAAGCAACTCATTGCGTTCTCTTATATGTTGTTCGTGCTGTATTTCTGTGTTTTTAATACAACGTAATATGACGTCTTTTGGTGCGGCACGAATTACCGCTCCTATTACGAAGGATTCAGAATTACGCCCAAAATATTTAATCCTTTACACATATGGTAAATCCGTAGAACCAAAAGAGTCCATTTGCGAGACCTGAGCACAGACAAGATAATATTAAAGAGAATCGAAAAAACCGTAATATGAGAGTGTTGGGTGGATTCACCTGTTTCAGGACAGCGATAACTTGCGAGCTCCCAAGTTTTCCTGCTATACTCTACACATCTCTCAAAGATCTCATAACTGCCAAGTACTTTGCACATCTCATCCTCGATTTAATTAGCAATTGGGCTTATGTAATAAGTAATTACATTCTCAGTATCAATAAGCTATGAAGCACTTGTACTTCAGCACGATGGCATGTGCGAGTTGAAAACAACTGGTTTGAATGAAATCAAAATTTATCCCTACAAAGTACTATGCTCGGTATAATACTTTTTCATCAGTTCAGATACAGCGAATCATCACAAGAAGCATAACTAAGTCCCAGCCTTTGTTACATTCCGTAAGCGGTCGACGAATGCTATCGCACGCGGCAACAAAACATTCAGAGACGCGTCCCCTCAGTGGATTATGTTAAGAAGGGTGTTTCCTCACTGAACGTGACGGTTTGTGTCTCTTGTAGATGCAACTGGCCAGCTATCCTGGGTTTAGACTTGTCTCCCTGTCAAGAACTCCGCCACGCCCCCGCCCCCCACACTCCCGTACACAAACAACTTTGCTGTGTACTTACCCACAATGCAACAACGACGGCGATAATGAAGCCAGCCAGAAGTTTATCCACATGCAGCAAAATTCGGGCAAAAAAAGTGAATACGATACAAGAACAAAGACATGTTTATTCACAACAACAGAGATTTATTCCTGTTTTGAGTGCATAATTTCTAAAGCAACTCAGTTTTTATCTAAACATGTGCTGCAGGCAACCTGTAATTCAGCTGTTGCCAACAGCAGCCCAGCGTAACTTGGGTAACTGTAGATGTATCGTCCAATGATCTCACTGCAATCTCTTCAGCGACAACATTCGTGCAGCACACAACAGGACTTCACAAAATTCCATAAGACAGAATCTACTGGACAGAGATCAGCGAAAGGGAAGGCCATGATATCGGTCCACCTATACCCACACTCTTACTCGGGATCTGGGCATTCAGTAACCTTCACACAACAAATATATAATACAAATTTTTTTCTTCCGAGGTAAACTCTGTGTGCACCTTCGAAACACATTCAATCGGTATTTCCAGCTGTTTCAATGCGGCATACTCTCCAAGTCCAACAAGCTACGAAATGGAAGACAAAACTCAACCTGAGGTAAGCAACAAACCGCCAGGTGTATGGAATTTGAAACCAACTACTGAGTTTCCTCAGTCCCTTGTAAGTTACTGAATTACGCCCTTCCAATTACACATGATGCATATTTCGAGGTGGGATGATGACAAACAGCACATCTTATAGGCGATAGTCGTGGCATATTTGAAGGAATCATCACTGTGACAGACGTGACGAAACCATAACTGCAGGTTCCAGAATCAGGCTCCAACATAAGTACGTCTCGCAAATAAGGTCAGATATTTGCTACAGCGAACACTAATTCGGACTCGTGTTTGAAATGTGGCGCTCCAATTAGAGATAGTAAATAGGCAAATCTAACCTCTATCACATGTAGCCAAGTGACACCAGTACTTAAATACCTTATGTGTATAATTTCGGTTTTCTAGCACATACGAACCAAATATACATTAAGGAACAGATAAGCCAGGTCTTTGTGTGTAAAATCAGTTTCAAGCACTAAGTACATAAGTCTCTCTTCTGCTGTTTATTGCTCAATGACATTTGTTGCAATTCTGACCACACCCTTCGCATCAACATATAAATTTTCCTGCTGTCTGTACCACATAAATTACTAGAATCGTGAGATTTATTGGCTCATTCAGTCAGACGGAGCACAATGCTGATAAACGAAGCAAGGAGAATAACGCAAATTTCAAACGGAAAATAACTGGCTTACCATGGGGGCTCAGGCTAAAGGGTTATACACGAACACATTACGTGAAAACAGGCTCGGTATATCTAGGATCCTAAACAACTCCTTAAAGAGATTGCGATTAGGATGAATGATGTGAGCACTAACAATCAGGTGGGAATTCGAGAGACTGCCGTTTTTAAAGGATGACTACTGGTTAACGAGCACGGGCCTGAAGTGCCCTGCAGACTGGTACCGTAACACGAGAACTACCTCGAAATTTAGACGGAGCTTGAGGCCCATCTCCTGCCCCAAACCATGTATATTTGTATACGCTATGGAACAAAGAATGAAGTCAGAAAGAGGGAGCCAGAAGGGAGCAAAGAAACAAGACAGGCAATGTACGTATAATCTAACATTGAGGCGCGTTCGTGCAGCCATTGTTGCAGTGGGAAAGCAATAAGTGTTACATATTCTGAGAGTGTGTTTGTAGCCTTAGGTACCCAGCATGCAATGCACATGCGCCATAATGTCACCTGTTGCCTACACAAATCTACGATATTTTTCCACATTACCTCATAAACGGCACGATTTTCGAAAAAAAAAAGTTTTTGAATATAAAAAGTGTGCTTCTGTATTCTATACAACTTCTGGCCGAAACACTTCTCATTCTGAGAAAAACCGAGCGAGGTATGATAAAAAAATGTACTTCAGTTTTCGTGTAAATTACACGTTATTCTTGTCAGCTACCAAAGAAACTTGGATTTTCTGGGCAGATTTTCGTAAAAAAGTTAAAATATCAAATTTCATGAAAATTCGTCCAGTGGCTGCCGAGTTTACATTTGGACAGAGAGACATGACGAAGCTAATAGTCGCGTTTCACAATTTGCGAACGCGCATAAAAAAAGGAGTAAAAAGGATGAGAAATGAAACGAGGAAACATAAGAAGGGACAAACTTGACACAGCAACAGTGTTTGAGCCCGAGTTACACACAAAAACACAAATCTCTCGTGCACGATTTGACATTTCACCGGCGCTGACCGTCCTGGATCCAACGTTGTGTAGGGCTAGGCTTATATACACGTATATCCTGACGTTTCTAACGGCTTTCCAATTCTACGTCTTGCGACCTATCAAACGCCCGAAGTAACGGGAGTACGCTCCTTCCACGCGACGCGGCCACCACTCAGCAGCACATTCACACAAGACGTAACTTTCTGTCCCACAAAACACTATGACTTCAGCATAACAGCTCCGTACTTGGAATAAATCCTCGCAGAATTTCACAGTCACCAAAATCTCATCTTAGTACTCACAAGGGCTCGCCACTGCGCCCACACTCAAACATTTGTATCAAATTCAACCCATTTCTTCAATATCCATTTTCCATCAATCCCGACGACGCAATTTTGAAAGTATTTCTGACCTCCCCATGCGCGCCGCAGACCCTGTTCATTACTTCTTAACTATAAGCATCGCCCCAAATTTATTTCGTAGCTTCTCATTACATAATTTTGTGCATCGTGTGATACGAATTCTCACTGGACCTACGTGTGACGTAACAAGGCATTATGTGCGCAACTATATTAGCTTTCTATCAGCAACGTGCTCGGTAAGTTACAATTATAGCCAGTGTAAGCTCAACATTTTGCTGATTAACGTGCCCATTCGCCTGTCGGTCGTTTCAGCAGTGAGGTGGGCGAACATTACAGTCACGCAATGCTACAGGAGATCACATTACACAAGCGACCGACATTCTACGTTTGCCTCCTGAACAAAGGACAGCTATGTTCCACACAAACAGAGGCCGTACAATTTGAGGGCCTCTCAGCAAGTACGTGTAAGACTTCACGCCGAACTATATATCGGTTGAGCACTGTCTAATGCAAAGGTGGCTCCAAATGTGTATTAGGAAGACTGTGGAAATACACGTGGTCTGTTGTAAGGCATTTCACTCCACTTCCCTCGAGAAACTGAAAAATAGGAAGGCATGAATCAGAATAACACACCAGTTACAGTAAGGATTTTAATAACCTATTATGATGATTAAAATCTATGCATAAGATAGCGATGATGCACAACTACAGTAAAAAGTTGCCAATTACAGGCCTGGACAGTCTCTTTGGGTTCCTGGAGGCTGAGGCACCCAGAATTTCTAAACAATCGGCACATGAAGGTGGCAAACTTTTTCAGCCACTTGCACCTCCCAGGCGACACTCCTGGTACTCATTTCTGTTAGGGGCTGAGTCATCCCAAGGGACATAGGGCGGCAGGAAGGATTAAGGCAATGAAAAATCCCAATGATCCCATAGGGAATCGAACCCGCGACCTTCTGGCTTGTACTGCAGTGCCTTAACCAACTGCGCCAACGCGTATCCGACACACCTCCAGTCACGAAGCTTCGATTTCAAAAAGTATTGTACAAGTTTAACGTACAGCAGTCCCTGTCCTTAATCAAAGCACCACGCCATGAAGGCGTATGGGAGTGAAGGTACACTCGACGCATTATTAACCTCGGCACAAGGGAGAGCTAAGTGGTCAGCTACACGTTTCGGCCTATTTAGTTCCGAGGAATAAGTTCCCTGTTCGACTGCATAGGAGGCTGCGTGGACCCCATAGCAGAAGAGGATATTTTAGCGAACAGAACAAATCTCTTTCCTCTGATGGGAATCGAAAGAAGATTCCGTTACGATCGCAGATATCCACTATACTGAATGAGCTACTCTGACTGCCTCCAGTCAACACTGTCCGCAATCAAATCAATGAAGACCTCCTACCTTACTACAACCAGCACGTGTTTGTCTTCAAGAAGACAACGATTCGCAACAAACCCCCCGACTACACCGATTATTCTGACATGAAACTCGATCTCTTCGAGGACCGCGGTAGAACAGTCTGACTCCTCCTTAGTTCGATGGGTCCTGGATTAAAATATATGTCCAGAAATCAGTTATCGTGATGTTTTTGCATGCTTTATATCAGTTGCTCACGAAAAGGGCCGGGAAAATACCAGACATCACGGCCGCGTGAAGCTGTTCGTCGCGACAGCTTCAGATCTTATACACAGGACCTTAGGTTACATCACGTCCGCTTCTTTTTTCTTGTCTAGTTAATTATTCATTAATCACAATACCATTCCATGCTACACAAGCAAGTAGAATTGTCATTAAATAGCCCGAAAATAAGTAAATATATACCATTTCAGCCCAACTGTATCTGTTTTTCTGCAGCCCTACGGGCTACTGTTTGCAGCATGAAACAAAGAAGGCGTTACTCTGTGTAGTATTGATTTACGGAACAGACTTGCCTTCACGCGCGAACAAATGCAAGTACAGTACATTCGTACTGTCTTCGTTAATGGTTACGATTCTATGCCTGCAGCTCCTGGGTTTAATAATTAAGCATTACAATAAAATGAGCATGAACTCTGTGTTACTTCTGGATCAACTTTCCAATCCCAGCTAACAATTCAATAATCTGAATAATGCCCTTCCATCTGAATGCTGCATTAAACAGGAACACTGGCTCTGATCAACGTTAAACGTAAAACGGCGCAAGAGAGAAAGCTTAATCTTGGAGGTTGTTGGATGCCGCATCTTATACTGAATTAGAGAGAATCCCACACTTTGTACAAATTCATCCTGTCTTCGTGTAGGGAACACTGGAGTTGATTCTCTTCATGTGGAAAGCAATCGTATGACAGAAGCACAGGCACGAAATTCATTTTGCCGGCGGTAACATACTTGCAGTTTCGCAAAAACACTCTGCGAACAGGCATTTTTAATTACATGAAACTGAGTCTTTTACAAGCCGAAAGTCGCTAAGACGAACAAGAAGAAACCTGTCTTCCAAAGTATTCGAAATGTTATTAGGATGTTAACGGTGTACCATTTTACACTATCCTAAACCAGCTCAAGTAACATCAAATATAATTTTTGGCTCATATTTTAATATTATGCTCCTATCTAAGCTTAGCTCTCCCAAACTCTCTACCGCAGCCCGACCGTCCGACTACAACACTGACGCGCTGGTTTATCCCTGTCATACTGCTGTGTAACACCACGCCCAGCACATTCTCCGTGACTTGATCATCCTACTAATATCTAACGAAGCTCTTCACTATGTAATTTTCTCCACATTCCTATTCCTGTCCTTCATACACAAGCATACATACATATACCAACAAAAATTTCAAAATAATATATTATGAAAAGAAAGTTAGCAAAAAGTCCTGCAATTTGATACAGTCTTAAACATCTCACCGAAATCAATATTCACTTTGCACGACTGTCATCAATGTCCCGTCTTCATGGCATCTATATACAGAGATCGGGCGAACAGAATTAGTTTAGTGCGGACTGCATACATGTTTTAAAGACACACACATTTTGTTCTTATCTTTGGCTTTCAAGGGTCACGCAGCCTAGATCGACCTGCTGAGACTCAGAAATGTATTAGCTTATTTAATACCGTTTTCACAGACAAACTAACTACAAGTCAACCCTTTAGACATGAGGCCGGTTGGGCTTCAGAAGTTGTTTGGGGTTTGCAGCAAACAGAATAATTCTGCATCTACGAGGAATCGAACTATAGACTGAACTATACTGGCTCAAGACAAATGTGAAAACAGGCCTATCTAAATCTACGGGCATCCAATAAGGATTCGATCCAGTGACCACCAAGCCGGTAATGCATCGCTGAAAGCAACATGTTCCTCTAATACGCCTGGCACCATTACGTCGAAGAGCATTCCTGTGTTCTCACTATTGAATTATAGTGCCTCCATGGATCCGCGACGTTTCATATTTTAGGCATTTCTGTTCTTTGGAATTATCACTAATTTCCACATGCCGCAGGGAATTCCAGTTTGGAAAACCAGCCGCACGATTATTGCATAAACAGGTCAAAGGATCATTACCTAGCACCCGTACCTCACCAAAAGTTGGTGTGGAATGGTCAGTGCAGAGAACAGCGGCAACATGTCAGAATTCAAAATCGCAGGAAATCAAAGCATATAATACCGTAAAACTGTGTGTGTGTTTGTACATATGTGCAGTTAAGTAGTCTGTACGCTTACATTCATGGACAATCGTGACACAGTATTATCAGCACTCAAAAGAAAATGATAAGAAAACAAACCTAGGGGCAAACGGGTGAACGTTTATATTCTTGCACATCTATTTTAATTTTCTTCCAACTTTACGCAGTTTAAACCCCCAGTAAGTGTCGAAACAACTTTAATTCCATTTCTCGTCCAATTTCTTTTGCAAATTGTACACTTAGAAGCGTCACAGAGCTTCTGTTCTCTAATTACTGCGACCTCCCACAGCAAGCGCTTACAGCTGAACTACGTGATGCACAATCTCGCCGTGAAATGATCGGCCAGACAGACCGACCCAGATTCAGTAGGTCACTGGATCGAATACTACGTTCAGACAAACTGAGCGGGAAATATCATATGGTGTGCAAACATTCATAATTAATTTCATATTGCCACTTAATTCCAGCGGCGATGAAACTGCGAAGTGCGAAAATAACAAACTGTGGCAATTACCAAACCACTGCCTTCATGCTCCAACCTATGCTGGAGTGAGGTTAAACTGTCACATCTGTTTCGCATAGGTTGTAGGACACAGTTTCGAGCGTACTGTCCCTTCGACGACACTTCTCGAAACTTGATGATACCTCAGAATGTAAATAGAATTACACAACGAAGTTGAATATTGCAACTGATCTACAGCAGTACATATAAAAGGCTCAGGTCGCACCCCACAGCACATTTTTCTTCCATGAGAAAACCCAATAAGTGAATACTGTATAGGGAAATATCAGCTGTTTTTGACAGGATCAAAAACAGCATGTAAATACACTGTACAAGACACAAACAGAGAATTCTCTGTTCAACCTGGCTTTCAAGGGTTCAATTTATATCTGGTTCATAATAAAACGTTATTTGACACTTGTAAATAGGTACCTTAAAGTTTATAACGTGGCGTCTAGGTGCAGCTTCAAGCAACACCTTAAACAATGTAAACTGTAACAGAAAGCTCACCTATAAATTTATGTATGGAAAAATGTAGAGTTTATACAAAAAAAAAAGCGCAGAATTATTCGTATTGCTTAAGAAATTCAGGCCCGACAAACGCAAGGGTGTGATACCACGTACCTTCCTATCATTTACCGAGGTGGTGCTCACGGTGATAAATCCTGTAATTGCCAAACAGGCCTCGATCGTTGCGTGCATTAAACGGAATACGAATGTCTACCAACAGAGCAGCTATGGGCACATCTTAAAGCACTGACCATCTGCAGCGCATGATCTGTGTACGTGTCATTTAAAATCTCAATGTCCACCTCACAGAAAACAAATATCATCCGGTTAAGGTTGTATTTGGAGACAACCTCTGTTTTCCTTGAGTCCTGCGAAAAACATAAGCGCAGGCCGTAGGCAGGTGCAGAATTTAAGAACGACGCGGAACAAATAATGACCGAAGTGCGTTACAGGACTAGTCACACTATCACCTAGCAACCGTCAGCCACGGACAGGAAACGAGAAGACATAAGAACTCGATATTGCTCCTACAGACGTCATAAACAAATTAATAAATGTCTTCCCAGAAATTATTTTTAGAAAATACATTTTGTTGCGCATTTCTGACTAATATGTAATAGTGGCATGGAAAAAACAGCATTCGCTATTACACCTTTTGATCTGTGCCGCCGCCCCCCCCCCCCCCCCCCCCCCACCCCTCCAACCACAACATTCTAAACAACCCTCAGTATAGCTGGCCACAGTTGCAAATAAAAAAAATACATCTCAGTGTGTTTTTATTAATGAGC
>Ga0123352_10001108_pt1 | contig 34893 bp, 24 predicted proteins | sample TergutLab28metaG_FD_89700 | JGI IMG/M metagenome (GOLD analysis project Ga0123352, IMG submission 89700) | Labiotermes labralis P1 segment gut microbial communities from Petit-Saut dam, French Guiana - Lab288 P1 | ecosystem: Host-associated > Arthropoda: Insects > Digestive system > Gut ...
AACGTCAAAAAACTGAAGCAAGAACTAAAGAGGTTTCTGTTGGACAAATCCTTTTATTCTGTAAAGGAATATCTTGATAAAGAATGGTAACAAAAATAATTGTAATTGACAAGTGCACAAAAAAGCACGATACATGATGTAATATGTTATTATGTAATTGTTACGTTTTAAGACAGTTCCGATATCTGTGGAAGGTATAACTCCCGAATGATCCATGGAATGTATTTTAAATAAATAATATTTTTGTGACAGACTACATCCAGAAGGTTTACTTGACATTGTTAGGATCCATGGAATGATTAATTGAACATCACTGCACTGTCCTGGTTGGGTACCTGATGCGAGACGTTTCACAGGAGCAACCTATACCGACAGGTTGTAGTACATGACGAAACGTCAATGGAAGATTTTTGACAGTACATATAAGATTTGAGCAGAGATTGCTACGATATGAGTTCTGGCATAATTTTATAAGAGGTCGCTCTACCCATATAACCGCGCGCTGTTTTGTTAGATGGCAATGTAGTCAAAGAATCAGTCATCCATGCCACATATTTCCACTGAGATGCTTCTGTTATTCCATTTGTGAAGACGAAGTGTCTCTGTCTGTGATGCAAGATCTATATTGAATCATGTGTGTATGAACACAAATGTGGAAGTTGTAAGTGTAGTTAGAGTGGCTGGGGATTTTGCATATAATATGGATGGTTTGAGTTCGAACTTACGGCGACGACCGTTGCAAGTAGCAGTGGCCGGATTGTTAAGTGAACTGGGTTACGAGCATGCTGAAAAAACGGCACACGAGACCTTAATTGAAATTGTTCAAAGTAGTAAGTTTGATCTGAAGTTTTGCAACTTTATGTATGTATGTTATACTGTCGTTTTTGTTGGCGCATGTATATGTAAGGATGATACAGTAGTTTGGGGGATGCTGTGTGTTTTGTGTTAAAACATTTAATGCGGCTGGGATAAACTGTAGTGTATGAATATTGGAGCATTTTTTATGTACATTTTAATACTCCCTTTTAAAGCAATTCTCTTGTGCATCAGTTGGTAATAAAAAAAACTGATTGGAGGGACAATTGCAGAATTCGGTTACTTGTTAATAAATGACGTACGGTACCCAGCCGGGGTGTTACTCGTAGTTGTAGATGTATGTATATAAATACATAAATTAGTTTGTACTAATTTAAATGCAAGATATATACGCGGTTTTTAAATTATGAAGTTGTAAACTTGTTTGTTGACGCTAGCTGGTGAAGATTAGGTCAGCGCTTACGTATCGGCATATAATAAAAACCTTTTACATCTGTAGAAGAGCCTTTCCTAATTGCAGCAAATGTTGAAGGGTGTGGGTGTGTGTGTGTCAGTAGTAACATTGGTTAATGTGGTTGTGGAAGTGTTGCACATGAATAAGTGGTGAAGTGGTTCATGTAGTACTTAACCTTATTAATGTGTAGTTGATGTGGTACCTAATCCTGCAAATATGTGGTTACAGTAATATGCCAAGTGGGAATAAGTGCTCGGTCATTTTGTGAGCTGTCTGGACGCACTGAGCCAGTTATAGGAGATGTCATCATTGCATTAGTGAATATGGGCCTGCCATTGGAAGGCATCGAAATACATGCCAGAAGAGCAGGACGGACAGTGTTACCAGCTCTGGTGCCATCAACCCAACCCAAACAGCTGAGCATCTTGCAGGCTGGGCTAAAGCAGCCACATCCCCAACATATTCTGGTTCATCTTCCGCAGTTTCCTGATCCACATGCTTATATACGCACACCAGTGAGTATCTTTGAATCTTTAGGGATTAAAATGAACAGCTGAGGATATGTTTTGGTTTTGTTTTCTTGTGTATTACTAATGTAACAGATACAGCAAAATTAGCTTTTTCTGACTGACAGAAAGAAGTAAGGATTCATGTCTTCTGGGATATGGCACTGTATCTCTAGGTGAGTGATTCCTATTGCTTCAATGGATCACAGTGCCTTCAAAATGTTGGGAGCCACTCGCACAATGACACAGTATCATATTCCAGAAAATCTGAGTCTTCAGAAGAACACTGTGAAAACCTCAGGTATTGCAGAAAGAAGTAACACTTTCAATGAATGTTATCAGAAAATAACTTTTTGTTTTGCATTGAAACAAAGTGTGATATACCTACACAAATTTAAAAAAGTAAGTGGTCATCCTTGTTTCAAATAAAATTTAAGCCAAAGCCTGTAAGGTGAGCTGAAATTTATGACCAAATACCAGATGATAAATTCCATAGAAAACCAGAAACTACTTCCTGGTGAGTACGGAATGTATATAATTTGTTTCTTTCATTGCTGTTGTGAGCACCACAGCTGTCACAGGGTGTCTCAGAGGATGCAGCCTTTTCTATGTGGTGGAGCTGCTTGTGCTCAGTTTGGCAATAAATGAAAGACGTTGAAGGTACTATGATTGTTGAAAATGTTGGGTTGTACTTGCCAAACATACAGCATCATGTCTCAGGAATCTTGAGTCTTCACCAATACCATTTATATTTATGAGCCTGAAATATTAAAAGGTAAATTTGACCCTAGAATAGGCCATGAAGGCTCAGAGGGGAGTAGGAGTATAGCTGTACTGTTTCTTTAACCTTGGAGCTATATAGGGGTGGGTGGTCCATGCTGCTTTGCCCTGGGGAAAGAGATCTTGGTACCCATTGTACAGGAGGCTGGGTGTGCCCCAGGTCTGGTTTGGATGGGTGCAGTAAATCTCATGCCCATCGGCATTTGGGCCCCAGATCGTCCATCCTGTAGTGAGTTGCTATACAGACTACACTGTCCCAGCAACAGCTATCCAGGATGGAGGAAAATTGGTCATGGGAGGTAGTACAGCATCATGATATAAACTGGCTGAAAAGTTTGAGAGTGATTGCTTTGTTATGGTTACAGGGATGCACCCTTGTTTGTTACAAAGGCAAGGCCTTTTTGAACAACCAAATAATCGTGGCCTACTTAGTGAAGATTCTGTATCAGGTTGTGGTTCTAATGTGTTTATAGAGTTTTCATTTTTTTTAATAGACACACAAGCAACCAGTGACAGAGTATGAGGCCATCAGAGAGAAATCTGCTTCCCAGAAACGAGATACTGAACGAGCGTTGACAAGATTTGTGGCAAAGACTAGTGAGACACATTCGCTGTTCCTCTCAGAAGATACAATATTCCCATGTAATGTATTTTCAGAATTTATGAAGTACTTATTGTCTTGCATCTCTCATAATATTCTCATAAATGACTTTGACAAATATGTGTAATTAATATGATGTATAAATCATATATGCTGATATCTTAACCATAAGATATTAAAACACTGTACAATTTGTACCTTTCATGCATAATTTACATCAACAATGGAGCCTACTGCAGACTGTGGAACCACATAAATAATAGCTTATCATGTGTAATTGGTTTTAAACCCAGCATATCATGCTTCCTGAAGATGGTACACTTGTACTGAACCATGTCAGAGCTGCATCATTAATAATCATATGTATATAACAGTACATTTCATTGGTACACAAAACTGAATACATTGACCTAATAGTGCATGTAATAGTAAGTATGAGGTATCTTGGTTTAGATGCTAGAAGAGTTAAAGTGTTATAATTTTATGGTGTATTTTTTTTAATTGATGTGTATTTTGTGGTTGGCAGTGGTGGCTTGTAAACCACACATGCCTCCTTATCTGAAGGCACTGCTGCCATCTGACCAGGTGTTTGAGTTTGAGGATGAGTTCTCCATACCATCCTGTCCAACTCGTGGCGGTCCAGGTCCCAGTAGGAAGGTTCGTAGTGATGCAGATGGAGAAGAGGAGGAGAACTTAGAGGAAGGAAAGGAGAATACAGATGAAGGAAAGGGTGGGGAAACAGACACCATAGACAACCCTTACCTACGCCCAGTGAAGCTCCCACGCAAGAAGAAACCCAAGACATGATCACTGGTTGAGATATCATGTAGAGTGTACCACTTCTGATCACAGTACCTGATTAAGTTATTGCTGAGTGAAGAATATTCTTGGCAGTAAGGTAAACCCCATTTATTGAAATAAAAGGCGTCTTTTCATTAAGTAGAACTGGCTGGTCCTGTCTTTGAAATGGGAACCAGGATAGCATGTTCAGTATAATAACTAGGCTGCAGGCTGGATGATAAGGGGTTTGAATCCTGGCAGGAGCAAGAGATCTTTCTCTTCTCCAAAATGCCCAGGCCAGCTCTGGGGTCCAACCAGCCTCCTATTTGATGGGTACGAGGTTCACTCCTAGAGCGTAAGTGGCCTCCATCTAGTACTGAGGTCAAGAATGCATGGAGCTGTACCTTTACTCCCCGTGTATGCCTTCATTGCATGGACAAGGACATCTTTATTTTACCCGTATCAGAACCTTGCTCCTCGGACTAAAGTTGAACAGTGGGAAATACAAAGTTTTGATGTTCAGGATTTTGGTCTTTATGGTAACTCCCTTATAAAATTATTGTTTCTTTAGTGGAGGGTTCCATTGAATCAGGATGAGACCATCTGGGTGGTGAGTCAGCCTCAGTCCATTCACCTGATATTTTGCAGATCACTATCTCTGTCTCTCATTAATGTGGGGTGAGACTCTCCTTCAATCATTTAATGTATTTATTTCTGAGAAGTGTTTCTTTGTTTTTAAAAACAAAGTTTTATGCTCCCTGAGATTATTGTTGTATTTTTGTTACTGTTATTTCCACATAAGTTACTAGATCCAGATAGACATTTTCACATTAAAAATGGATTCTGTTATTCGTGACAGTTCTGTCGGTCGGTGTTAATTACAGACATTGATTCTCTGCTGTCTCTCATCTTAAGTCCGAATGGTACTTATTTTTAAGGTTTTTTAGCTTGTGATTGTGATGTAATAAAACTTTCTTGTAATAGGAAGTGACTGTCTGGTCACTTTTCTTGTGATTTACACTCCATCCTCATGTGAACATACCTGTTCCTCTTCCTTTTGTTGGTTGCTTCTTAAGGAATCGTATCCTTCCTCTAATGTCAGCACCCTCATATCCTTTTGTAATAAATGGGTAAAGAGGTAGAGATATTGCAGTACTGCCTTGTGTCTGTAACAGCTACATGCTGTATATTATTGGTTGTAAAAATAACACTGCCTGTATTCTTGCAAGAAGATGCTTCAGTGAAAAAGTTAGAAGCAGAAGAAACAGTAATGTGACTAATATTGAGAGCCGGTATGGCCAAACTTCAATCAAGAAACTAAGTGACTGTCTCCATTAGCAGGATACTGTCACCTTTAATTCTGAACCAGTATTCCAGGGAGTATGCATCCATGTGAAAATGAGTGTAATTATACAATTAAAAAACAATTGTATGCCAATGGAATTTCAAGTAACCAGTAAGTATATGAGAACCTAGGCCAAGCATACATATCTACATTCACAGCTAAATATGGTTTCATTTATAGTTGGACCCAGTTAGGTAGTTTGTGGAGAGTGTTGTTCTTCATTCAATTGATACAGTACTTGTAGAATTCAATTGTGTGAGGCTGCACACTAAGGAAGCAAACGGCATGAAACAAGAGGTGTGTGAAACTTGAGATGTGTTTTGCAGCATGTACTAATCTGCAAAATATGTTTAATTGAAGCATTGGCATTAGTGGATACTGATCATGAAGTTCTGGCATTTGTACTATCAGTGATGTGGAAATGGAGTAGATGTAGCTGCTGGTATTAGATACTTCCATACCCTATATGACAGTTTGATCACAGCTCTTTTATTATGTCCCAAGAACTAAATGACAAACGTCATGCATAACTTTCAAGAATAAAGGATGGAATTTTCAACCTGCTTTAAATACGCAAGACCATCATACAATCTGCCTTTTTCTGGTCACCCAACACATGGGACAGCAGAAATAAAATACAAATTCTGCAGTAGTTTTTTGGAAAAAGGAGCTCTTGTTACAATGAAACAAATATTGCTTATGACTGGCCAATTTTGTGTGTTACAAGCAGGTGACATTATTAACATGAAAGAATTGCTTACTGACTCATGATGTTCACTTTATTAATTCTTCTGTTACTGAATGCAATAATCCACTTCTCTATCATGTACTCGTATGGGATTGTAGCTCTGCAGTGCCTTGAAATGGAGGTACCTTTTACCTGTCAACACAGCATATTATTCAAGCTGAATTTTCAGCAACACGTCTGTGGGAATCTCCAACAGGCATGGATTAAATGAATAAAGCTTCTATAGTGCCAGGTCAGACTAGTGATGGGGTTTTAGTTCCTCATTACTTTGTGTTAAGTTGGTGAATTTGTTTGGATTGTAGCATGGCATATCGATGTAGTATGAGATCATAAATGTGTGGTATTAACATTAAACTTTACGACCTACACGTATTTGCAATTCATGTGCCGTCGCAGGTGGACCGGGATAGCGTCGGTAAAGTGACTCGCTACGGGCTGAGCGATCCAGGCGAGATATTCAGCACTTGTTCAGACCAGCGGTTGGGTCTCCATCGAGTCACCTGAACAGTGGCTACCGGCGGTACACGGGTTAAAGAAGGAGTAGAGCTATACCGCTACTCGGCCTGTGAACCTTAATGGCATATTCCAGACTAAACGTACACCTTCGCAGAGTAATGCGTTGTTGCTTCCATCTACAGGCGCCGAGAATGCCAGGACGAGGAACGTGGTAGTATTAATCTTTGATCGCAGACGGCTCGTGCCTTGTTTTGGAGGAAGAAGCAGGTATGTAACCGTGTTGTGAAGGTGTGCACCAACAGTTAATTTCTGATTATGTAGCCCCCTACGAAATTACAAATAAATCATAAGAATTGTGTGGTCTTTATTGTCGTGGGATTTCGAATTCTGGGCATGATTATAGCGTGAGACTTCAATTATCACACATATCGTGACTAGAAGTAACTGACGTATGATGATGTGTTGGGAATTCATAATGAAAGGTGATGAAAAGATACTTGGTCATATATGGTTTGTGGTTGTGCGTTAAGTGCGCTACAAATCTCATGTCACCTGGGCAGACGTTATGCTGTGTCGTGGTCTACTTGTTATAATTGCAGACTGAGTTTGTTGATTAAGTATTAGTAATCGTTCGCCAGTACTAGAGACGTTAATTCGTTTAATTTCGTCTGGATTATCAGCTGTTGATAAAGCGAGGTGCCAACCGATGTCGAGTTTCTGTTCGATAAAATCGACCGCTGCAACACGATGTAGTTGAAGGTTATGTCCACGTCAGAATATTGCAATCTTTTAAAGCCACGTTATTTAGCTCATTCTACATCAGCTCTTTAAAATGGTTGGCACCACCGCTGTTGCATATCACAAACATATTGAATTCCACGTCCGTGATATATAGAATAATATTTTGGATTTGAATCTTTTAAGGCCTTCAGGGTATTTGGTTTATTTCTGAAAACTTTTTTATTCGGTTTTCCTAGTGATAAAAATCCACACATTCAGGCCTTGGGTACATGGTTGGCATAGACTTCTGCTAGTTATTTACTGTTTGGGGACGGACTTACCTCTTGTTACAATTAATACAAATTTAAGTGATAATCCTAAAACAATACTATTTGTGGATGATGCAAGTGAAATAGTTAAAATCCCCAATTTCACTGATAAGTTATTAATATGGTTTTTAAAAATATGAATGGTTTTCTTCTAATTTGCTTGCTTTAAATTTTGGTAAAACTCATTTAATGCAATTTGTAATTAAACATAGCTTTGTAATATAATGAATATTAATTATAACAATAAAATAGTAAACACCACTTCTGTTATGTTTCTAGGGATAATAATCAATAACACATTGTCCTGAAAAAGCCATATGGATGTGATTACACCCAAATTACACTGTCTGTTATATAGTTAGAGTGGTTAAACTGCTTCTGTCACAGGATACCCTAAAAGATTACCTATTGTGCCTACTTTCACTGTATTATGACTTGTGGGGTAATATTTTAGGGAAATTCCTACACAGTGACGGTATTTTTAGATTACAAAAAGGAATTAATAGAATTATAATGGGAGCCAGAACAAGAGACTCTTGGAGATAACTTTTTAAAATTTTACCTTTAACATCTCAGTACATATTTTCTCTAGCCCTGTTTGTAGTTAACAACAAAAGTTTATTTATGGATAATTCTCAACTACATAATATCAAAACTGGGAATAACTCCAGTATTTTCTAATTAAAATCACATTTAATGATTTATAAGCAAGGACCACATTATTTTGGTATCAAGATGTTTGACAGGCTTCCCTCTCAAATAAAGATTCTATCATATAATGTTAAGCAGTTTTAAAAGAGCCCTTAATAATTTCTTACAACTGCATTCATTTTGTACTTTAGTTGAATATTTCGGGTCACAATTAAAATTGGATTTAATCACAGCATATTATGTTTAGTTCTATATATCATTTAATTTAGTGATAAGATACACTGTCTAAATGACATTTAAAAACATATACATCTATTTAAAGTTATTTTCATATCAGTTTTATCCTTTTCATTATCAGAATTGTTATATATGTTGTATTGTTGACATGTTTATCCAAAGAAGTGCTTAAAAAACAGATATTTTAATCAAGGTTTTACACTCAGTTGATTTTATCTTACTGGAGACTGACCAATGCTTGGTTCTATATAAGGTTATATATATATATATATATAGGTTTTAGATTGACAAGTATGTCTGCTTTGAAGACATACAGGCATAATATGTATGTGGCTCTAAGTAATGTCGATGTTGATTTAAACCTGTAACTTGTTCTGTATGTAATCTTTAGAACAATATATGTTTTTGACAAGTTCTGTATCCAATGGTTGTATTACCAGCAATGGATTTTTGAATTATCAGTAAATACGAAACAATACAATGCCCGAATTTAATTTCCTTTTGTGCGTGCTGATATTCTGAACTTCATGTAAATCTTTTCATCTTTGTCGAATTCTGGAATCCAGAATTGCACTACATGTCATTGTTAAATAACTTTTTATTAAAAAAATGTGGCATGGCTTGATTCTCCCAACATTTACAGCACACCAGGTTTGTGGTCACAATAAAATCTCATGTATAACTTAAGTTTTTCAGTATCACGGTTGTGAGTGTTTTGTGGGGTTATATTCCAACTGAAATACATTCATCCTTGTCTGTTGAGGATGAAATGTTACATTATGAATATTCCTGAAAAATCAGTTATGAATGTTGAGCTTTGGTGCTGTGTCTGCTGGTTGAAGGTGGTGCACTAAATATGGTGAATAGACAAAACTTGAAATTCTTGTGGGTCTAAAAGTGGATAATTAAAGATGTCAGTTTATTTGGGCCTTTGAAGAAGGCTTTTTGTAGATTTCAGTCTCCTTGGAGAGTTTATGATGTCATTACATGCTTTGACATCTCTTCCTGTCTGTGAGTGACCTGGTTTCATTCACCCTCAACCACTTTGGCTTATCATGTGATTGGTACCTATTAATTTGAACAACGTTAACAAAATTAGTACACATTTTGTCATAATATTTCTTTTTTCTTATGTACTCAGCAAAAAACTACATTGTTTGACTTTGCACAAGAATAAAATGTTTGTGATTGACAGAAATGAACTGTGTCGTCTCTGTATGTCACTGTGTTCTGACAGGCTAAGCTTTTGTTTAAATAACAACCCATAAGTGTTTGCTGAATTTGTCTCTGTTTTACTCACTTGTGTTTGGCAGTTTATTGGAGATCACCAGTGAGTATTAAAATATCATCATCATGCACACTGTAAGACCATCGACTGATGGGAGTTGTAAGTGGTGGTAGATTTGAATTTTATTTCTGGAATGGTCATTATAACACTTGATGTGTTTCTGTTTCAGTACATGTGAAGAATAAATATCGATGTGTACCTCTCATCTGCGTGGTTGAAAAATGTCATATGTTTTAGAAAAAACCCAGAATGGTGTTGAAGTGACAGTTGGGGCAGATATGACGGAAGAGTTTCTCTGTGATATAACCAAAGATACCTGTGATGTTGTATGTTCTGATTTATATATTATACTATGTATGTGGAAGATTTTATAGAGCTTTATGCAAGTCGGTGAGGTGCTCAGATGTGTCTGTGGACACAGACTGTGCTACATGTGGTTGCAGGGACTTGGACCATGTTGCTTTACCCGCTATTACTGCTAGTGGAAGCAGCAAGGCTCATTTGAAATGTGATAAAAAATAAAAGTTATTGCAGATTGTATCAGGTGGAAGGAATGCTGTCTGTAAAAGTTTACATGCATGCATTGTTGATATTCTTGGGTAAAACAGTAAACATCCATCCACATGTTTTTGGTTAGTTGTTTAGTTGTTGAGGGTTGGATACATAAAATGCTTCAAAGTTTCCCTGTCAATAAAAGTTACGCAGGTTGAGACTGGAGGAGTGTGATGGACACAAGTGACTGTTGGTCTGTCTCCAAAAATCGTACCAAGCGTCTGTTCATGCTTTGTGTTATGAGCAGAATTAGTATGATGTTGAAAGAATACATTCCACAATTCTCCATCTTTTACCTGCTTGAAAAGCAGGGAGCATGTCTGCTGTACATACTGTTCAAATTTAATTTTGGCCTTGAAGAAAACTGGTTCAATTACTCTCTACTTACACCATTCCATGACCCAATTTTTTAATAATTTATTGGTACCATGTGCACAATTCTGAGGTTTCTAAACTCTGTTATCTACTCAATATTCAAGTTTTGGGGATAAAACATTGTGCTTTGGGGGTTATTTCTACTTGTACTGCTTGACCTCTAAGGTGAAGATGCTATGATCTTTTAAAATACGAGGAACATAACAGCATAACTTGGTAGAAGGCTTTAATCGACAGCTGCACTGCTGCAGGAACCTTAACTCTGCTCTGACCTCTTTTCTGTGAATTTACCTTGGTGTGTATCTAACACATGGCATGTCAACACAAATTTAAATGACTGACTTATGGTTTCTTATCACTTGGTCTGAGCATAGCTTCTGGCTGTTCAACTGGGAATCTTGCCATCTAGCATAATTCTGTACAGCATCCTCCCATTCTCACCTATAACATATCTTCTCACTTATTCAGAGCATAAGATTATGAAGATTAAACTGTAGAGAATTATAATTTTGCCTGTTATTTTGTATGGGTATGAAACTTGGCCTTGACATTGAAGGAACAACATAGGCTGGTGTTGTAGAACAGGGTGAAGAGAAGGACGTTTGATTGTTAGAAGAAAATGGCATAATGAGGATCTTTATGATTTGTACTGCTCAACAAATGTTATTTAGGTGAAAAAATGAAGGAGGATGAGCTGGGTGGGGCATGTGACATGTATGGAGTAAAAGAGAAATACATACAGGGTTTTGATGATGAGCCATGAAGGAAAGAGACAACTTGGAAGATAAAGTGTGGGCAGGAGGTTGTATGAACGGTTGAATGAGTAGTGGGTTTGAGCCTTCTTGGTCCCATTGCACTTAGGCCTTTATGAACAAGAAGATAACATTTAACTGGATCTTAATAAAATAGGTTGGAGTGGCATGGACTGGATTCATCGGGCTCAGGACAGAGACAGTTGGTGGGCTGTTATCTATGTGATAATGAAACTTCAGGTTCTATAAAATGACAGGAATTCCTTGACTAGCACAAAAGCTGTTAGCTTCTAAGAATGGCTGTCCTCTATGGACTTAGTTAGTTGGTTGGTTGGATGGTTAGTCTTTAGTTAGTTCATTAGTTAGTTAGCTAGCTGGTTATTCCAAGAGGGCAATATTCAGGCTTACCCTGTTCTATATTGCTTTGTGCCCATCATAAGTAATGTGGCACAAGAATTTAATTTTTTTTTTTTTTTGGCTGTACAGCTTATCTGATAGGTATGCTTTAGAAGGAACTGGATACTGAAGTGAAAGTATGAATACAACATAGTCAAATTTAGAATAAGTATGCACATGAAAGTGTAGATTTTATATTCTTTTTTAAATAATTTTATTTGCATGTAGAATGATGGGAAGAATTTTGAATTTGTGGCTGTAAAGGAAGAAATAATTGATGGATTTGTGACTGATGAGTGTTGTGTGCAGCTGGAACATGCAGATAAAGTGGGGTGAGTAAAATGTATTTTGCAATTAATACAAGCAGAATTAATGTTACAAGTCACCCGTCAAACACTCTGAACATGTAAACGTGGGAAGAACGGAGTGAACTGTGACATAATCAGAACTGCATTATAGTGGTATGTTTTGTTTGCAACATGCAGAGAATCTTGGTGTTCATTATTAAATGTGACTGATAAAACCTTAAAAAATTTAGGAATCATGAACACTGGAATCTGCTTTGAATGTAAAATGCCTGTTTGATTCCAAGAGCTTATGAAATGCCAGTAACAGAAATATGAAATAACATCAGAAAGAATGAGAACAAAGAAAATTTGTTTTCAGCAAAATACAAACACTTTCTGGAAGCATAAAATACATTAGAGACTGAAGGCGAGTCTTGTACCATAAAGCACAATAAGTGATCATTGTCACTTAATTCATGATAGAGCGTGACTCAACTGAGAGTGAACTGTGAAGTAGCAGGAGCATGGGGAAGGCTGACTCACCAGCCATGTTGTCTTATTCTGAGTTGTTGGAACCTGTCACAAGACGCTGAGACACTGATATTAAAGTGGATCATCACTAAAGGTCAAAACATTGAACTTAAACATTCATGACTGTAAAGAAAGTACTGTACTTGTTTGAGCTGTTCTGTTTATTTTGTTTGTTGCAGCGTACTTGCAGAACGTGTTGCTCATGACGAGCGTGAAATTGTATGGTCTCAGCACATGTCTCATAATGATGAACATGACACCAACAGGAAACTTAATAGCTCCTGTGAATATATATCTTTGTTCATGCCAAAAGAAGTCAAACAGAGGAGTTCAAGCATCCAAGTAAGTAATTAATGCTTAATGGGAATCTAAATAATTGAAGGGCATGCATCTCATAGCCCTGAACATTGTAGGATTAATTTCAAAACTGACCGAATGGCACTACCATACAAAATTTAGTCACCTGGGATTTGTGTACCTGTGCACTGTGATCCTTTGAAATGTTGGGAAACACTAACCCAGTGACACTGTGTCATACCAGAAGACTGAATTCTTGAGATGAGCAATGTCCAACAGGCCTAAAAGAGTCAGCGTTCGTGTGTCGTTCTTGTTTGAACAAGTATGGAGACATTCAATCTCTGAAATGCAAATTTTGTGTTTTAATGAGGCAGAAGGATATAGGCCATATGAAGTGTGGTAATACTGTTGTAATACGTGGATGCGGAGTTAGTGTCCTCCTTAATATTTGTTATGGAATCACTTTACCCAAGCATCTTTATGGGCCACATTATTTTACCTCTGACTGGTTGAGGCCCTGAAAAGAGTTCAGAATTCTCAACTTCCATTTGTTTGGGAAAAGCCCCATCCACTTTCCCCCATTCTCTAGCTGTGATTTGCCAGGTAGTATGAAACCTTAACTGACATATTTTTCTCAGCTCTTCACTTTAGCATCCTCTAGACCAGGGCAGTACATTCCCCTGAAATGGCAAAACAGAGACCACTACACAGTGTAAAAATTCCAAAGCTAACCATCACTTGTGCTGGAGAGTTATTGCCTGGTTTCCCCTCTAATGTTTCTTACATCCATGAACAATATGTTTTAAGTTTATTGTGTGTTAGACCTGAAGTTTTAATGCCTCTTCTGGGTTGTGACCCTTTAGGTCATATTGGTGGATGCCTACATTGCAGGGGAAAATGGTGCTTCCACTTTCATTATTCTCATTCATCCCTGAAGATAGGGGCAGTATGTTCTGCCAAGACCTTGGTGTCCACTGATAAGATGTGCAGTGTCACAATGCAGAAGACGGTAATTTATGTTGAATTTTATGTTGCATGTTTTTAAATTAGTGTTGCTTATTTCATTCTTTTTTTGTTTTTAGTTCCTGGGCCTCATCTTCAGCATCCGACCATTTAATTTGCATTTTCACTGCACGCGTGTTTTTAGTTTATCTGCAGTCACTTCCTAGGATGATGAGTCTCGGGTAGGTTTCGGTTTTTACTGCTATGTTTTGAATGTGTTTATTTTTACTGCTAGGAAATAAGAATTGCACATATGTATGTAGCTATGTGAATACATTCCTTTGTTTATTCATTTGTTCATTGACTAATTCATTTTCATTCATTCCATGGACCCAGAAATTAGTCAAAGTGGCAGTGATGTGGAATAAGTCATAAAAATACAGTGTACACAACTAGTACAAGACAGTAATCAATGGTAGGTGTTTGACATAAAGTATTCCATTGTAACACTAAATTCATTACCTAGGCTGCCACAAAACTCACTTGATGCTAGAGTGACACTGAGTGTTAAATTACTTTGGGCCCATGGTGTATGCAACAAGTGTAAGACTGTGAATTATATTTAAGCATTATAAATCCATTTACAGAGTATAAGGAATTTACAATTTTAATATAATGTACTTCAGTGGTCCCATGTCCAAGGTGGAGAGTGGGGGGCGAAACTGTTTTACAAACTTCTTATGGGAAAAATATGATTACATGAATGCAGACATTGTACATTTACACAGTGCTTGGTTGGGTAGCTTATGTTGCCAGCTTCTTCACTGGTTGAATAACTGTACATTTATCCACATGTATTTAAATTTTTTGGCATTTGGGAAAATCTTTTTCCTCAAATATTTAATTATTTTCAACAGTGTATAGTCAAAACCCTGCTGGGTGAAATGATCTCAGCCAAGAAATTACAGTACTCATTTTTTTTAATAATTTGTACTGTAATTCAGGTTTATCCATTTCTGGGTGCTGGATATCTGAATGATGTTATCAGGTGTGTTCGCCATGGAAAGTACATGTGGGCTTTGTGGTGGACAAAGTGGCACTGGCCCAGTTTTTTTCTCTGGGTACTTCCAGTTTTCCCTGATGGTATAATTTGGTCAGTGCTCTGTATTAAGTCATCCACCACTATTGCTATGTAGTCTCAGCAATTGATAGTGTTGTTAAATAACACGCCTAAAAATTGATATCCACACCAACTCCAATTTTTGTCTTTTAGCCTTGCTGAAGAATGAGGAAAATATTTCAGCCCCCAGAATTGTTCCTAACAAGCTTTTTCGGCTTTATGGAGGGTTAATTTATTCTGTGTTTCTTTATTTCAACAAAATTATAGTCTAAGATATGTGCAACTGATAACAGTTTTTTTTCTAGCACACCATAGCAAAAGGGGAGAAGGATGACACATTGAAGCCCTCAGTAAGTAATGCGATATTATGGGCTTGCAGTTATGTTGTATACAGAGTCATTATTCTATCTCTCTAATGGCAGTTGTCAGGGTAGATAATATTCCTGCATTTTCTAAATACGTTTGCAAATTTGCATCCTCTTTGCCCTTGATGTCTGTTAATTAGAGACATGAAACTGCTGAGGATGTAATGAGCTGTGTTGGATGGAGTCAAATTTTTTTTAACAGAGGTCATCAACAGTATAGATATTGCATGACATATAGCAATAAGATATTTTCTTTGCACTTTGCAAAAACTGCATTATATTGAGGTGTAGAATATAACCGTTACCTTTCTGAGATACCTTTTCCTGTCCTATATTACATGCCTTATTGAGTTATGGGAAGGTTGTTCTTGTGCACTCCAGGAAGGTGCATAGAGGTGTGTGAAGGTATAGCTGCATTGTTTACTCCAGCACTAGATGGAGCTGAGAGCTGGGTGGTCAGCTTCATGCCTTGGCCATTTACTGCCAGAAAAGAGCCTCAATTATCCATTAAATAGGAGGTTGGGTGGGTTTCAGATCCAGTCTGCATGCTATGGAGAGGAGGAAAATATCATACCCCTGCTGGGAATTGAAGAGTGATTGCTTGGTCATCTGGCCCATAGTATAGCCACCATACTGACTGCTGTAAATTTTGAAAATGTTTGATTCAAAGTTTGTGTCATATAGGGTTTTTTTTTTTTGGCATGATAAATTCAAAACAAAACTAGTATGACAGTGTTAGCTGTGAGATTTGAGATTCTGACAGCTATGTTGCTGAAGGCTGAAGTATTCTGGGACGTGATGCTACACCATGGAGTAAGTAGTTTCATATATTTCAAAGGATCATACTGCCTTCATCTTCAAGCATGATCATTCCCACGTCCACTCTTCTTGGACTGCTTGAACCTGAAGATGGTGGTAGTACAATCCTTGAAACATTGGTAAATATGTGCTGCTGTGAAAGAGTTTCCACACCAGACAACAGCTGATGTTACCGCTGCTATACTACTTGCCATTCTTGGTTAAGCAGTGAATTCAGGAACTTTTGAGAATGGTATGTATGCACAAACGAATGGTTGTTTCAACATAGGGGACTGTTTTTTATTTACTTACCTCCATCTAGGGCTGAGATAAAAAATGACTGGAGCTGTGTATCTACTACCCATATGCCTACATGGCATGCACAGGAACAACTTTATGCCTTCTTACCTTTTCCCCTGTTTTTTAATTCATATACAACTTAAACCAACTGCAGCACACAGCATAGAGAAAAATTCCCGCTGTGTGTATCTGTGTGTGGGCGTGGGTGTGGGTGCATAGACACCATATAAAAGTATCCTGCATCTTATGGTCTGCAGGTGAATAGAACATCTGAAGTTACACTTTAAAATCTTGGTGTATCCTGTGGTTGAGAAAATACAGTAATTACAATATGCTGTGTGTTTTCATTTTTCTTTTGCATGTTTCAGATCAGTTTAAGTGCATCTGTGGTAGATTATTCTTTACATTGGCAAAAGAAATACCATTCCCATTAATGTATAAATTTATGCATGATAACATTGACATCAAGCACATATAACAGAGTTACTTTGAAATGCAACCAGATGCTCTTAAATAGATCACTTGGTGTAAATAAGTTGTATAATCATAGTTAAACCATAAACTTCACCAAAACCTGTATATGTCCAGTATGCTGTAAAACGTTTACATTGCAGATAAGCATGCAGAAACATATGAGAGTGCACAGTGGAGTAAAACCATACCATTGCTTTCACTGCAAGCAATGTTTTGTACGCAAGGCTGATTTGCAAAGACATACTGGAGTGCATAGTAATGACAGACCACATCATTGTCCTGTGTGTAGAAAATCCTTCAAATATAAATATGGCCTCTCCATGCACTTCAAATTACATAAAGGGGAAGGTCATGAATGCCTTGTGTGCAAGAAATCATTTAGTACTCGACATATTCTTGAGCGTCATATGAGCACCCATGCGGAACGTAGGATTTATCGATGTTCCGTCTGTAAAGTTGCATTCAGTGAAAGAAACTGCCTCAGTCAGCATACAAAGCTACACACAGAAGAACGTCCTCGCCCTTATGAATGCCATGTTTGTAAAAAGAAATTCATTACACGTCACGATTTGGAGAGGCATTGTAGAACACATACAGGAGAAAAACCTTATCAGTGTGCAACATGTGAGAAAGCATTCAGTGACAGAGGTGATCTTACTAGGCATTTAGTTGTTCATTCAGGTGAGAAACGGTACATGTGCACAATTTGTAATAAGGCTTTTACTATGCAAAGTTCATTAAAAACGCATGCTAGAGTTCATACTGGCGATAAGCCATATCCTTGTATTATATGTAAGAAAACATTCTCCCAAAAGGCAAATGTTGCACGACACATGAAAATTCATGGGACTCGGAAGGTTATGTAGATATGGAAAAATGTTTTGTTACAGAAATTAGTAAACTTATTTTATTAAAAGCTAAATAAATAGTCGAGATATGGGCTTGTAGTTTGTGACACTGTGTGGTGATGTAGGAAGGATGTCCATACTTCAGAGAATACATCCTGTGCTATGTCATAAACTGAATAATAAAGACAATTTAAGTCAACACAACTGTCTTTTCTTATACAATCAATATCTGCCTTTGTAAATGCTAGATTTTTCAGTCTTAAGGGTCATGTTCAGACATGAATGAATAAAAACAGTGACAGTCAAATACCTTGAAGAGATCTCTTTCATATGACTTAATCTACTAACATTATACTGTTATATAAGAATCAACCTGTCACACGTGAGTTATATAATAAAAAAGGGTTTTGTATATAGTTGTGATATTAAAAGTGCATGTATTTTATTGCATTGAAAGTATATTACACATGTCACAGACTTAGTATAAAAATCAATAAAATCCTATTTGTTTTGTTGCTGATATATAATAGTGTTTGTTTTATGTGTAAAAGTGGTACTTGACCTTGCAGTAATACCATGAATTTAATTATAGACATTAGTGCAAGATTAGAGAGTGTGTACCTCTTTAACAGCAACTGGACCATCCTACAGTGGACTTCCATGTCCTGTTTGGAAGCCTGCTGCCCACATCCACATCAGAAAGCTGCTGTGGTACGTACAATCCCAAAATCTTCACATTGTGATTGACGTGCTTTGGTATGTTAGTGATACGCGAATTTAAGAATATTTGGCGGTTTCACTTTTTGCCAGCCATATTAGGGCAGTGACCAAAACCTTCCATTTAACATTAGCTGATGGAGGGTACCCCTTCGTTTTGCAACTGTGAAGGCACTTGTGCCAAACAAGAGCTATTTGTGTAGTCACCTACAGGTCCAACTTAAGGTGACCAACGGCCAGCAGGTCAGTCGAAGCCACTGATATCAGGGTGCACCAGTAGACTGAACGATGAGTATCACACCCATTAACTGGCTAACCCAACGTATTCTTGCATGTTGGACAACAAATTCCTTGGTATTATTAAAGAAGGTGTATTCCCCCCCCCCCCGACGGACGTCATCAATCGAAAAATCCCCTCCACAATCGCATTCATAGATCTGGGTTATATCACCAGACATTTCACCTATCAGTTTTTCCAAAGGCCTAATTTTCAGAACGCAGCCTTCTCCTTAGTATGAACAAGTCAAGGGTTAAAGCCATGACCTTCCAAAACCCTTTCGCATAACCTCACTCCACGGTAAAATTTGTGTGGCAAAATTTTGCACGATCTGTGATTATGTCATTCCAGATGCGTTTCGTAAGCACGAATGGTTTAACTTGGGAACCGACGCCGGCTCTTGACTAGCGTTTCTTTTCGCTGGTGACAATTTGGGTAAACTCCGTGCATTTTCGCGGCAAACCTTTAGGTTTTCCGCCTCTCACACAATACAAATTCTAGGCCTATTTGTACCAAAACGCACGGTCCCCGTGGGTGGTTGTCATGCATACAGTTTCGCAGAAACCTCCTTGTATTATATTGATCTGATAGGCGCTAAGGAACATTGGGAATTCTTTTCACTAAACAATCCTCTTTACAAATACCCATTTACCTACGTATCACGAACTTCCGTGCTCTGGCACGGTATAACCCTGTGCACAGCAAGGTTGTTAGTATGCTTGTTCCCTCGTACTAGATTTTTGTTTGATCTGTGTTATCAAGAAGGCTGAACTGCATAGTATGTGTAATATTTTGTTTGACGTCCGACAGAGATGTCAGTTATAGTTGCAGTAGTAAGTTCGATCCGTGTCAGTATGTGTTTGTCCATGATTTATAATTGAAGCATTCATTCTTAATAACGAATTGATGTTACTAACGAAAGAAAATGGACGCGACACTGTTCCCTCTAATTAAGCAAGAGCCAGATTCTGATAATGAAGTGGACCCGTTAGCATTGAATATAGACCTGCGTGAAGTAAAGGTAGGGAGTGTAAACAATTTTTTCTTACAGTTTATGCGGTAAGAGAATACAATATCCCTTCATACTGTGTGTTGATATGGTACATTCAAAGACTTAGGATCAGATGTGATTGCGTGCACTGGGGGAATTTAACACTTCGTAGTAACTTTGAATGAACGAATCGAATAAATTAGTGCAAGTGTTCGGAAGTCTCCCGGTTCGAATGTCGGCAGGGACAAGAGCCATAACGATTGAGGGTTTCTTTGGAGGTCCTCCAGGCAAATGCTGGAATAGTCAAGGTTAGGCCAAGATCGCTCACTTCTACATCTTTTTCTTTGGGTACTTTAATGTTGCCATGTCCGTTTCTTTGTATTAGTGAGCCACATTCATTCAATCATTTGTGAACCATGGATGCTGTATAATCGTAGCAGATGATAGCATTGTTCAATAAAACACTTCTGCAACACCCTATTCATTTCATCCTTCAGTTATCTAGACATACAGGGCTGTGTGTTCTGAGTTTAATGACGGTATAATTAAGGAACAGTTAAAGAAATACATAAACATCAAAGCTTCAAAAATTCAATCAGTACCTAGTATAAGATTGCTGTTTTGGTTGTTAATTGTTTAGCTACAAAACTATAATTATAAAAAAATTGTTTGAAGAAGCGAGGTAAAATTTAGATTTGTATCACCTGTGACCCCTCCAATGGTATGTCCACAAAGAATCAAGAAGGTGAGGAATATCCTACAAAAGCTAAAAAGAGTGAATGCTAACTGCCTTGGTCACATCTTGTGTAGGAACTGCCTTCTAAAACACGTTATTAAAGGAAAGATAGAAGGACGGATAGAAGTGATGGGAAGGAAACATAAGCAGCTGATTAATGGCATTAAGGAAGATAGAGGATATTAGAAATTACAAGAGGAAGCACTAGATTGCACTGTGTGGAGAACTTGCTGTATGAGGTTGTGGACCTGTCGAAAGACTACTGAATGAATGAATCAATCACGTGGTTCCTCCCTGATATACGTGTGTGATAATGAAAACTCTGTTACAAACGTACTTAATTTTGGATGCCTTCCACATTCTGCGTAGCGATATTCAGTCTGTAATAGTACAAATGTTATTGCTGTACTTAACACATTTGACACCATTTTTCACTCGAGTTTTGCAACTTTTTGTGTGTGTCTCAGAATATCCATGTGGATTGTCTGTACTCAACAGTACCTTACTTCTCAGTTCAACTCAGTAAATGTTGGTATCAGACATTGTCCCATAATGCTGACTTACAATCAAGTTCATGATTTTGTTTTCCTGATTAATCTAAATAAAAGTCACAAAACATGAACCTTACTGATATGCATTCTTCTACATTCCTTTGTTAATTCATTTACTTTAGGTCCACATTATCTGTTTTTAGCATTCTGTTTTCACCTCAGACTAGAAAGCAGTGTAAGAGTAAAGTAGAGTGGTGCTGTGGACATAAGATGAAGGATAAACATGGTTACATGTTTTAGCTTAAACTGCAAGGTACAATCAGGTGGAAGGTTATGGAGACTTAGTTATGTTATTATTGGGGGCGATTGTAATGTGGAATGTGCCACATGACTGACTCTCCGTAGTCTACAAATCATTAATTTTAAGCATGTGTTTGCTGTTTCGTGTATGAAGCAGGATCATGATTAATTTTTAGGGTAGTTTGCAATCTACCTCATTTAATATTCAGTTATAGAACCAAATTCCAATACAAAACTAACTGAACTGTAAGATATCATAAAACTGTTTCCTCTTCCATATGAATTTGTCCTTGTTGAATACATGTAACTGGTGAATGTACAATACACATTTCAAACAAGGCACTCTGTGTATTATATGGAATACTGACTGCACTGCATCATAAAACTGACAGGTGTATAATACACATGAAAATACGGTGTGCTGTTGTTATGTGTGTCTGGTAATGTTTATGTATGCTTAAGCATATACGGTAGAGTCCTGATGCTCGCGGTTAGTGCAATAGCAGGACACTGGGGAATGCTGACTCTTGGGCCACATGGCCTCATCCTGATTCATCAGAACTCTTCACACAATGTTGAAACATTGAAATTAAAATGGATTGTCATGGAAAGTCAAATTCATGAACATCAAGCTTCAAGAATGTAGAGACACTGCTGTATGTTCTCAATCAGTGTTTGCTGCATTTCACTTATATTATGTATGAATTCTACTCTGATGTTGACTTTCATTTTCCAATATAATGTGTTTTGGATGTTACAGTTCATTGTGGTAAAGGTTCACATTTTGCTTGTGTGAATTGTCATACCTGTTTTCTAGTAGCCATTGATGGAGGCAGTATGTTCTTACAAAATATCTGTACCTCTCTACCAGATTGCATGGTGTCATAATGAAGAAACCCACAAAATTTATAAGTTACTGTAAATGGATTTTTAAGCTAGATAACTTAGTAAAGGCAAAGGTATAGTTGCCCCTGTACATGCCATGCAGACAAGTAGGGAGAGTGAAGGTATAGCTCTGAGTCGTCCAGCCCACAGCCTAGTCACTATACTGAGAGAGCTGTCCTGGTTCCACAGATGGGTTGGAGCACCCAAAATTCAACTTTGAATTCCATAGGGCTGTTGTCATTATTTTTAATATGGTTTGTTGTTGTATGTTTGCATATTCAGGAAGAAGATGGTGACCATGACCAGAGACTTCTCCCAAATTATGTGGAGGATTCTGTTAGTAACAGAATAAATAATTTTGAGGTGAAGGAGGAAATATCCGTTGATGAAGATGGAATACATCTGCACAGTGTAGATACTGTTGTGTAAGGAATGCCTTTTTATGAGTATATTTTTTTTTATTTAAATTTTAATGTTCCTTCTGCCACAGAACCCAGGACAGGCTTTGGAAGGGATCTCTTTCTGAAGATTCATTTGTTCAAGCATGTGATGCTGTGTCAGTGGGTGTGTTTCCTGAAAGTTTGAAGGTTCATGGTATAGGAAGGAAGGCACCACAATCCTTGCAGACACTGGGTATTATTCACCCACTGACACAGCTTCACATCACAGAACTGACCTTCCAGCAACACCACTGTGAGAACATTTTTTGGAACCCCATCTCCCTTAAACAGTTACGGTTTTCTTGCAGCCCTTAGTTGATTCTCTGCTTCTTTCTCTGCTGTAATGAGAAAGTTTGGGTGGCTGTCATTAACATTTATGAGTTGTGTGTTGCAGTAACGTAGTGGGTTGTGCTGGCTGCTCCCTGTGTCTTTGTGAGTACAGTACCACTGCATATTATGGTTAATTTTGTGTCATGTTTACAACCTTTACACACAACAGTAACTGATTTCCTATGGCTGTTTTCTTTCACATGGCAACACATTTTGACTTCACCAGTCATGTTCTAGACATACTTTAAAATTCAAAATATAAAATGAAATTATTTAAGGTTTTCATTACATAAAATGAGGTGTAGCCAATAGTACATAAAAGTGTGAAAAGAATATGTTAATATACCGCTGTGTCACACATGGTGGGAAGGACATGTGGCATATATCAGGGAGAAGTGAAATGTATGTGGTAGTTTGGTGGGGCAACCTGAAGGAAAGAGACCATTTGGAAGACCGAAGTATAGATGGTAGGATAACAGTAAAATGCATCTTAATGAAATAGGATGGTAAGGCTTGGACTGGGTTAATCTGGCTGAGGATAGGGACAAGTGGCAGGCTCTTGGGAACATGCTATCAGACCATTTGGTTTGGTAAAACGCAGGGAATTTTTTTACTAGATGATGTACTGTTTGTTACTCAAGGACTCTGCTCCATGGATTTAGTCATTCGGTCAGTTAATTACCTAGTCCAATCAGTCAGATAAGAAACTACATGAACAGTTGATTACTTCTGTGTGGTCTGGTAAATATGTACCAACATTTTGCAGAGGCATCTGCTGCTTCCATGGGGACAGACGACCGCACAGATGATGGAAGCAGCAGATGGCTCATTGTAGTCACCACAGGGAGAACCTGAAGTGTCGCAGTGAACCAAAAAGAGAGTAAATATCTGAACTATAATTTACATTTAACACTCCCATTATTACTGTATGTACACATTTTCTCACTTTACATGTATATACCTGAGTATGAATTGGAAGAGTGTAATTAAAACCTTTTTATAGTGGATTTGTAAGAACAGTCATATGGCTTCTGTTTGTAGCTTAAAATAAAGCCATAATAAAATTTATCTACTTATCTCCATGCCATAATGCATATGTACATAAACAGTTGATGTTTGTGTGAGAATATTATCAAGTGATGATTTTACCTCATTAATGTATTGAAGTTCTTTGATTTTGTAGTTGTAATTTAAAATTCAAATTGAATACTTAAAGAGAAAGATGTTGGTGACTGTGATAAATGAAGATATTGTTTTTAGTATACACATGATAGTTGTGTGTGTAGACACTTCATGTATGCAGTAATACAGGATTATGTAATAACATCCGAACCTGAAGTTTGTCCGTGAGCCTAATAGTAAAGTGGGATTTATCACTTGTTTCTGAAATGTGTCATTAGTTTTTCTTCTTGTCTTCTAAGCATGTCAATGTAGGTAATACAGTAAAAATTCATTTATGCATCACCTTGCATAGTGGCAAGTTTACTCTTCCTGCATATTTATGTGTAGAGTCCATTGCAATTGACAGTTTGTGTAGTGATTACTGCAATTTTCTGAGCAGTAATTAACGTGTTTCTTTCTCTGAAAGACAGTATATGGGGTGCTGTACATTTTGTTCTTTGCAATTGTCTGCATGTTTTATTTCTTATATTTTATATTCTCATCATAGTGTACATAAGAACTGCTTTTTGAAAGTCATTGTTATTTTCTTTGCAAAATGATCTATTGACATATCCCATTTCCCTGCAGTGCTGCATAAATGAACATTTGTACTGTTAAGTGTTTTAAAAATTAACTGTGTTCACTATATAATCAGGGTATAAGACTCTCTATGTTTTTCAATGCATCGTATATGACCAGTTACCTGGGCATTGTCATTTTACAGGTGTGATAATGGTTTCTGTAACCAACAGCCAGCATGTGGTGACTCTCAAATAATATGTGGAACTTACATGGACCAGCGAACATATGCCAGAAAACGTTTTGCACACATTTGTGATGAGTGTGGAAAGGGATTCATTACACCCAGCAAACTGAAGAGGCATACACTGGCTCACACAGGGGAGAAGCCACACATGTGTGAATTGTGCATGAGAAGATTCAAAAGTGTGGACCATTTGAAGCGACATTCGATTATACACAGTGAGGTGAAGGCATATAATTGCCTAGAGTGTAGTAAACGATTTTCTAGGCTGGATCGACTGAAGGCACATTCCTTGATTCACTTTGGAAATAAACCGTATGAATGTAATGAATGCTATAAGAGTTTCATTAATCGGAGTACGCTGAGAAGACATGCGTTAATACACACAGGGGAAAAGCCACTTATGTGTATTGTATGCAGTAAAAGATTCAGTCATCGCACTGCCCTGGAGAGACACGCGTTAACACACACTGGAGAGAAACCATACGTTTGTAAAATTTGTGATGTTGGCTTTATCCGTCTAGATTATTTGAAGACTCATATTGCATCACACAGTGGTGAGAAGTCATACATATGCAAAATATGCTCCAAAGGATTTACATCATGTGGTGTGTTGAAGAAACACACACTAATACACACAGGTGTGAAATCATACAAGTGTTCTCAGTGTAGTAAAGGTTTCTTCCAGAAATTTAACTTGATCCGTCATTTACAGTCACACACAGGACAGAAACCTAATCAAATAATGGACTGACTGTCTATATGGATATAAGCAAACAAGCATATTGTTCTAGTGTACAGAAATTACTTCTGTCATGTTAATATCATTTTATTTACTGATGCTCTTCATTTTAGAAACTTGTTCGGAAATTACACATGGGCTCTTAACACAAATTTTAATGCCAGTTTTACTTTCATATTCACTTTTTTGGAAGTCTTAACTTTCAGGCTAGTTCCATTTTAATGTGTGAATACTGGAATATTTATAAGTATATCTCTTTTGATTTACAAAGTCTGTCTACAGTTTCCTTCTGTTATTTCCAGCAAAATACATTATTCATCAGAGCTTCATATGTTCAAGCTGCCAGTTTGATACAGTGTATCAAAACTTCATGTCATCATCAAAATTACATTCCAGAAATCTGAGAGCACACAGTAGACCTACAGCACATCTGTTTATCGCTGTATGTGGTATATTTTTTAAAGGTTATCTGACATGAATTTTGGGGTGAACAAAGTCAAAGCTGAGGATTCAGGTCTTCTGGGATGCAATGTGGGGCAGAAGGTTAATAAAGAAGAAGGCACTCTGTTTCTAAAAGATACTGGTAAAATATTAATCCAGGGACATATTGTCATGTCCTAGAAGACTTTGAGTCATCAGCAACACCTCTCTGGAAACCTCAAATCTTGCACAGCATGAGATCTCAGAACATTACGTGCCTGATTTGTTTACCATCAGTTGGTTGTACGGTTGATTTGGTGCAATGAAACTTAATACTCATCATTCTTCTGAAAGCAAATGAAACAACTCGGGTAGTTGCTATAGTGGTAATGCTGCAGACGTGTATTTGGGAGGGGCAAGTTTGATTGTCAGCCTGGAAACTATTTACCAACTGATGTGGTACACCAATGTAGAAGACTAGTATCTTTACTCATTTTCAGCTGGTATTCACATTGGTGAGGAGTCAGGACATACACTGAATTAATATTATGGATTCATTTTCAAGCATGCAATATGTATAATACTTGTTTGAATTTATAAGCAGTGTGTTGTGTTATTGCAGCAGTCAAGCTGGAAAAGTGCCTATGTTACCATACATTAAAATGTGACTTCCGGCCCTCTACAACTGTGACATTTAAAGTTGTCCAGTTCTGAATGACAAAACATTCATTTATTCATTCAATAGTCTGTCTTACAAAAGGTCCCTAGTCTCTGCCAAAGTGAGTTCTCGACATGCGTTATCTAATGTTTCCTCTTTCGATTTCCAGTGTCCTATAGTTTCCTTGAGGTGAAGCAGAAGCTGCTTACATCTTCTTCCTTGATTTCTCACCACTTCTTCCCTCTATCTTACCTTCAAAAACTTGTTTTAGAAGGCAGTTTGTATGCAACGTGTGACCAATCCATTTAGCCTTCTTTGTATTGTAAGTAGGATATTCCTCTCCTCTGTGACAGTTTCTAATACTTTTGGGTTTTCACATGATCAGTCCAACTGAACTTTCCATCCATCTCCAGCACCAGCCACATTTCAAACATTCCAGGTAGTTCTACTGTCTGAAGTGTCCAAGTTTCAGCACCATACAAACCAATGCTCCAAATGTAGCACTTCACTGGTTTCTTTAAGTCCAGTTTGTTAGAGAAAAAAAGCTTTCTTGTTGAATGCTGCTTTTGCCATGACAATCCTGGACTGAACTTCACATGTAACTCTTGCTTCATTTGTTATAACACTACCCAAAGAGCTTAAATATTTCACATTCTCCAGTTGGTTTTGATTATCATAATCTGTATTTGGGGATGGATTCCTTCAAGTCCTAATATTCTTAGTTTTTTCAACTTTAATTTCCATAACATGGAATCTTCCAATTTCAATCAGTCTCTCAATCAAGCCCTGTAGCACCATTTTGCCTTGCCCAGCAGTACAAGGTCATTGCATATTTTACATTCTTAATTGACCTCTTTTGAAGTCCCCAAACCCTTCAAGAGCTTTTTTTCATAAGGCACTTGCTGTACAAGTTGAATAAAATCGGTGACAAACAGCAAATACAAAATTATGGCTGCAAACACCGTAGTAGTGAGCGATTTAGAAGCCACAATTCCACAAGGTAAAGGTTGGTATGTGTGAGATACCGGCTACATTACGGATAAAATTGATTGATTTCAACATAGTCCCAATGTTCATGAGCCTCGATGTTTCGTATTTAGACCTTTCGTGATCAAGCAGAGTTAAGGGCACGCATGACACGTTAACGGTTGTAGTTTTACCCGCACTAGAAATATGGAAAATCTGCAACTGCTGGAAGTAGCCTTCCAATTGTCGCATGAATTTATTGGGTACGATACGTAAAAGTACGCATTTTCACATTAACATATGACTTCTTTCCGGCGTATCACACACCCTCAGTTGGTGCAGGTTGCTCGCCACTAACACAAGTCTTGCAAGAGGAGGCACACCTTAAATTTCCCAGTTCGCACGCAGGGTGCCACCTGACGTGCTATTGTTCGTCATAATAATTTATTCTTCTACTTAATCATTGAAAATAGATTTACTGTCTCTTGACATTTACTGCTCAAATGCTACATACAATTCTAGGTAGTATGCGTTCGTATTCTATTAATATAATGCCAAAATTCTGGCCATTATCTCCAACTAAAATTGATGGATACATATACAATACGCCTATACATACAAGATTATCCTCTTTTCGTAGCATAATGTACGTTGGAACATACAAAAGCGCACATAATACATAAGGTCACAAATTACTATCGGTAGACCACGGGCACGAGTCCGCTGATTTGAAGCCAAAGTCACCGAGGTTTACCGGGCACAGAAGAGTACCCGAAATAATCCTGTGCACCCGTATAATTCAACCTTTGGGAACAAGAACTAGTGGCGCCACGTGTGGCTTGGACATTATTATTTGTGGCCGGCATTGCTCAGTGGTTGTATTTAGCACGGCATAGATGGCAGAGAAATGCTAACTTTTATGTGCAAGGTTTATGACATGCCGATTGTCAATTAGATATGATCTGTGCCGGCGACTATCTCGCTGACTGTGAACGAAGTAAGGCGGTATTTAGGTACTGCGTTTCTGTCCAGTGTGAAAGAGTCTAGAAGTTATTTCTAAAGGTATGTAACACACCAGTATGTTCACACCGTTACTTTGAGGCTGTCCTGTTTGATGTTATAAGCTGCACCTCATGTTTAAGGTTTAATTGGCTTGTGCAACAGTTTGAGGGACGACGATGCCTCCAACAGTGGCCTGGTGAATGTAACATTGACAGTGTGTTACGTGATTGTTGGTGTGTGAGGAATAGGTTTTTTTTAAACACACATGGAACATTTGTGGGCTAGGGCCTCCACCTTATCAAGGCGTAATGATCATACTCCAGACAGGAGTAATAGGTTATAGGATATGAGTATTCATAATCCATGCATTAAGCATATCATCCATAAAATTAAGAAACTAAATGCAAGTGCATTTATTTCAAATTATATGAATAAATGCTATAGGATATCATGGTAATGGCATGATGTTGGCAGTATTTGTGTTCAGCTTTGCAAAACTTATGGAGCAGAGGCAATCATGAGAAGCTAGCAGTACCTGAGCAAGTACTATATTTTATGGAAGCTGAAGATAAGTAAATAAATAAATCAGTGAATGAATGAATGAATGACTGAATAAATAAGCAAGTATGTAAGTAAAGAAAAAACAAACAACCAAACCAGCAAGCAAGCAAACAAACGAATAAATAAGGAAATCAGTGAATAAATAAATACCTAACCTAACCAGACCTAATGTAATCTATCCTACCCCAAACTGAACCTCAATGTAAACTTCGTCCAAAACCTGATGATCAAACTGATCATAATGACTTGAGTGACCAGAACAACCAAAGTAATCATCATTACCAACATGACCAACAAAGGTCCAAAATAACCAAGTAATAAAAGGGTTAAAAGCTACTGTTCTAGTTACTGTCATTTGTCATACTTGGTGTGTGACAAGCATGACTGTATTGCAGTCTTACCAGAGAATTATTCAGTAGGTCTACTGAAGTATAATATATTTTACTCTGTAGTGTATTTTTCTGTATTAAAAGTCACCAGAGGAGGAGGGGAGAACACTTGCATTAACAAAGAGAAGGATATCTCTGCTGTCATGGTGAAAATTTGACAAAAAGGAACTAAGGATTACTTACATCACCACTGGCCTGGAACAAGTAAGTGTGCAATTATTATTTAATTTATAAGATGAACATAATAGACATTTTATGAAATACATGCATAATGTTAGTATAGTTGATAGTGCTGTACACTGCATGTTGAAGTGTAGTGTTCACCAAATAATTTCAAGTTTACAAAATTGAGATGAAATGATTAGCAGGGCATGATGCATGCCAGGGAGGTTTCAAAAAAGAGTTACATGGTTTATAGGTTAGAGAAGGTGCGTGGAAGAGAAAATAGTAAATACATAATTTTTCACAACTCAGTGGAAGAGATTAGTTTGGATGCTTTGATGCAGATGGAAGATATTATCATCATCATCTTACATAAGGTGTGATCTTGATGATGGGATTGATCTCACTCAGGGTGCTTGTAAACCCAGAATGAATGTTCATTCTCTGTGTAACATGGGATTCTTCTGTCCTTGTTTAGCAACTGCTTGCTTTACAAGAAGGCAGTGCTGTGAGCTGGATGAACGAGGAATCATCCATCAATTTGGGCAGGGAAATTTTCTCTTATCTTTATAGCGTCCACAGAACCTCTGAGGAGCCCAACCTCTTATTGTCTGTAGTCAGGGTAAAGTGGCTGGGGAATGAAGCAAACCACTTATCTCTGTCAAGTGCCAGGATTAAGAACATGTGAAGCTGTATGTGCTGTACCTCCACACCACCTATACTCACACTGCTTGGTGCTTAATGAAACATGGAAAGAACTTTACCTTATATGAAGTGTTTTCATGTTAATGAGTTGTGTTGCTCACAGCAAAAATTGTTGTGTGAAAAACAGTAGGTGGATTGCCATTTAAAATAATGTAGTTTTTCATAGGCAAGTGATAAAATGCTGTTCAAAGTGATGATGAATTACCATGTGGCCATTGTTTGTCCACATTGTTGTCTGGGATCTCTGTGACATCAGATTGAATTTGTATTTTGTATTAATCTTTGTATTGTTGTTGTCTTGTCTGTTGACTTGTATAACTCTGAGCCAAGCTGCAACTTTAGTATATTAGTTTTGTGTGTACTGTGAAGAAACTATCACACTATTAGAAATGGAAGTTTTTTATTTATGTAATCACAGTTATGGTGTACGTGTTTCATTTATTTCATGTGGTGACAGTTGTGTATAATGGAGGAAATTGTTTCTATGTTGAGAATGTTCAACATTTTAAATAGTTTTGAGAGTGTGATTCTGCATGTGATGTTATTTTAATAGAAATTTCAAATTCATCATATGTGGTCCTGACCTTAAAATGTGTGTGTATACTGATAATATCTGTAACCAGGAAGTATTTCACATCTTGTTTCTTCAGTATGCTGGAGAGGCAAAATATAAACTACTGTGTACACAGCTGGAGGAACAAACACGTATTATTTCATGTGGTGTCTGTAAAAAACAGCCTGCACTTCCTCTAATTCAGTGTTCCCAGTATGGTAATTCCATCCACACTTCAGTTATTCTTAATATTGTTTGGTACAGGATTTGACATTCTCAAAGTGGGGAGGATTCATAATGTGGTCCAGTTTCTTCTTCTTCTTTAGGTGGTGCTACAACTTCAATCTTTGAATGTATTGGCCTTCTCAACATATGATTTCCACTTATCATGATCCTGGATGCAGCTAATCCAATTCTTTATTTTCAGTTTCTTCATGTCATTTCTTATGTCATCTTCCCATCTGTTCTTTGGTCTCCCTTGTGGTCGTATTGACATCGGTTTCCACTTATATGCTTTTTTTTTACCATTCTCTCTTCTGGCATTTGATGTAAATGGCCAAACCAGCTTAATTGTTGTGCTTTTATGTGATTTATTATATTCTTATGTCTTATTAATTCATCGTTTGTTTTGATTCTCCATGTACCATCTCTTTCTTTCAAGACCCATACTTCACAGGCATATTTTACTATTGGTCTTAATGTGGTCTAGTTTGGGATACCATATAGTCTGGTGCATTGTTATGAATGTTTGGGAGGAACATTCTGGGCCTTTCTTGATAGGTCACCTAAAGATGGGTGCAGTATGCCCTGACCGAAGCTTCAGTAACTACAACTCGTATTACATGGTCACATAATGCAGAAGGCTGTAATTTTGGATCTTAATATTCGGCATTTACTGTGCACTTTGTCACTATTGTATTTATTACAAACTAACTAAACGCATGTTTTAGTTCATAAATATACCGTATTATTTTGATATAAGCAGAAATATATAAGAGAAAATCATTTAAAATAATACGGTGTACTACCTAATAAATGTTTGTACTTGGTTTGTAATAATTTAGAAGTTTGCTATTTTTGTAGTGCCATTATCAATGGAGGGGGTGGAGGAGAGGGTATGGTATGGGAGGAGGCAGCTTTACCAATGTCATGCTTTATAATTCGTGATTTCTCGCTTCCGCCGCGAAGTGGATGATGGAATGCCGGTAAGGCGCTAAATGCTGCATAATAGCCCAGAAGATGGCAGTTCTCATGCAACATAGTTCATAAGCTACAATCAGAAGCATACTTTACTCCAGCTACATATGGCCGCGTACATATTAGAGCATTATGCTGCAACGTAATAGCGTAATATAACACGGATTCGCAGATGCGGACAGTGTTGTAACATTCGTTGTGTTCAGTTCGCTGCACGGGCTGATACACCTGGTTGTCGGTTTTCCAAAAGATGTTACGTTACACTGCCTCATCAACTTAAGGGACCCCACACACATACAGTTTTAACTGCATGGTTAATAACTGCGCAGTTACATCGAGAGTGTGGTGGAAGTTCCGCATGTTTGTGTAGTTAAAATTTCAGAACCCTGTAACTTTCGAAACGGCAGAAGATTTAACAGTGCAGTTCACGTTGGACTGCAGTGTATGTTGTGTCCTCAAGGCCGAAGCTCAGTTCGTTTATATTTTTAATGCTGTCAACATCACATAGCATGGCTACTTGGTCGAAGGATTTTCTTCTCGAGTTTGTTGAACTCTTCCGACGAGAAGAATGCTTATGGAAAGCAAAATTGAAAGATTATTATAACAGATCAAAGAAAGATGCAAGTTACCGAACACTAATAGGAAAAGTACAAGCAGTTGAACCTGATGCCACCAGCGTCTGTATCGTCGCTTTCTTCTTCTGGACAGCACGTGATGTACAAATACGAAGGCCGCGCGAGCTCCCTGTAAGGACATCTTCCCACCAAGAACAGCGAACAATGGTGGATCACAGCGCGCAGCCAGTTCGTCAGAATGCGCGCCGTCTTTTCCGAACCTAAACCACGAGGCGAGCAGAACCCCGCGCGATGATGTCACACTGTTACGTTGTGGCAGAATTGTCAAGTCTGTACGCGGTCGAAGATTGACCAAGCCGGTTTGGCTGTACAATTGTACGTATTGACGGAATTTCCAGCCTGTAAGAGGTATCACTCTGTGATCCTGAGGACTGTTCAGAGTACTCTGTGGTTAATAAAACAAGTATATGAGATCACCGGTTTGTATTTGCAGACATTCGTTGGAATTAGAATGTGGTTGTAGTCGGTGTGAGTGGTGTTAGGAGGAATGCAAGTGTTGGTTTCAAACGCGTATGGGCTTCCAACAGCTTAGGCGTCTAATATTCGAGTTCGGCCGATTTGAGTGTAGGCACTTACAGTGTGCGCTGAACAAGGCTGGTAAATAAGAAGGAACAGATTTTGTAACAGGTTAGGGAGCTTTGACTGCGCACACTTGGGTCCTCTTACCAAACGTGGCTGCGTGAGGGTGTTCACAGAGCTATTGCTTGTTACTCGTGTAACAGCTTTAGAGGTGTTAGTGATTCAAGAACTTAGGCAATAGAAACTGAAATATCATACACTCTTGGTATGACATTTTAGTAATGTGTTGAGATGGCAGTGTCTTTGTTTTCGTAAAATTCGTAATCATAACCTCTAAGTCAAATTAACATTCATGCAAGTTTACAGGTATTTACAAGGTTGGAAGTGGGGTTCTAGTTGTGATCTGGGTTTTGATACTGTTTTGGAAGCTGGTAGTGGTGTTTCAGAGAAATAAGTTGCCTCCATCTTGTAGGTTGAAGGATCTGATCCAAATTTGCCCATTAAAGTAAATACACTGGCATTGGTACGTACACTGGTTGCTTCCACAGCCAATCTATTTATCATGGTTTGGAGCCTGGTTCAGAGTCTTGACCAAATGGTCAGGTACTCTGTGACGCTTGTGTTACTCTTCCCACTTTGTAATCTTGGGGAGCGGATGTTTTGTAGTAGCAGTGAAGTGTCAAATGCTCTGCATGGGCAGAGAAGATATGCTCTTATTTCCACATGACAAGGCCATAGACTAATGACATAATGATGGCAAAGTGTTCACTTTCTGTGTCTGTAGGTTTCAGGTAAATCATGATCTGATAGACTGAGTGTTAGGGTAATGACAGTCCCTTCCGTGCTGCATTTATCCTGTCCTGGCCCAGCTGGTTTCGAATCTCTGCTTGTTAGCAGTTATGGTCACATTGGGGGAGGCATCAAGTTATGACTTCTGTGTAGGTTTTCCCAGTCACTGCCCATTTAAGAGATGGGGTTGTACCAGGGCATGGCAGATCGTTGCAGTTCATTTGTTATATAGCTACACCTACCATGGCTGCTAGGGTGCTGTGACTTGCAGTTGTTGTCCTTTTGGACATTTTTGGTGGTGATGGCCATGGCCTTGGTGGATGTTGGCTGTGGATTCATATGTGACAAAACACAGGGAATGACAAATTTTCTTGAACCTAGATGCCAGCTTATAACAGCAAGATTAACAACATTAGGGATTTGTATAGGGGCATCAATGACTTTAAGAAGGGGTACCAGCCTAGATGTAATATAGTTAAGGATAAGAAAGGTGACCTAGTTGCAGACTCCCACAGTATTGTGGTTAGGTGGAGGAACTATTTCTCCCAGTTATTCAATGTGCATGGGGTTAAGGATGTTTGGCAGGCAGAAATACACACAGCAGAACCACTGGTACCTGAGCCAAGTGCTTTTGAGGTTGAGTTGGCTATCTGCAAGTTAAAAAGCCACAAATCGCCGGGTATTGATGAAATACCGGCAGAACTGATTAAAGCAGGGGGTGGAACAATTTGCGGGGAGATTCATAAGCTTATCACT
>Ga0123352_10001109_pt1 | contig 34881 bp, 28 predicted proteins | sample TergutLab28metaG_FD_89700 | JGI IMG/M metagenome (GOLD analysis project Ga0123352, IMG submission 89700) | Labiotermes labralis P1 segment gut microbial communities from Petit-Saut dam, French Guiana - Lab288 P1 | ecosystem: Host-associated > Arthropoda: Insects > Digestive system > Gut ...
CAGGACACCACACGCTTGCAGAAACACACTCACTCAGAGCCACACACGACACATAATATAGGTATAACACTTACCACTAGATAAATAAATTAACACATAAACCTCTATCATTACAGCCTACACAACAACGCAACAAGTAGTCACAAGCTCCTGAAGATGGATGTATTAACAGCTGAAACATGTTGAGCAGTAAATTGACATAATACAGTAAGTTTCATCAAGTTGGTCTACCTTTATTCAAATATCAAGATGATGCATGGTCCAACACGCATAAGATAAAGAAAACAGTTTTCCCCTTAAGAATTAATTAAAATACCACACAGTCTGGGTGCTAAAGATTCTACCAGCTGAGAGGAAAAACCATTTTAGTCCAAGTCAGAACAACATTCATAAAATCTTTAGCACTCAATTCAGTCAACATTTATGTAAAACAACACAGTTTGGGACAATGTTAAACAAGGACTGCCTGTACACACAAAGTCCAGTAGATATCATGGCTAAACCAGTTACTGCTTAACAAACAATTAGGTAATCATCAGACTTCAATGGTAGAAAAATATTAAATTCACTCAGTACCACAAGGTGAAAAATATGGTTGCCTCAAGAACATTTTTTGGCTGATGACTGGAAGTTTGGTTTTGTAGTTCTGACAACTTCAGTTGGTCACCAGTGGCAAGGAGGAAATGACGAACTACGTTCAAAGATGTTGTCAGATTAACTTAACCAGAAAGCCATAATAATTTCTTTTAATTGTGTAATATAAACCAACAAAATGCACCTTTGTTAAACTACTATTTTAATTTTTACAATGTCTTCTACATGTTTCAACCTGAGGGTTCACCTTCAGTAAGATGGTTGTAAGTACAGGTATGGAAAAATTTGTTTACATGCAGTGGCATAAGCAGTCTTGTAGGTGGAACCGCATTTTTTATTACTGACTTGCCTGGACTGCACATCAAATATAAACAGTATGACAAACATGCTGAGAGTAAGGAAGCATGATAAGGTGCCACAAAATGCTAATCCCCCCCCTTCCTCCTCCTTCTTTAGAAATATGGCCCGTTATAATTAGCCTTGGCTTCCCTCAAAACAAACTCCCATTCTGTTCCATCCAAAGCTCTTGCACTCCATCTTTTTTACAACCATATTCCTCAAGTCTGATTGAACAGTATCTATCCACGTTAATCTAGTCCACTTTTTAGTGGTGACCAAAATCTGTTTAGCTACCAGATTTTCAGCAGTTTGGGGATACCAGCTCTGAACAACATCATGTGTCTACCCCACATATTTTCATTGCACAGGATAACAAAACCTAATATGAATAATATATTTTCAGCTAACATAATATTTCTCGATCATTCAAAGCATAGTGTAACATAAAGGCTTTATTGTACTCACTGAAATATTCAAAACCATAGTGCATAATTGATGAGTCTGTAGCATCAACTGCCTGAATATATCTGATGTCTCCCTCAGCGGGCAATGCATTATAATCTTTCAGGAATTCACGGTCATTAGTCCACTTCACAAAGGCTCCATTACGCATTAACCATTCTGCACATGCTCTATCAGGACCAACTTCTGCAATTCGTTTATCATCTACTCTAGAACAAGGAAATTTACCTCCATAAGACAGAAATTCTAAATGTATCAAAGTTCTTGTTAATTCTGTAACCTGCCATCTTTAGTATCTGACACTTATTGGTAGGAATAAAGAAAATTTAAACACAACTAACACTGAATTTCACATGGAGATGCTAAAAACCTTTCAAAACAACTGGTTGGTGTCTATAAATACAAAAATTGTTGTTCTGGGATGTGACACCACATAATATGGTAGACAGGCTCCTCTAAAATATGTGTGCCTGTCTAAGAAAATACATGGCACTACGTCCCAAAAGTCAATAATTTCCGCACACAAAATCATGACAACCGCACATATCACAAGGGATATGACTTCTTGTTCTGGAATATAAGGTACCCAAACACTATTTCAACACTACATTTCACCCTGTAAAACTGCTGATTAATATGCCAAGACTTGACAACTTGACAACAATCATGCAATGGTAAGGTCAATTTGTTCCTCTGCACACCTGCAAGACACTGGGCAGAATGCAGGTACAGTTCCACTCATTCTTAACATCAGCTCAGATGGAGTGATTAGCTTCATGGTGTGGCTACTTACCCCTGTCAGGAACTGAACAACTTCTCAGTTATGCATCCTACAGGCTAGTCACTGTATTACACTATTCCATTTCCCCATGTAATGATACAATACTAATACACCAAAATGTTTTCTTCCCCTCTGTCATTTTCTGACATACTTTATTTACAACAGTAACACCATCTTTTCAGCAGTATGACTATATAGCTTTAAATATAATGGTAGATAACATTTATAGTTAATGCCATGGAAATTTGGGTTCTGCTTCATACATGCTATATTATACAGCATGGTTTCACTTTATAATGACTATGGCACCTTCATATGAGCACTTCCCATGAAGGACTTTCATTGTGCATTGTTTAACAAAATTAGTACCTCATACTGTGTATGCTGAATGCCACTTGAAATAGAGGAGAAAATATCTTGTCATGCTGACTATAACGAGGACAGGTGAGGTCCCAGAACTGTATGGAATGCAGTGGTGTAACAAAGCAGTCATAGCAGAATGAAGTATTTAAAAAGGGCAGGATTCCAAATGAGACACGAGAATTGTTGGTAAGACAGTGAGTTATAGGTATAAGAATGTTTAAGTGCCACTGGGAATGCCAGGACTGGAAACTACGAGTAAGTGGTTGCAACTTGTGATAACATAACCTTACTTCACACATAACGGAATATATAATTCTTGGAGTTCCAGCAAAATATGAATCTTTATGTATACATGGCTGTATTCATGTTATTGAACCACCGACATACCCTACCATTTTCTTTCCACAACTTATGTACGGAATTGAATACAAAAGATCCTAATGCAAATACCCAATTTTATTTCGACGATTAAATAAATAAACGAACATGTACATTACGTTCACAGTACAGCCTACCTATTCCACACAATATTTAACCACTGCCAGAAGTGTCTATGGTTATTCGAACAAAATCTTGATTTAGTGATTTCAACTATAACATTTCTACGTACAACTATTGACTGCGCCATGACTCTGGCGGTTTGTCGCATTCACACACACCAACCCATCACAGCCCCTCAAAACTCCCAGTGGCCAAAACTGGGTAAAAAAATAAATATGTAAATAATAATAAATGAAACGCGCATTAGTGCCATACCCGGTCAAAGCTCTATAACATGCCCGAATATTATAGGGAAAACGATGAAGAAGTAATTAACTTTACATTTATTTGGAGAAAAATGGGCAAAGATTACCGTCAACAATCGATGCCGATGTTTAGTCTCCCGCACCCCCATGGCGCAATAGTCCCTTGCGGGCCAGAACCTACTCATCACTGGGGCTTCACTATCACTCGGTAGGACTCCTCTGGACGAGCGATCAGCTCAACGCAGAGACCACTACCTGAGTACACACAAAACTCACAAGAGACAGACATCCATGCCCCCGACGTGATTCGAACCCGCATTCCCAGCAAGCGAGTGGCCGCAGACCCACGTCTTGGATCGCGCGGAAACTGGGATCAGCCGATGTTCAATTACCATCCAAAATTATGTGTAATAGCCGCTGGAACGGTGAGTATACATTAGCAGTTTGCTATGACCGCTTTGTATTAGGGTCAAAATATTTAGCGACGCCTATACAAAGCGGTCGCCTAGTCAACACAAAACGGTCATCTGCTTACTAAGAACTGCCAGAAACAGAATAAAGGACAGATTCTCTCAACACAGAATACATACCTTCCCATTAATAAACGCGAGGAAAAAGAAAGTTGACATGAATGTAGATGTATGACTTAACTCATTGTTTTCCTTTCCTACCTCAATACAAGTGCCAGTTATTCAATAGCAGTGCATCAGGGTAGATTACCCTTCTTTTTGAAGTGAATTATGTGATAAAGAATTTTGGATTTATGGGATGGAGTGGCATATGGGTAAAATGCATTTAAATTTCCTGTAATACATGATTTTCCATCTGTTCTGAAACTGGAATTTGCAGCTTCTCCTGAACTAGTGACAGGTGGAAAGGAGCATTTTAAAGGTTTATTTATTTTTGGCAGACATGTATGCATTGTTTAATGAAACATTCTCCTTGGAAGTTAATATTACATTCTGTATAATATTTATTTTTAATAACACTAATATGCCTCCATTCTGAATATATATATATATATATATATATACACACACAGCACTGGCATCCTGCTCTGCACAGAACCCATCAATACCACAAAGCCACATAAAAAGAGGGAATATGAAATGCAAATCTGGTACTCCAGATGTTCATCTGTGCATCCTATCAATAACAACAGACTGAGTATAATGGAAACTACACATTAATTCTACCACAGCTGCTAGGATATATGGACTGTAAATGCACCATCATTTACACTATGTACACATTTTGTAACTTGTTTAAAATTCCAGTCACACCTAACAACAGTAATTGTACTTTACTTGGCAAAAAATAATAATTCAGTCATAATTATGCCTTCTACTGATGAGATACAATGTGGATTGTTCAAGTTTTCTCATAACATCATTGAATAAGGCCTTCTTTATACAGACCAGAAGCAAAGGAATATCTGACATTGTAACCCAACAAATGACTAAAGTTTGATGTTCATGTGACCGTGCATCCTTAATATGAAATGACATGTGAGACCAACTAGATGCAACAATTATTATTTATTAATAATCCATTAGCCCAACATGTTTCGGGCATCATTATGCCCATCGTCAGGAGTGGTGGACCGGCATACAGTTTTCAGCACTTAATGTGCTGGCTGGTGTCTTGGGAAGCCAGGAAGCAGGCTGTGTGCACACGGCCTGCTTCCCAAGACACCAGCCAGCACATCAAGTTCTGAAAACCATATGCAGTAATATATGGTCCAGCACTCCTGAAGATGGGCATAATGATGCCCAAAACATGCTGAGCTAATGGATTATTAATAATTCATAATTGTTGCATCTAGTTGGTCTCACACATCATTTCAAATGACTAAAGTTTTGCATCCTGGTGTAGAAGAGAGTAGCTGTGAATTTTAACAAAGCCACACACATACCTACAAACATTCTCTAATTACCTAAGAGCACTTTATTCGAAAAAGAACTTTCTTCACATTTTTTCCTTCCTTATCATCTATGTTTTGTTCTTCATCTTTATTTCCATCATCAAATTTTCTGTGGCTAATTCTATTATGTACTTCACAAATGTCTCCGGAATTTTAACTACTGAAGCTAAAATCACTTGTTAGGACACATATTGTGGATTCTGCCATAGTTCTTGTTCAGAACACATGACAAAGGCCCCAGTGTGGCTGCACGTGCCAAGACATGGTTACTGGTAACATATGGCTCTTCACAAGGATTGAAATGTGAAGATACTATTTTGCCCATATTTATTATTATAATTACAAATTGCACAATATTCAAATTAAAGATGGCATTTGTTATAATTTGAAATTCAATACATATTTTTGTACAAATAAATACTCCAAATATTTCACAATCAAAAAGCAGATAGTTGAAATATCAGAAAACCGTCAGTAAATAGTAGATATCTGATATCTCATTTAAGTTCCATAGTCTGCCGAATTTTTGCATATCGCTCGATGAGACTGATAAGTGATTTCCGACGAATTCCTTTCTTGTTAGTCTTCTCCTCCGTTTCTGCAGGTTCAGGGGAACACAACAGTGACGATGGTGATGATGTCAAATCACCTTCAGGTACGGAAGGAAGTACATCATCTTCACTAGCATATGTCACTAAAAATTATTGAAACAATGTATCATCCATGCAGCTCTATAGTAAAACTCCCATAAATATTTCCTGTACCAAAGTCCAATTTCAAGAGCTAGCCAGTCTTCTACATAATGGTACCAATGGTTCTATCTCTGGCAGTTAGGTCACTTGATCGGAAAGTTGCCTTATAACATCCATCTAGTGTAAGAGTTACAAACCAGAGTAGCTTAATTTCCATTCTGGGACAGATTTAGTTTTCAACACACTTGCAGTGAACACTAAATTCTGTATCAGTGGTAATATGTTTTCTCAGTACAGAAGATTTTAAATATTAAATACACAATGGACAACTGACTTAAACTGAATAGGTGCAGGACCACAATCCTGTATTGTATAGTAATAGCCAGTGGGGAAAAAGGCTGTGATGGGGAGACAGAAAGCTGCACGTTACTAACCGGGCAAATACAAACATTTACTCCCATAGTCATTATGCTTCATATTTTACGCTGTTTGTATTGTGCATTGTGACACATCAATTACAATATAGAACTAACTAAATGCACACTTGGTATAATTTAATTTCACAAAGTATCTTCCACACGTTTCGTGCCTTAGAAGCTCATCATCAGGTAGTTAGTTGCAAATATAAGGGTGGTTTAATTAGCTTAATAATTCTACTATGCATCCATGAAGTGTGAAAAATATACAGTACTTCCTTCCCAAATGAATCAAATGCCCATGATATTGATTAATTAGATACTGATACAGAATTAAACTGACACACACATAGTGGTCATTTACTGTCATAATCTTAAAATGTCTTGGGAAGTCAATCAGCTCCATCCAACAAACAACAGAGTTGGTTTCATACTTTTTAGTTTATGAAAGATGCAGAGTCAGCTTCTGAAATATCGCTTTCCTTTATGCAAAACAAAACAACAAAAAATGTCCAGTACATGTGTCTGTTTAATAACATAACTTCTTCACAAACTGTACATTTAAGAACCATGTTCCTCATTTTGACTGTTTTGTAAAGAGAAAGCAACATTACAACTACTAAAGAAGCCACAATAATCTATAAACTACTTTAAGTTATGACTTACCACTAGCAGATGCACCCACTGATGAAAGTGTTGCAAATTCATCTGGTTGGCCAACCTAAATCAGGAAATACACACACACACACAAATAAAAACTGAAATCTGAATTGCAATATACAAAGCAGAAAGAGAAATTCCAGGTAGCATGGCTATCAGATATTTACAGAAAATATACTTATGATGAACAGTAATTAAAATAACAACAATAATAACAATGGACAACAAATTTCAAAATATTTTTTGTATCTGTGATGAATATGTTATTAATTTATTTGTTTGCATCTGTGAAGTTAGAAAAGGGACATAAAAAAACTACTTGGCTCTAGTTTTAAAATTATGCTACTACTATAATATTTTACGACATGGGTTGAAATATTTTACGAAACGGTGGTTTAAATAAAAAACTAAATACTATTCAGTGGAAAAGAATGTGTTTAGTAGACTTATTCTGTTTAGGGATAATATTTACAACGTAAATTGAACATCTGCACAGTCTTTTTCATGTAAGTTCATTATTTAACACAAACAAAATCACATTTTTTTTTTCGTTTTGTTTGTCTCTTGTATTACATGGTGGGGGCATCCCTTGCTAAAGTCCAGCAGTAGTCAGTGAATATAGCACAGTTCCATTTCTCTTGATATCTCTTCTCTGTTGAAGAAATATCTTGATGGAAATGTTCTCCATGTTCATCACTCACTGCACCACAGTTCTCTGGGAAAAAATCCAAATGCGAGTGAAGGAAGTGTATTTTTAGTGATGTGTTGCAGTCTAATTTCTGGTGGCTCTGCAAAAGTTGTTTACAAGCTCCTCATTGTTAAAAGCCCTTCTGTTTCCCAAAAATCCTTTTACTACAAATTTGAAACTGTCCTAAGCTGCCTTTTCATTTGCCTTGAAGGAGCTTGTCGAAGTATTCGTCCTTGATAAGGTCTCCTATTTGTGGACCAATGAAAATACCTACTTTCAGTTTGCCTCACTTAGTCTGGGGAACTTGTCTCGTAAATAAGTAAAGGCAGCTTCTTCTTGGTTCATGGCCTTTACAACATTTTTCATCAGACCAAGCTTAAAATGCATAGATGGCAACAAAATTTTACTCAGTTCCACTAGTGGTTGATTTTCCACACTGATGATTCCTGGTTCCAGAGATTTTCTGGCAAGCCAATTCTTTCTTGAGTAATGAAGGGACTGAGCTCTGCTCTCCCATTCACAAATGAAGCAGCAATATTCTATGAATCCTTGTAGTCCAAGTAGTAAGGCAATCACTTTTAGGTCACCACAGATTTGCCATTTGAATTTATCGTAATTAATGGCTTGCATCAGAATCTTCATGTTCTCTTACGACTCATTATGCACTGAATGACCAACAGGAATAGAAGGTAGGGTGTTGCCATTGTGAAGGAGAACGGCTTTGAGACTCAACTGAGATGAGTCTATATAGAGTCGCCAGTCCAGAGGATTGTGATTAATACTGAGTGTTTGCATCAGGCCATCAATATCAGTGCAAGCAACAAGGCCACTTTCCATTTTAAAGAACTGAACTAGATCTAGAACTAGAAGAATAAATACAATACCCATATCCACAAACACATCACCGAGTCACAAAACACAAAATTACATTGTGTACCGTATAATATAACCAGTCAATTCGGATATACATTTTTTTACAAAAGGGAAAAGAACTGCAGTAAATATGCTGAAAATATTGGGTGCCATCTTACAACATTTAGTTGCCTGGGCGAGCTGATACCGGCAATTTTTGCACCCCTGACCAACAATAGCAACAAAACTTATATCTCAAATAGCAGTGCACATTTTCCTGCATGGGCAAGCTAATAACAGAGTAATATTTGCATGAAAACATATTTCAGGCTGTACTTTCAAACACCAAAAATCACAATTCTGTCAGTTTATTACCTTCTCCTCTGTGTCCTCTGTATGCATCTCAAACAATTCCTTGCTGACAGCTGGTGCAGCTCTGGCTGTGTTACCCTCCTTCATAACCAACACAATTAGTTACAAACTTCAAAGCAGTGAAACAGATGCATGATAAAAGCATCCAAATAAATAAATTTAACTCTACAACCAAATTTGATGTTTTGTTGACTGTGCATCCTTGTACAGGGTTATTCAAAATGATTGTCGGGGTTTTAAAAATTTGTCATACACAGTACACTTGAGATAGGAGTATGTAGTTGTACCGATGGATCTAGAAATTCTCAGAGCAGCTGTAAGGTATGTAACAAAAACTTGGAGTGTTGTTCTATTAAATAAAAAAAATACGTATTCAAAATTATTGTCTGGGTTTTAACAACTTGTCATACACAATACACTTGAGATAGGAGTATGTAGTTGCACCGATGGATCTAGAAATTCTCAAAGAGCATCAATAAGGTATGTAACAAAAACTTGCAGTGTTGTTCTATTAAATAAAAAAATACATATAATCCTATCTCAAGTGTATTGTGTATGACTAGTTGTAAAAACCCCAACAATCATCTTGAATAACCCTGTATAATCTTGTAAATAAAGCCAACTTGGTGCACAATTTTGCTTAGTATGTTTATTTCTTTTCTGTACATGTTTCGGGCGACTATGTGCCCATCATCAGGAGAAATAACTGTATCTATGCGACACTTTGTGTTTGTTATTTGAATTCCACCCTGCAAACCAGACAGTCATCCACACAGAGTAACAAATACGAAGTGTTGCATAGATACAGTTATTTCTCCTGATGATGGGCACATAGTCGCCCGAAACATGTAGAGAAAAGAAATAAACATACTAAGAAAAATTGTGCACCAAGTTGGCTTTATTTACAAGACTCTAGAACCAAATTTACAAAACTACAACAAAGTAGACTCACCCCCTTCTAGTGCTGCAGTCATGGAAGAGTAGGGTTATACCTCTACCCACCCTCTAGGCCACACCAGGCCTGTAACGGGATCACTGTACCTTTACTTAACAGCAAAGTAGTCCACAAAAATACATAAATATTTTTAAAGCATGCACAGAAGATGCAACACTACTTTGAGACTAAGCCCTATGGTACTGTAGCCTCAGATGGACCAATTGTATCAGCTACTAATGACAGATGAGTTTGAAGGACTGGTAGAATGATAATGGGCAGGGAGAAACATCAGTGAATGGAGAAAAACTGTCCTATTCCCATCATGTCAACAACAAATCACACATTGATTGAACCCAGGCCTTTGGTAAGAAACAGCCAACTAACCACCTCAGTTATACCATAGCCTGTAAGGTACACAAGCACCCCTTGAAATAAATCATGTATCTACATGATATTGACATGCAAAGCACAAAGGAAAGTAAGATTAAATGTAAGTCACCTCTTGAAGATTCAAGTCTTCTAGAATGTAACTGTCAACTGGTGGTTAGCAATATGCTGAAAACTGTAGTACCACATCTTCAGGATCAAACAGATATGTCTGACCCTGAAAATGAAGGCATTGTGCTCCTCTGAAATATCAGTACCTATTTACAAGACATAACACTCCAGAAGATTTGAATCATCCATCAACTCCAATGAATGAGCTAAAATCTCGCTATTGACCGCCAATTTACATAGCCATTATTTGGTTACGTTTTTATACCAGTGGATCGGATAATAAAACATTCCTTGAATACGTGATATTAGAATGTATAATCAATCTGAATAGGAAGTGCACTAGTGTTTTTATTTTCTTTGATACTAGAGGAGAAAGCAATATGAGCTACTGTATATATGCAATAGTCTCACTAAGCTTATCACATGCAAATAAGTCACAGGTTAATGATCCCATGACATTCACTTATATACCAGATGAGTAACACTACCCTTGTTTCACTTCCTCTCATTTCCATAGACAACCTCATTTTGTACATCAGATGACATACACAACTGCAAATTTCATCAAGTTTCGCAAAAAGTACTCATGAGAAATGAAGTACACAAGGAACAGAGAATGCTAGAGGCAGAAGATCAGGAAGGCCATGACCAGAAAAAAGGCTGCAGCGCCACAGAAGAAAAATGAGAAAAGATGACATGGACCTGCAAATAAAGTGGATGATCCCATTTTGCACTTAAAATCCATTTGGCATTAAATAGTCATGATACACATGACCTCTCCTCTGTGGAAAGACAGTCTCCTAAAAGTGAATACTGACCTTCCGCAGCCGTGGCGCAGACTGGAACACAGCTGCTTTTCCCGCAGTTTTCTTCTTTCTTACAACCGAATTTGTTACAGAACGTAAATTAGAAGAATGTGACTTCTTGCTAGTTGTTGCAGGCAACATATAATTATGTTTGCGCACTGGGGTTTCATATTGCTTTCTAGTACTACGTACATCTGGCAATGGCTGGGGGCTATCAAATTTCCTGTCAAATTCTGGTGTTTGAATAAGCTGAGGATCAATCACTATGTTGGCAACAGTCTTATTCTTTGTGAGTTTGCTTAATATGTTTGCAGTAACACCTGAAAACAACAAATATGGAGAATTCTTTACATATTTCACCCAGCAGACAGTGAAGTGAATTAGATGAACTTACAAGAAAGACATGAAATACGTACTCAAGACAATACTTGGTACAAAATCTTCAAATCTGCTAAACATACAAAATCTGCCCACAAGCTGTCCACATGTAAATAATTTTAATTACCTATTTTCATTTTTACTGTCTCTAACTCTCACTCTTATTAGTACTAAATTTATTTTATTAACTTCTGTTAAATATTTATATTGTGCCAGGCTTCACGTACAACATACTGCATACTAAAAGAATCTGTACTTCTTGAGCAAAGCAAAACACATCACCTCTACGGAAGTACAATCTGAATAAGAAATACACACTATGTGGAGTGAGAGAGAAAACCAACAAGATGCAACAGTTAGATGTTTATTTTTAAACAAATAAACATCTAACTGTTGCATCTTGTTGGTTTTCTCTCTCACTCCACAATTTGCTCACGATGCACGGTCACAGAAACCTAAAAATACACACTAGTGTCTCCACAGTTCATGACTACTCAAAGTTTTTATCTTCAACTCTGTATTTTATGATTTAACTGCCCTAGGCATACACAGTTTTATAACTATTCAGTTTAAGCTCCACTTAATCTTCCCAATATATGTATTGTATACACTATATACTTTATGTAACACACTGTATGGTCCAAGATCTCAGACCCACACTGCAACTGTTTTATTTCCTTCTTCTTATATTCTTAGGATTGGCCTGATGATAGCCACAAAACAGTAGCTGAAAAATGTAAATGATTTATTAAATACTAAAGTTGTTTTGTGACTGAAATACCTGCATTTTAAAGATAAAGTAATTTATTCAGTCAAATACAACATATATATATAATCATTAGTACATAATTGGCAACATTTTTTGGTTCTAGTGAACCATCTTCAGGCCATTTTGTAATATACAGACACGGTGCATTCAGTGAGTGCACACATTATGGAATCCCATACTGTTTACAAACCATTTTCATTTTAAAACTCAAGTTAAAAATCATCTATTGGCCGATATATAATATAAATTTTAATATGAATTTACTAATGTACTGACAGGAGTTTTTACATATATTTCAAAAGATACATGGGCCAATAGATTTTAACTTGAATTTTAAAATCAAAATGGTTTGTAAACAGTATGGGATCCCATAATGTGTGCACTCACTGAATGCACCATGTCTTAATATTAAGAATTGGCCTGAAGATGGTTCACTAGAAATGAAATGTGTTGCCAACTATGTATTAATGATTATATGTACAAACACATGTTGTGTTTGACTGAATAAATTACTTTATCATATTGTATAACACAACGGGATAGCTCCTATCAAAACTGCATTTTAAAATTCAAGCAACTTATTTTAAGCAGTAACACTTCTCATTTGTATTCAAGTGCCCAATTTTATATTCACTCGAAAAATGACTATCCCGACAGAGGTTTTTCTGTGGTTTCCCTCAGTCCCTCCACACAAATTCTGGGATAACCTTCCATTAGGCCATTACCACTTCCTTCCCCAGCCTTTCCACTCATTATTCAGCACCACTTGGTCATTTGATGCTATACCTTCTGAGTTACTGACAACACTGTTAAATGTACAACAGTTCATCTTCCAGGTGGAAAACATCAAGAAGAGGTCACTTAAAAGACAACGGCATGACTGGGACAATAATATTCAAATGGATCCCAGAAAAAAAGGTTGTAAAATCAAGAACTGATAAGTGGAAAAGTACAGGACACCAGACATTCCTGAGCTGTCCTGGTTTATATGCTACAACAAAGATCGACACAGGAGCAACTAAATCTCACCCTGATCAGGCATCAGATCTGTAATATGCACATCTTCACCAAAGGCACCATCAAGTACTGATGAATCGATGGATGAAGACACTTCTGCCTTGTCTTTGGGTTCAATTTTTATAGTTTTAAACTCTGAAAAAAAAAATGCAGCATTTCAGCATATTACTGGTGGCCAAAGCAGGGCATGTTTGGTGTGACTATAGCACAGCCTGCTATACTGAGCTCTCAAGCAACTAGAATTTTGAATTGTAAGAACAGAACCTACACCAAACAGTAAACAAAATTCCAGGCCAGTAAACCATGAAGGTTGTTCCATGGCTCAGGCATTTAGTTGCCAGCCTGTCACCAGAGGCCTGGGTTCGATCCCAGCACAGTTCATCTGGGTTTATGGTAGACATAGTGGCACTGGGACAGGGTCTTCTCTGAGTATTTTCTTTTGCAAACTCAGCATCATTCCATCAATGCATCATATTGGTATTTAATTAATCTACCATCAATGATACATAATCTTAGAAACTGACAGCATCATTATAGGAAAATTTTAGGAAAACTATGCACTTAAATTAAAATTCTTCAGATCAAGTTTTTTCAACTGTGTGATGGTTGACAAAACATTGGTTTCTCTTATACACCAGGAAAAAATTTCTCAATAACAATTACCCTGAGATGAATGGATAAATGCACATTATGCAGGGTACACACATGAGATGTCAGTGGTTGTAAAGTAATAATGCCCATGAACTGAAACACACAGGAACAAAACTAGACATATTCAGGTAGATAATGTGATCAAATTTCAAAGTCTTGCTAACAGAAGCACTAACACTGCAGGTGTGGAAAGTGACACCTCACGTGTAGAAAGCTGGGTGTGTGTTGTAATGTCTGATTTTGCAAGAAGATCCTAATGACATGCTATTCCACCAAGATAGAGTACCTCCACATTTTCACAGTACAGTTTGGGGACTTTTTGGATTGAAAGTTTCTGGAGGAAATTGATTAGCACAAACAGCCTATCACTTGGCCACCTTGTTCCCCTGACTTCACACCATTAGACTTCTTCTTCTGCAGATACGTAAAGGACGCTGTTTGTGTTCCACGACTGCTCACCATTTTGTCAGAACTTATGGGGTAGATATGAGTTGATGTGGCTACATTTACACCTGCTATGCTTACAAATGTGTGGACTGAGCTTGAACAGAGATATGGTATGTGCTGGGCTACCCACATTGGGTGCTAAATACCTATATCATGTTATGGCACTTTGCGGCCACTAAGAGTTTTATGTATGAAGCTCTCTGCCATCTTACTTTATTTTTCCCCAACCTAAACTACCCCTGCATATTACCTGTAGCCACTCAAGAAACTCGTTATATGTGGAACCACTGACTTAGTAAACTGTTTCTAAATTTGTGTCTCAGATTTGGAATTCTGAATTATGGTTTGGCTTAAGTAACTGCATACTGGATTCCTAGTGGGTGCTGTGCGGTGTTTAGTTCTATATTTGTTTTTGATTTCTTGGGCTTCTGGGAATAACATGCAAGTAAATTATTTCATGTTTGTAAGGAGTGTGGAGCCTTTCTAGACTCATTTCTTGGTATTTCATTGATAATGAGTGGGGCATTCTTATTCCTGTGTTTGAGTTCTGACAGTACAGCTGTGAGTATTAGATTATTGATGTCTCATTTATTTTATATTAATTCTTCTACATCTTATATAATTCTTGGTTTTCAACTGATGTTACTTGTAGAGATTTCCCTGACAATCTTCCACATATTCCATGTCTAGGTGTGGCGAGTTTTGTGTCACAAATCGCACACTTTTTATATATAGAGAGGTGGAGGCCATATTGTCTCTAAAGTGTTAAATTTAGGTCACAGAAACTAGATCTTATAACCCAACACAATATGTTCAGTTTTCATTCCTGTGTCTCTTAATTCTTGAGTAATATCACATTAAAACCATCTACATTTCATATTTTCATCCTGTCATGAAGCTACCTACACATTTCCTGCTCTCATATACACTCATGTTTATGTTCTGGAGTTTTCAATACCACATTTTTGGATACTTTTCCTGTTTCTCCTATGTGTAGTACATGCCATATTAATCTAAATATTCTTCATGCAGTCAACCCAACAAAGCAAGGAGAATTATTACTGAGATCCTTAATAACACAAAAATAAAGTCAAGTAAAGTTCACCCCATAAAATGTCATGAAGGCAGAGGGGGGAGATGAGGTACAGCTCTACCCAATCTAAACCTTGGTGCTAGGTGGGGGGAGGGGCAGTCAATACCACACCCTGGCCACTTTACCCCCAGGCAAGAGCCCTGTCACCCATTTTACAGGGTACCAGGTATAGCTAAAATAGTGCCAATTAGCACTGTTCCATGAAGGCATAGGAGGAGTAGAGGTACAGCTCCATGCATTCTTCTTAATTTTGGCACTGATGTTAAGAATGTACGGAGCTATGTAACGCTTCCTCACACATTCTCAGTGTGGTGCTTATTAAACAGACAGGTGGTAAAGTCAAGGTAAAACTGTCCCATTACAGGCCTGGACAGGCCCAGGGAGTTCTTAGGAAGTTAAGGTACCCAGATTTCGTGACAATGGCACAGGATGGTGGTAAGGTTGTCAGCCTTACGCACTGGCCGAAACAGACAGGTGACATAACGAAATATACAATACGCGTGAAAGAGAGAATAGAAATTTGTTTATTGTACCTGTATGAAGCTCTTCACAACTGCTGTGAACACGGTTTAGTGTCTCCTGCAATTTATCTTCAGCATTACTCAACATTAGTGCCAGCTCTTTGAATTCAGCGCTGACACTGCACAAGTCAGGTAAAATGGTGCTCATGGCTTGCAAGTCGTTGTTGGCAGTATGCTGAATTAGTGACGTCTGTGATCTGATCAGAGACTCAATCAATTCTGATAAGCTCAATTTTCCACTTTGTGCATTCTTCATTATTTCCTATTCAAAAGATATGATTAGTTCATAAGCAGTAACAAATAATTTTGTAAATGGATTAGTGCACACAGGTGACTAAAACTAACCAAACCAGGCATGTTGGTGTAGAGATAATTCTTTGGCCTTGTATTTGTGCGATGCCTGGTTCAAATCTCAGCCACGACACTATCTGCTGTGAGATCCTTTTTGGTTTACCTCAGCCCCTGTATGAAAACTTGTGGGCAGTGACTTCATTAGGCTTCGATGACTTCCTTCCAAATCCTTTCCAATTCATCTTTCACCAATCATTTACCATTTGACACTACAGTGTCTCTGCTACTGACAGTGTATAAAAATTTTCACAGTCAAATCCTTCCCCAGAAGCTAACAGTTGCTCAGCTAGTCAGGAAATTCCTTGCTATGAATCCTAAAATTTCGTCCGTGTGTTCAAAATAGCTTGTTACTCATCCCTATTCTAAGTCAAATTAAATGAAGTCCACAGGCTCCCATTACAATTTCTTATAGATTCATTTCAGTATTATTCTCCCATCTAAGTCCAGGTCACAAAGGTTGTCTCCTACCTGAAGAATAAAAAGCCAACTAGATGCCACTTATTATTTTATTGTACTGCTTATAGGCTCAACATGTTTGGGGCATTACTATGCCCATCAGCAGAAGCTCGTGACTATGATGCTGATTACCACGTTGGTCATTTCGGTCTTGGTTTGCTGTATTTTGAAAGTTAGGTGCGGTTAGGCTGGAGTAGTGTCCTGGCTGCAGGCTAAAGCACAACTTTGCTTTATGTTTTTTTATTCTTCAGTTATCACAATGATGCATGATCCAATAAACATCAGATTGTCTCCTACCTTCAGATTTGCCATATTTTTGTATACATTTCTTTGCTCTCCTATGTGTGGTACATGTCCCAGCCATCCCATTATCCTTCAAATAATCATCCTAATGTCTGGCAATGAGTACAGATTATGTGATGTGTTATGTTCAGTGTATACCCTGACTTTAATATGGAGAAAATCTACATCCCAAGTGGAAGATAAGGATTTTCCTATTGGCTACATGGGTACGGTAACAACAACACTCACTGTATTATACAGGTGGGACACAGGGTTTCTTGCAAGGCGCAACCTAGCAGATGAGAATCGAGTCCAGATTGGCACACACAGTACAAACAGGAACTGCTAATTCATTAGCCATTTAACAAGGAACAATGAGATGATTTAGTCATGCATGCATACACACACACACACACACACACATGTGACAGCATCATAATTTCAAAATTAATGTCTCCTGGGATGTGACACCCTGGAGTTTGGGAGGCAGGTACCAACATTTTTGGACAATCCTGCTACCTCCAACCTCAGAGATATACCTATTAAACATGTGCTCATAAAGACACCAATAACATTATTATTATTATTATTACCTTTATGCAGGGTATTTATTAACACATTCCTAAGATAAACCATGTTTCTACAGTATATACTGTTGCAGCTGTTCTGTATTTACAATTTGTGCTACATCTAATGTTATTTTGTACATGACATATGTTTTGTATTTTTACATTAATACACTCTGCAGTACATGTGCAGCGCCCCATATGGCTGTTTTATGTAGTTCCTTGACTTCGTGTTTCCTGGAATGTTGCACAGGTACTGTCTGAGTGATTCTGAGATGTTTGCAGTTGTCTTTGTTAATACTACTGATATCACTTTCACTTTCACATTCCACATGTGCTGAATTTCTATTATGAGGTCTTTACATTTTAAAATCTTTGCAGCTCCTTCTTTTGAGCACATTTCTGTCTCCAGAAATTGCAACATCTAGTAACATGCATGTTCCTTTTTTATTGTCACTGATTATTATGTCCAGTTTATTGTTAGGAATAGTTCTGTCTGTTCACACTTGTTGGTTCCATAATATGGTAACCTTACCCCCATAACTTGTTTCGACTGATTTTGGTACACAGTCATACCAGTGTTTGTCATCTAATTTTACCCCTATTTCCCTGCACATGTTAAAGTACAGTTGAGCACACACTCTATCATGTCTCTTCACATATTGTTCTTTTGCCAGTACTGGGCGTGCTGATACGATGTGTTTCACTGTCTCATCAAACTGTATACAGAGTCTGCATTTGCTATCTGTTGCTATTTGTAATATTTTTCGTCACATGATATTGGGTTTGTAATGCCTGATCTTGTACTGCTATTATTTCACTGTCAGTTTCTCCTTTCAGATCTCCCGACAGTCATAGGAATGTGTCTTCTTCGTTAATAAACTGTCTATCCATACTTCTAATATACTGGCCATGCATTACTTTGTTTTTCCACTTTTTCTTTAAGGGCTCTCCAAATTTTGTTTTTATGTGTTGAATGCCTTCTTTTTTTTTTGTGTCACTGTTCTTATTTCATTTGCTTAATTCTTCTGCAATCTATGCTGCCACTGTAATTGTTGAATTCATATTTGGTTGACTTATTTCATGACTTTTAACAATATTTACAAACTGGTCTTCTATATATTTTGTGCTCAAATATTCTGCAATATACATTATCTCTGCTTTATATGTCGCTTCAATTTGTAACAGACCTCTTCCTCCTCCTTTCCTTTTCACATACAATCTATCTATATCACCTTTGGGGTAATACAGTTTATAAATTGTAAGTACCTTCCTAGTTTTCCTGTCAAATTTTCTTATTTCTTCCAATCTCCAATTAATAATACCAAAGCTACTGGAACAGCTAATGCTCCAATTACTGTAATTTTATTCTTGGCATTCAAAGCAGACTTCATCATCATCATCATCATCCTTCGGTCTCTTACCATGTTTCAGAATATGGTGATTTTATTTTAATTCTGTGTTTGACCCTTTAAAGTGAAAAACTGATCTACATAAAACATCACAAACCAGTCATGAAGTTAATTCAGCTAATAATTTTAATTTTTTAAATACACTCAACAAGATGCAACTATTTTCGATTATTTATTTCTAAAAGGCTCTGCATGTTTTGGGTGGTTCTTCTGCCCATCATCAGGAGCACATAACTGTGCATCAGCCACAGGTATTTCAACCAATACTGTTGCAGGCTGGTATCGTGGAAGAGACGGAATGATACCAGCCTGCAGCAGCAGTGGTTGACAATACCTGAAGCTGATGTACAGTTATGTGCTCCTGATGATGGGCAGAGGAACCGCCCAAAACATGTACAGCCTTCTAGAAATAAATAATCAAAAATAGTTGTATCTTGTTGGTTGTAATTAAAAAATCATACTAATAATGCCCGGACACAAGAATATCATATTGGCTAATAATGTTCACACAAGTTGCAGTTATCATTGTTTATTCCAGGAACTGATTTAAACTCTCTGGACAGTGTGTCACATTCCTTAATGTTAAACCCAGTTTGGTATATACATTTATCTCTGCCTACCGAAGGGTCAAATAACTGTTTTTTAAAATAAAATAAGGTAGAAAATTACCTTCACATCATCAGCCACACTGTTGAAGCCAGCGGTACAAATGTTCAAGGTACTGGGATCAAGGCATAACTGAGATGCATCATTGTCTTCTACCTGTCTGATGGTTTCCAGAAGGTTAGTCACGCTACTGCTGGTCTTGTTCAAAACGTGTATGATAGCTTCTAACACACGACCTTCTCTTTCCACGACACCAACACACTCTGAAATGTAAAAATATTAACTGTCACCCAGAGCCACATGACAAAGATGTTCCAGTAATAGCACAACTGAAAAGAAACTGAAATGAGAGTATATTTAAAGTTTTCTGAAAATGGTGTGACACAAAGTTTATTATTTCAAAACCACATTTTGAAAAAAATTGTTCTCTTTGTCTTTGGGTGGATAGGTTATGACAAAATTGCAACTCTGTTGGGCCCCTGAATAAAGCGATTATCATACCCTGGATGTCCAAACTATGAGACTGTGTACAGCAGAACACAAACTACTGTCATTCTCAGTCATCTGTGACTAAAACACTCAGATACAATTGGCAAAATATAGCTTAAAAAAAAAAGACACATGTAGTCAACAAAGTCATGACTTAAAATTATAAAAACAACCACTATAATTGTGCACCAGTATCATCCCCTGACTAACCACTAGAAAAGACCCTAAAATGACTTTTCCCTATCTCGTTTACAAACACAGCCAGCATTTTTATGTGACAGAATGTCCGTTTTCCTGGCACTCAAAGTCAAAAGGAAGAAACATACCAGCAATAACATCACTGTCATCAAAACTGCTGCAAAGCTTCTCCTTCAACTCTCCAGGAACAAGTGAATTTGTTATCAGTTCCTTAAGTAGGTTCTCATAAGTCATTATTGCCTCTGCCAAATCATTTCGCTGTGACCGGCACTGCCTATAAAATTAAAGACCTTAATATTTAATCGTACCACAAGAGATGGTTAATGCAAGATGAAACGCACTTTATGAAACATAATAAACCACAGCAGACATGTTCTGAATATAATGTCTTATGACAATCAGTCTGGTACCTGGGTATGATATTTCAGTATCATGATCCCAGCAGTACAGTTTGTAGCAACATACGTAGGCAGTCCAGAAAGAAACCGAACTTGTGAAATAGTGAGCCAGAGAGCGCGCACAGCATGGTCGTGGTGGCAGCATTGTGTAGCAGGGACTTTAAGCTTCATTCTGACACTAGTAGCATCATGCCATGTCAATTAGTCATTGAGTTACACTCACTTGAATGAGTGTGTGTTTAGTACTCTCGGCGATTTTTTGCAAGTAGATAAATGAAGGATCTTGAAGAGTAACATGCTTGCATCAAATTCTGTTTCAAAAAGGGAAAAACTTTTACGGAGACTTTTCAGATGTTGCAAGAGGCTTATGGAGAGGATTGTTTGAGCCGTACACAGTGTCACAAGTGGTACCAGCGTTTCAAATCGGGCAGATCGTCCATCGAAGATGACCCCAAATCTAGACAGCTTTCCACATCAATGGACAACCATCATGTTGAGAAAGTGCTTGCTGTGATTCGTCAAAATCATTGCCCAACTGTCTGTGAAGTTACCGAAGAAGTATACGAATCTGTAAAAGTTCATGCCACCTGATTTTGACCGAAAAACGGAAGATGTGTCGTGTTGCCGCAAAATTTGTGCCGCGTCTGCTGATGCATCACTCCTTATCCATGAATTTTTGACGAAGCATGAGAAGACTGTTGTCCCCCAGCCGCCCTATTCTCCAGATTTGGCCCCTGCGGACTTTTTCTTGTTCCCGAAGTCAAAATCCTCACTAAAAGGTCACTGATTTCAGACGGTAGAGGAGATAGAAGAAAATTCAATAGGAGACCTCTGTGCCGTCCCGCAAACACGTTCCAGGACATGTTCCAGAAATGGAAAAAACATTTGGAGCGGCATATCAAAAGTGGAGGGAGTAATTTGAAGGTGACAAGTTTGATTAAGTTGTAAGTAAAGAAATAAATTAGAAAAAAAAGTTTGGTTTCTTTATGGACTGCCCTCGTATACTCTACATCACCCCAGTAAGAGAGAAAAGCCGAACTGTTGTGTTTTGTGGGCAGAGAAACAGTAAATTAAGCAAGGCTATAAAAGTGTATGATCTGACATTCTCACAGCAGTAATGATGGAAGATTCAAGTTGCCTGGAACAGTTAAGCAGTCCACTTGGACTGCCTAAACCTGAAGAGGGATGTATCAATCTCCCACAAAATGTCTGTAATAATTTACCAATTGGCACAGCGTAACATCCCATAAGACTTGAATCTTCATTGACACAAAAGTGAGAACATCAAATCTCACATCACATAAAACTTGATAAGCACTTTAAAAAATTAAACATACTGTATATGTGGAAGTACCATGCATCATTTGATATACATTACAAAGTCATGCTATACTAATGCACTAAATTAATAAAAGGTACAATTCATCAAAATTCGGTGTATTTTAAACTCAATCACCATTTTTCTTTGCTTCTCACATGGCAGGACAGATATGTCCAGTGAAAAACACCACTGACTGAACAGTATCCTATATATATATATATATATCATTTTGGTAAAATTATTATGAAAACTGACTTCACACAGTTGGTGCATTAGGGACATAAAAAGTCACACATTTTCAGCTGTTAAAGATGTAACTGGTGTTGTAATATATACACACTGCAAATTATTTTTATAGTAAAACCAACTAGATGCACCAATGTATCAAATCTATTTTATTTTGGAATGACACTCTACATGTTTCGGATGGTCTTTCCATCCATCATCAGGAGTTTGAGACTGTACATATAGCAACAGGCATTTGTCAAACAGATACTGCTGTCAGTTTGCTAGCAACCATACAGCGGTATCTGTTTGTACAGTCTCAAACTCCTGATGACGGACAGAAAGACCGTCCGAAACATGTAGTGCGATTCCAAAATAAAATAAATTTTATACATTGGTACATCTAGTTGGTTTTACTATAGAAATAATATTACGATGCACGGCCCTATGAACATCAAATGCACTGCAAAATATATTGTCTGAACTGAAAAATGCATGTAAAAATTAAAGAATACAGTGTTAAAGGGCTGATGGGTGAAGACAGCAACAAAAATAACTGTCTGCACGAACAGAGTATTGGTCTGTTGTGTACTCCTAACCAAAATTTTTCTTCATGCTTTTATTAATTATACAATTATGATTCCAACAAGTCACATTATACGGTGTTGAATAGCAGGATGATTAGTCAGTAATAAACTGGAAAGTATGTATATGAAAGAGACGTGGAATTTAGCAAGAGGGTCTGGGAAAGATCATGCAAAACCTCAGCCAGAATATCTGGTCTGCAGACTAATATCTGAATCTCTGGTCACCAGAATACAAAGCACAGTGCTAACTAAACTTGAAGAGAGTCCAAACACAGTTCTTTACACCAAACAGTGGTAATCAGTTAGTTAAATCAGATGTTCACCTCTCACATTCTTTAGACAATAATGATTCCAATTTCTGTTGATTTGAAACTGCCTTCTGTGTTGCAGATTCTGTTAATGCTTGAACAACACTGAGTTTGGCACTAGCCATGGGGTCACTCACAAATGTTCTGGGCTGCAGCAGTATGTCCGATGTACCTGAAAGACATTATATTTTGCTGATGCAGTAACGTTGTTGAGGCAAAGAAATGGAAGACAAAGTTTAGAAATGCAGTCAAGACACAAATAATATTAGACTTGTAAGAAAAGAAAACAACAAACAAAAATGTTTCAAACTTCTGTTTACATAAGAATCAAATGAGAATTTAAATAATTTAAAGACTAAACACAGTACAATATACAAATTTCCAGGCTGAGACAGTATTGTATACATGTAAAACTATATGAAGATACATCTGAGAAATGCAATATCAAATGACATGTACTTAACAATAGAACTTACCATATGTCTGACAAAGACTCCTCATAAGCACAAACTTTGTGAGTTTCAACATAAAAAATGCAAATTTATCACCACCAGGATTCATTAGAAAGGATGCAACTATCTTTGGCAACTTGGCTTCTGGGTAGTCCTAGAAAATAACCAGGTATACAGAACTTGGAAATTAACACAAGATTGAGGACACATTTCCATCTCTTGTAATTACAAACTCTTTAGTACCATTATTTGACTAAGACTTCAAAATACTGTTATTTTTGCAAAAATTTAAATTTGTTGAGTGAAAATTTTAACATAATCAAAACATTTACCTTCATTTGTGGTGGTATACTGTCATGTATGATGTGAAGAAAACCATATTTAATACAGGTTGCCAACACATGTAGTGTGACACTGTGTTAAGTGTTTAGGGTGCTAAAGAAACCGAAAGTTCACCATAGCTGCTATAGTTTGTGTTCACTATGTACCACATTAGTACCTGTTGCTCACATAAAGGCCCAATACATAACTTCCATAAACAGTGAAATTCTTCCTACATGGCAAAAAGTGTGCCCTTATTCTATGCTAGAGTCAAAGCATGAAATTGCATAAGTCACATGGCATTATCAGTAGAGTGACATCCTGGAGTTTGTGATGGGTTGGATGTGTGTCCTGGACAGAATACAAAATGCCTACTGATGTGAAGAAAGCCACTTCATTAAAAATAAATAAGTAAATGCAAATGGAACATGTTTTGACAACTGAATACCTATGTAATGTTTTGACAACTGAATATCTATGTAATGTTTTGACAACTGAATATCTATGTAATGTTTTGACAACTGAATATCTATGTAATGTTTTGACAACTGAATATCTATGTAACTGTTTCAGGATTGCAAGCACTGGTATTAGCAGAGCTGAAACTTCAGGTTCTGGTCTATGTACATAAACGTCCAATGAGATACAACACAAAGCAGTCTATTTATTATTCTGCAAGTTGGCCACATTGGAGGGAAGTAGCTGCACAAAAACTATGACCAGTACCAGAGGCTGCAGGTACAGTTTTGTGTCCTCCTAATGATGGGTGTGGTTGACTCCTGTAACATGTAGAGTGAACTTGCAGAATAATAAGTAGACTGCTTTGTGTTGCATCTCACAGGACAATTATTAATACAGATCAGCAATGCATGGAACCATAAACAAAATTCAGGTTCTGGTACTAGGGAGTCAGATATAACCCTGTTTCTGCAAAATAAGTAATCAATTATCATGCTTACAATCTATACACTACAACTCACAGGCAATAGAATATGCAGAAAACATATGATTGTAGCTATAATTACATATCAAGTAAACAAAATTAATATAAATGTAAAACAGCTGTGATATTACTCACAGTATTTATTTCCATCAGAAACATCCTAACTGAAGTGCGAAACTGTGATTCTCCTTTCTTATCAATCAATGGCCATGGAATCATTTTAGCACATTTCTCAGGCTCGACAATACTCAACAAATAGCGCATGGAATTCTCAAAGCCCTTTTTATTTGGAACTTTAAACATTCCCTGAAAAAAAAAAAGACACTGAACATCGTACAATTTTTTCAGTATAAAGTTAAAAAAGAAAGCAAAAAATGGTACAGTGCTGCAGATATATCATAAAAATTCTGACTGGTCCATCTTCAATGGGAACTAAAATTTCTACAATATACAGTTTCAAGTGATGATGCAGGACTTTTTACAAAGAAACAAAATTACTTTTAACAACAACAACAAAATAACAACCATACCTCCGTAAATGTATATGGTGCTGGATGTAATAAATGTAGGTGTTGCAAATTACAGTGAATTAACTTATGAACTGTCTCCGGGTCCATAATATTTTTCAGTAGCCAATTTCTTTCAATAGCTGAAAATTTTAATACAAAGAACGTACATATTAATGGCAGTGTTTATGAACATATTAACTATGAAAGTAGTGAGGATAATTATGATAATAACAATAGTATTAACAACAATAGTTAACCTAAATACTACTTGGGGCACATGGTGGCACAGTAGGTTTAGGCACTGTGCTATAAGCCAGAAGGTCACAGGTTCCATTCCTGATGGTGTCGACTCAGCCTCTAACAGAAATGAGTACCAGGAATATTTCCTGTGGTGTAAAGACAACTAGTGCATAGGGCTGACAACTTTATCACCTTCATGTGCCTAATGTCATGAAATCAACCTCCTGGAACCGTCAGGGCCTGTAATAGGCCTGCAGAGGGATTGCTTTACCTTTACATACTACTTGCCACAAAGTTTTAATAAAATATAGAACGTTGCTCTACAACAGCTACAGAAACTGAAAAAATACTTAATCTCCAAAACCAAAGAATAAATTTGGATATGATGATTTTATCAGTTCACATCTAAACCGCATATGCAACATTATATGCTATCGTCAGGAATCCTTCCTTATCATCTAAAACACCCAGTAATAAAACCATTCTTTAAAAACTGCAAGAGAAATAACATTTCTAATTACAAATCTATATCGCTACTAATCTCATTTTCAAATGTTTTTGAAAAGGTCCTGCATATTAGACTTTCTGAGTATATTAGCAATAATAACATTTTAGTTGAGGAACAATTTGGATTTAAGATAAAGTCAGCAACAGAAACGGCTATTTATAAATCAATCACTGAAATTTTAAAAGATCTTAAAATTAAATTGGTAGAAGGAGGCATCTTCTGCGAGCTTGAAGAAGGTTTTTGTTGTGTCAACCATGACATTCTATGGCCTAAATTGAAATACATTGGAATAACAGGCAAAGCCAATCTTTATTTAAATCCTATCTCAATAGTAGGTGTCTATAAGTGATAATATGAAACATGGATTTTAATCACAATACCTTTTCTATTTAGGGAAAAATAAAACATGGTCTTCCATAACAATCACTTGCAGGACCTTTGCTCTTCCTTTGTTATACACATGATTGGCCAAAAATTATATATAATTCCAAACCAGTTTTATTTGAAGATGATTCTAGTAAAATAGTTACCAATCCTAATGCCATTCATTTTACAAATGATATTTAAACAGTATTTGAACACATAAATATATAGGTTAAGTCAATCTGTTCACTAAATTGTGATAAAGCAAACTATATTCAATTAATAGCTAAAAACAGTTTGCTTATTGACGTGATTACTGGATACAGTAATAATCACTAGTATTTCTATTACAAAATTTCTCAGAGTAGTTATCAACAATACATTGTCCTGGAAAATCCACGTAGAGCAAATTGTGCCCAACTAAGAGTAGCTTGCTATGCAATTAGATTTGGCAAGCCATAAATGTCACAGGAAATACCGAAGATGGTACATTCTCCTATTTTCATTCCATTATGAACTATGAAGTAATAGTTTGGCAGAACTCTATACACAGTACAAAAATTTTCAGGGTACAAAAGAATATAATTAGAGATTTAAGTATGGATCTATTTAAGAAACTAAATATGTCACCTTTTCAATCGTAATACTTGTACACTTCCAATTCAAATATTTGTGGTCAATAGCAAAGGTCGAAACAAACTCTGTGATTCACATACCTGACAAAACTCCAACCTTCATCAAATGTAGTGACATATCTACTACTTTGGAATCAACATTTTCAACAAACTCTCTTCCCATATAAAAAATTTGTCCTATAATACCACACAGTTTAAATCAGCCTTAAAAAGCTGCCTATATACTAATTCCTTCTACTCAACTGACAAATGTTTTAACGCAAATAACGAATGAGAGCTCATGGTTTATTATCATAAGAGTTCATGTAGAACTAATATTTTGTTATTTTAATGTGCTATTTAACACTGATTGGTTTGAATCAAATTATACTGAAGCATACTTTCCTTGTTCTTTCTCTGCTTTTAAATGATTGTATTACATGGGATTGTTTATAACGTTAAATCATTTTTAATCTATTCGCTTGTTGATCACTATATTTGATTTGTTTTTTTACTGTATCCAAGGTACTCAACTTCACATGGACTTATAGCATGTATGAAATAAATAAATAAAATTATTAAAATGTTTCTAACACAAATGTCACAAAACTAAAGTAACAGAAGTATCGCATTTGCTAACATTCAAACCTGTTAGTAATACAAAGAGACGATCTGTGATACAAAGTATCAAACCTCCATCACATAACACCCACTATTCCTGATTCCCGCTTCTTTATGATCACGAATAAAGTGTACACAGACCATGTCGGCATGAGCACGGAATAATAGCGAAACCCGAGATTACATTATTCCAGGCGATAACCAGTTCAAAATTGGTAGGGAACGGATTATTGCGATTATGATAAAATCAATCCGGAGAATTTATAATTAAACTTGCGAAACGAAAGTCACATTGGCATTTTCATATTGCAGTTTCTTCTTATTCGTAATACCTGTACTATTGCACAGATTTCCGTCTTTAAATGTATGTAAATTTATGTACGACTACATGAAAACTGTTAAATAGGAGAATTAAAGAAACTAAAAATCTGTCCAAGTACAGCGTAAGCTGTCTTGATCATACAAAAGCAGAAAAGAAACTGCAAACCCATGGGACCCTAGGTTTATCATTGTAAACCTACAAACATGTCTCCTGAACTTGTTGACTGCATGCCTCATTTCGAATTAGACGAGCAATGCACATGAAACATTAAAAAACATTAATCAGTGTTTCAGTAATTGGCTCACATAACAAGGCTTACAGTGACATTAGTGAAATAAAATACAATTTAAAAATGCCAAAATGATGTGGAAAATTCATTACATATGATTAATTATTGTTACTTTATTTACGCTATAATAGCTGTTTTATTAACTTATATTTATATAAAGATGATGCAAGGGTGGAATACCGCGACAACATGCAAATTTGTGCAGTTGTGCACAGAATAAGACGAATGCTTTTAGAACAAACTGTGTGTTGCGTACCATAAAGAGTCGAGAGAATGCTTTGAAAGAAATCGTTGTCCTCATGTCAGTGCAAGAGTCTAGAAAAAACGATGTTAAACGAAAGATTAAAGGTTGCCCAAGTAAAAAGCTTGCTTACGATACGTGCCAGCCAGTAACCTACACACCAGTTTCATCCTCATTTTGGCTTCAGGTAAACTGGGTTTGACGCATTCACAAGGGACAATTTTTCGATGCTGAGTAAAGTATAACTTTCTAACGACATACGCCAAATTGAAACTGATGTCACATTATGTACTAATCCATTAACATCAGTTAAAAGGGAAGTTTATTAATACGCAGTAAGGGTGTCACATTTCTGCCCGTCGATTTTGATATGCTGTACTTCGTGATTCAGAGGAGGCCATGTATTTTCCCAGAAATAGTTATCACCCCTGGCGTTCTGGGAAGGAAATGATGTTGTTAGTTCGTGACCGTTTATGTTACGGAACGCCGATGCAAGTTAGACAGTGTGTTAAGAAAATATACAGTTGCAGAAGAAATATAATTGCTGGGAATGAACGACATAGGTTGTGAATGCTAAGGACTACTGATAACATGATATGGAGGAAGTGGCAGGAATTGTATAAGTATCTTCATTGAATTAGGTTGATTATAGACTTTCGAAAGGTAGAACGAGTTCTACGATGTCAGAATCGTATGGTACGTTATGTGTGCGGTTTGAGCGTTGGTACAAACGTTCAGTTCATATGTTACAAGCAATATATGTTTTACGTTTAACATTTTCAGATTTCTTATTTAAGTTTCTGGTTATTGGGAGTGCTGGATCAGGGAAGTCATGCCTGTTACATCAGTTTATTGAAAGCAAGTGTGAGTATATGTTACTGTAGGAACCAATTTAAGGTTAGTTTTTTTAAAATAAAGTGAGTGTAATTTTTTGAAATTGTAATATGCATTTCTTTCCTGCAGTTAAGGATGAGAGCAGTCACACAATTGGTGTAGAATTCGGGTCAAAAATAGTAAATGTTGGAGGAAAATCTGTAAAGCTTCAAATCTGGGATACTGCGGGACAAGAAAGATTCAGGTATCAGTTATGATGTTCTTTGACACATCTGTCTCTTTGAATGTGTAAGGTTGAAACTAAATCAGTTCTTTGTTTCTTATTGGATATACATCATATTTGTTTAGTTACACATTGTGTTTAGATGATTAGGGCTGTTGTATGATATGTTGAGGTTGATTTTGTTCAGTTACCAACAACTGTGAGAGGATCAAGGAAGGGCAAATATGCTGATGATGTATATATATATTTTTTTAAGGTCGGTAACGCGTAGCTACTATAGGGGAGCAGCGGGTGCACTGTTGGTGTATGATATTACCAACAGGGAAACTTTCAACTCTCTTGCAAATTGGTTGTCTGATGCACGTACATTGGCTAGCCCAAACATCATCATTCTCTTAGTAGGCAACAAGAGAGATCTGGATGGTGACAGAGAAGTAACATTCCTTGAGGCAAGCCGATTTGCACAGGAAAACGGTTAGATTTGCTTCTGTTTTAATAATACATTCCATTGTATCATATGCATGATTTCTCACATAAGCACATTGTGAAACATAATGCTTAAGTTATGCATAATTAATTTCTGCCAGACACATGCCAGCATCTTGTGTGTGTGAAGAGGGGTGGGATGTCTGCTTAAAATGAAGGTCTGATACAATCAAACCCCATCAGTGTGTCATTCTCTCTGCTACCAGCATAACCACTGAAGCAGAAATTCTAGTACATTAATTTCTGTATGGTATATTGAATAATGTACTTCATGTATTGAGTGTAAAAGAGAAGTCAAAATTGTGTGGAATTTAGCATATTTTCTAACATTACCACCTTGCCTTTTTTGCTGCTGTTAGTGCCTTCTATGTACCAGTTTTATTTTAAATTTCTAAAAGTTAATTTTGACCAGTGGCTCTGTCCAGAGCAGCTATAACTTCTTCATTTTGAGTTCCATTTTTTCTTGCATTCATTTCACCAATATAGGCAACACATCCCCAACTTTTTCATATTTTGCACTCTTGAGCTGTTGCATACTTCACATGTTTCTTCTCTAATTTTATTTTCCTGAGAGTATTTCTAACACATTGCTTATGTACTTAGTGCATAAAAGTAACAAATAGTTGGCAATGTACAGATGGCTTGCACAAGATACTGTTCGTCAACACATGCCATTTTTCTTGTACATATATCACTGTCCTTTCCCATGCAGGACTGTACACAGTACAGATATTAAATGCAGACTGAAGTTCGTTTGTATCAGCCACAAAATACTTTTACTAACCTTAATTATACCAGGGTGGGTATTTAATTTTAGCACATAGTTTTTGAAAAACATGGTATTTGAACAGAAAGGGATAACATTTTGAAACCAATGGTGTTTTGTAGAAAATAAAACATAGATGATGCAGCATGTCTTAAAAGTGTAGTAAATTTCCTTGTTGCATGAATAAATAAAATAAATTTTGGGGGGCATTTTTCTATGTACCAAAGCATATGAAAATACAGTGGCTGTTAAAAACAGCAAACCACCAAAAGAATATATACACACAATGGGATGTATTCTGTCAAGCAAACTGTTGATTGTTCTGCTGGAATTCCTGAAATTTTGACCTTTAATGTACATCACAGTATTTTGAAATTTCCATTTCAAAATTATCACCTCGCCTATTAGGAGCTGATTCACCTGTTTGGATTTGTAATTTCACCAGTTATGTCATAAACCCACCATTCCCCATGACACTGCAGGCCACATCTTACCTAAGTAGGTTTCCAGTGTTGATGCAGTAATTTTTACAACTAAACACTCCGGGGAGCCGACTCTTTTAGCCAGTGGAAACAGATCACTTTGTACCACATAGGACTCTGATGTGGTGCATAAGTTTGTTAGTATTAACCACAGGTGCTGGTAGAGGGTGGCTAGCTGGGCTGATGCTTTACCGAGGAATTTCTTCTATAATTACATAACAGATGTCCTTAAGAGGAATACTGTCGTTTGCTCTTACTGATTTAGTTTTTGCAGTAATACTGTGCATCTTGCAAGTTTAGTGGTCTGTTCCAAATGACTTTAATCAGTTTTATCCATAAGACAATGCATGTGTGTATTACTGTTTATAAGCCTGGTAATTTGAGTTTTCATGTCATTCATATATTTATTAATAAACAGTATTACATGGTGTTATGGCCCGGGTAGCTCAGTTGGTATAGCGACTGACTAGAGGCTGGATGGTCCGGGATTGAATCCCGGTGGGGACAAGATTTTCCACCCGTCCAGACCAGCCCTGGGGCCCACCCAGCCTCCTGTACTGGGTCTTTCCTGGGGGGTAAAGTGTAGCCGGGGCATGCTGCTGACCACTAACCCCATTCTAGTGCAGCAGTCATGGAAGTGTAGAGCTATACCTGTACCCACCCTCTGGTCCACACCGGCCCTGTAACAGGAACACACTACCTTTTTGCCATTATTACATGGTGTTAGGTATGCTGTGGAGTGAAGGTACTCACAAATGTTTCGTGTGAATTCCTGCAGCCACCATCTTCAGAGTAGATTCTTGTCCCTGCATGGAGGTAGCATGCTACTCTGAAACATCTGTAGTGCCTAGCCGGCTACACAGCATCACATCCCAGAGCATGACCTAAATACTCAATGCCATAAAACCTCAGACCTATTATAGTTTGTTATGATACAGGTCTCAGGGGAGCCCATACCATACTTACTGAGATGTGCTGTAGGACACTCTTCTGTCTGGCACATAAGACTTGGATTACTTTGTTTTCCTTTCTTTACAGAGCTGATGTTTCTAGAAACAAGTGCCAAAACGGGGGAAAATGTAGAAGAAGCATTTCTGAAATGTTCCAAAACAATTCTGGCAAAAATTGAGACAGGTATGTTATACTCTAGGGAAGATAATGGGCAGGGAATGAAGGCTTAGTAGAAGTCCTGTAGAGAATTTATTTGGTGGCCTCTGAATTATTACAATTGAATTCTGCTAGCTGTTACTGGCTACACTGAATAACACAGATTTATTATGATGTGTTGGCAGTAGATAGCAGGGGCTGCATTTACACTATGAAATATGTTGTGCGGTAACCAAAATTCAGTGTATCAAGATCAGAATATCAGAATTGAGATTCTGGTGGCATGTAACTATCAAAGAGTAGAGCGACATCTTAATCCATGTTTTTTTCCGTTCATAAAGAGGTAACTGGGACACATCAAGGACCAGCTGTGTGAAATGTAAAGCACCCACATGGCTAATACACACTGACCAGATATCATCAAAAGAGGAGTGTGTTGACAAAATGCAAACAGTAATGCCCATCTGCCACATATAATGTACTTAGTATTTTAGGCCAAGTGCCAGTAGAGAAAAAAAATGTATTACAGGGTGGATAAAGAAGGGAGGGACTGATTTTGTCATTTTCGTAACAGTATTCATCATCTGGTATCAGTTCTGAGTGTGGATAAATTAACGGAGTTCAGAAAACTTCACAGGGTGATCTATACCTTTATCGATGCTAAGCTTACATCACTGTCATTCCACTTTTCACCAGGTGAACTTGACCCAGAGAGGATTGGTTCAGGAATTCAGTATGGGGATACATCCACACGCCGTTTGCACCGGGAAAAGAATCGCCGGCAGCCAGACTGTATGTGTCGCATGTAGAATACCATAGGGCTATGAAAATGATGAAGCAGCCCTATGCTGTAGGTATTTACTGTTTGTCTAATGTCACCTGCAAAGACAGAAAATTTCTGAGGTTCAGACATTGTAAGAGATGTTCTGTTATGTGATAAAAAGGTAATTCTTAGTGAATAGGATTTTTAGAAATTAGTAGTTATTTTCATATCTTAACATAAACATCAGTGTTGTGAATGTTTTCAAATTATTTTATGTAAACATGATACATCCTTCAAGACTTTGTGTATACAATTTAACAACCTATCTGTTAAGTCAGTTTTCACTGCACAAATATTTTTTTACTATCCAATTTCCATAATGGTTGAATCTGATGTTTGCAGTTTTGGTCCGTCACTAAGCATTACTGCACATTGTTATAAACTACCACACGTTCAGATCGGTCTACTACAGTACCAACTATAATTGGAGAACAGAATTGAGTAGTCTGTTTGTGTGATGGCACAGAATGTAATAGGAATATACCACCTCCTAGTTTGAGATGATTACTATTTGGTGTTGGCAAATTTATTGTCCACATGACAGAGCCCTTGTCTTCACAACACACTGAAAGTGGTTAGTCAGGTTACTGATGCAGTCAGGGTCCTTGCTGCATTATTAACTATGTATGGCATATCCTCAGAGATGTTGCAGTATTGTGTATTGGTTAACACAGGGCAAACGTGGAGCATGTTTCTTTGTATTTTTACAAAGGTAAAAATTGGGTCTGAAGTCTGGTTGTGAAAGCAGCCATGAGTACATGCACACTTATAGCAGTACCAAGGGTATTGTTCATTTTCACTTTTCTGTGGTTCTTTGGCTGACACTGCAGATGAATCATGTTTGTTGCAACCATGCATTCCAAACCACAAAGCCATTATGCAAACATATGCTCATATACAAACATTTGTTAAGTTCGTGTAATGTGTACAGCTCTTGTTCACAGTTGCCATATAAATATATCCTGTGGTATTTAACAGCACATGTTACAGTATATTGCATTAGGTTAGAGTTACAATTACACCATTTAAATAAAATGGAATACATTTTTTATCTTGACAGTGATTTCTAGAGTTGATGGCATTTTGTAGTATAGGAAAATCCATTCAGGGTCAGTGTGACCATGTTTAGCACTGTGTATAGTAATGTATAAAAAGGCAAAAACCCTAATTTTACACCAGTTTGGCATTTACTGGTTTGGATGCCTTATAAGAGGCCTGTAAAGACACTGGTGAAACAGGTTGTGATTGGCAGTTTAGGTATGATACATTTGAAGGACCTCTGAGGCAAAAACTTACCTTCCATCAGGGTCGTTCCTCGTTCCACATTCTGTATGTGAAGTATAGTTTTTATATTCATTCTAAGTGGAAGTCTAAACTCCATGCTCGTAGATTCCTCATAGGAGACATTTTGTCACAATGAGCAGACAATTTTAGTAAAATCTGGAAGAAAGGGTTAGTGTAGCATTCAGTACTTGTGGGGGGGGGGGGGGGGGTACACCCCCCCCCCAAAAAAAAAACGCCACTTGACCAAG
>Ga0123352_10001110_pt1 | contig 34879 bp, 32 predicted proteins | sample TergutLab28metaG_FD_89700 | JGI IMG/M metagenome (GOLD analysis project Ga0123352, IMG submission 89700) | Labiotermes labralis P1 segment gut microbial communities from Petit-Saut dam, French Guiana - Lab288 P1 | ecosystem: Host-associated > Arthropoda: Insects > Digestive system > Gut ...
CGACTGTTTTACTTTCATTCATTGGATCCTAACCTCCAATTATAATTGTTTTTAATTGAATTTAATTAATTATAACTGAATGCAGCCTATTTGTCCAATTAAAAAAGTCCCTTTCGGGACTTGCAGACTGTTGACGAACAATGATCCTTGGTTGGCAGCTTTTCTTTTGAAATTAAGGTGATATTTCAAAGAGAAAGACGTGCAGTTTTCGAGGAAATGACAAGAAAAAGGTAGCGAAATATCATTCCAGTATCAGGATTTTTCTAAAATCGGAATTTCCGGATACTCTTTGTTTAAACCCAATGACTTCTAATTACAAAATAAATCTGATACCGACCTTTGAGTCTCAAAATCAAGGATCTAGGATGATTTGAGACTCTTTTGGTATCGGGATCATCTCTTTGAGTCTCAAAGTCGAGGATTTAGGATGATTTGAGACTCTTTTGGTACCAGAATCACCCTTTTGAGTCTCAAAATCAAGGATTTAGGATGATCTGAGACTCTTTTGGTACCAGGATCATCTCTTTGAGTCTCAAAATCGAGGATCTAGGATGATTTGAGACTCTTTTGGTACCAGAATCACCCTTTTGAGTCTCAAAATCAAGGATCTAGGATGATTTGAGACTCTTTTGGTACCGGAATCACCCTTTTGAGTCTCAAAATCAAGGATCTAGGATGATTTGAGACTCTTTTGGTACCGGAATCACCCTTTTGAGTCTCAAAATCGGGGATTTAGAACGATTTGAGACTCTTTTGGTTATTTCTATCCATTTGTCCAAATAAAAAAGTCCCTTTCGGGACTTGGACCTAAATTTACTTCGCCATCGCAGCCTTGGCAGCATTTGCAATTTCAGCAAATGCTTTGTCATCGTTTACGGCGATGTCAGCTAACATTTTACGGTTGATATCAATTTCAGCTAACTTTAATCCATGCATGAATTTGCTGTAAGAAAGTCCATTCATACGTGCTGCTGCATTAATTCTTGTGATCCATAATTTACGGAAGTCACGCTTTTTTTGACGTCTGTCGCGGTAAGCGTACTGTAATGAACGCATTACTTGCTCATTTGCTGTTTTATATAGACGGTGTTTCGAGCCAAAATAACCTTTAGCTAGTTTTAATATTCTTTTACGGCGCTTGCGGGCAACTGTGCCACCTTTTACTCTTGCCATATCTCTAACCTCACTTCTAAATGATGAGTTACGTCATCTATTTCTCTAATTTTTCGATCTTTATTGTTTTATTTTAGGTTGTATAACATATCCTTAATGCGCTTGTAATCTCCACTAGATACAAGTTTAGCTTTTGACAACTGCTTCTTTTGCTTCGTTGTTTTATTTTGAGCTAAGTGGCTCGTGTATGCTTGATGTCTTTTTAATTTCCCTGAACCAGTTCTTTTGAATCGCTTCGCTGCTCCACGGTGTGTTTTCATTTTCGGCATCTTTTTCACCTCTAGTTGTTAATTTATCTATTGCTACGAATTAGAATTACTTTTCAGGCGCGTCACTAATCACTCATGCTTCGTGAAGTTCCTGTCCGCGCCCTTAAGACTTGGCAGCTATGCTGACATATAGTCTTACAAGTACGCTTGGCGTGAAAGTGAAACCTGCCAATCACTTACGCTCTTGGGGTCTACTTTTCAGGTTCGACACTAAACGTTCGTTACCTCACGTAGTGTCTGTCTCGAAAGTGAAACCAACCATTCGCTTATCAGCTCACGGGGTTTTACTTTTTCTTCGGTGCTACAATTAAGAACATTTGACGGCCATCCATTTTTGGATGAGCTTCTACGTCGGCAATGTCTTCACATTCTGTAGCAAATCGTTTCAGCATCGCATGACCAAATTTAGTGTTGGCCATTTCACGACCTCTAAATCTAACGCTTGCCTTAACTTTGTCACCTTTTTCTAAGAACTTTCTTGCATTCTTTAACTTCGTATTGAAGTCATGATCTTCAATGTTAGCAGAAAGCCTAATTTCCTTAAGGGAAACAGTGACTTGTTTTTTACGTGACTCACGCTCATGACGTTGCTTTTCGTATTTGTACCTACCATAATCCATGATACGACATACGACTGGGTCAGCAGTAGGGGCTACACAAACCAAATCCATGTTTTTATCTGCAGCTAGTTCAAGTGCTTCAGATTTTTTCATAAGACCTAGTTGTTCCTTATCTGGACCAACAACAAGCATTTCATGTGCACGAATCCGTTCATTAATAGGAGTCATGTCCCGCTGTGGCGGTTTAAAATTCCCACGTCTACTAATATCATTCACCTCCATATTTAGTTCAGGTTCGCTTCTATATCGCTCCAATGTCGCGAAGACGCTGTCTCGAAAGGGCGACCTTCCCAATCACTTTCGTTCTTGGGGTCTACTCTTCAGTACAACTTGCGCAAAAGAAAACACGCGTGAAAGTATCACCCGTGTTAAAAGTCATAATCAAAAATGTACGTGCATTTTCGTGACATTGACCTATCGACTCGAACGTCAATCAGGTGAGAATTTGGGCTTCTTCTTTCCACAATTAATTGTCTGATCTGAATATAATAGCATTAAACGATTGGTATGTCAATGATTTTACAGCTATTTTACGCCTTTCATTAAAACGTTTGGAAGGTCGATCGTTGTTGCCCTAAATGATCGACAAACAACCAAAAACTATCAAATCACGATTATTTCAGTCTAGAGCTTGAGACCCTTTCAATGTTAGAGTTCTGACTTCATTTACCTATTTGGCTTATGAAACAAACAAGTAGCAATGTTTGACCTAACTTGTTAAACTGTGAGCTTTTTTATGAAACGAACGTGCGACTATTTTCTTAACATATAAACGTTGAAAAAATAGTAATTTAACTCTTCGAAATCAGACAAAAACTGATATACTTAGAGTTCGGGTTTATAAGATATAGGCACAACTTTTAATTCCGCTCCGAGAGGAGGGATGTTTATGGAGACTTTACAAAGCTTGTTCTGGATCGTCGGCATTATGGTCGGTTTTCTCACAATCATTGAAAGGTTTTCCGAAAACAAAAAAAAGTAATGGTGCCTCCGTCCTGCAAGATATAGGCATCATTACTTAAATCTTTAAGTCTATGAGCTAAAAGTTTGCACTAAAGTACTGGTTCAACTAAGCATTAAAACGCTAAGTTTCACTGGCGTGCGTGACAATCTTATAGCCCTTTTTATTATACCTTTCATGATTAACTATTATGCCTCCAATTGTCGGCAAGTTAATCTATGAGTGGCATAAGTTTCGCTAAGCCAACCAGTTGGCAAGCTCAGCTTTATACTCCGATTATAGCACGTTGATACGTGCTGTGTAAATAGTTTCATTCCCAAATGAGCCCTGTTTGCTACATTTGGGAAGTGTCGATGTGTTTAACTTCCACCCTTCTTTTCATATGCTCGATAGCTAATTGCACGTTTTGTAAAAAGATAATCCATAGCACTGCAGGTGCAAAGACATGATCCTGGTAAGCAAATAGCACGATAAACCACACAAGTGTAACGGCAGTCACTTTGATCTTGATCTGCTGATCTTTGTCCTTTTTCGCAATCCGCTCCATTTGCTTCGAACGTAAAGGAGAAGCAATAAAGGTAACAACAAGTGAAAAAGCACCTATCAGGATAATCGTGACCTCTTCTAATGAAACGGCTCGAGGCAATACATAAATGGCTAGGCCAAACCCTAAAAGGGTCCAGAAAAAGCATCCCATAGGTGTGCTAGAATGAAAGCCACCTGCATCAGGTCTGATGGTTGCAATGGCAATCACGCAGGCTAAATAATGCCAACCAAAACCAAATAAAATAAATAGAATAGCTAAGTAAAGAAGCTTCTCAATTTCCCAGAAGATAGATTCCAGGACAAAACGCACGCGATCGACTTCTCGTTCTTCGTAACGCGTTGAATCTCTCAGGGTCTCTAAAATCCGTTGAATAAAAAAATTAGCAACCGGCACACTTCTCACCTCGTTGCTAAATTATATCAAAATTCAACACTGAAATACAACCTAACCTAAAAGTGATCTAAATCTGTAGCCGTTTTTACTAAAAACAGTCAGGCTGTTGACGAACTCAAAAAAGCTAACCCTCCGTTTTTTGTAACAACGTATTCGAGAAACATCAACAAATCGCGCTTTTGGAAGAAATGTTGATGTTTTCGAGGTAGAAATCGGAGAATTGGTGGTCGGAACTATCAGGTAACCCACGATTTTAGGAAAAACCTGATAGTTTGGGCGCATTTTAACCTATTCCGAGTAGTCAAAAACATCAACAAATCGCGCTTTTGGAAGAAATGTTGATATTTTTGAGGTAGAAATCGGAGAATTGGTGGTCGGAACTATCAGGTAACCCACGATTTTAGGAAAAACCTGATAGTTTGGGCGCATTTTAACCTATTCCGAGTAGTCAAAACATCAACAAATCGCGCTTTTGGAAGAAATGTTGATGTTTTTGAGGTAGAAACCGGAGAATCGGCGACTGAAACTATCAGGTAACCCACGATTTTAGAGAAAACCTGATAGTTTGAGCACGTTTTAACCTATTCCGAGTAGTCAAAACATCAACAAATCGCGCTTTTGGAAGAAATGTTGATGTTTTCGAGGTAGAAATCGGAGAATTGGTGGTCGGAACTATCAGGTAACCCACGATTTTAGGAAAAACCTGATAGTTTGAGCGCGTTTTAACCTATTCCGAGTAGTCAAAACATCGACATTTTGTGATTTCTACCAGTTTGTTGATGTTTTCAGATCCAGACGCTAAAAGAGCGCGATTTGGTCAACCTATTGCGTTTTTTGATCCTTTGCTAATTATTTAGCTCGGTTAGCAAAAGGGTCTAGCTTATTTATCAAAGGGTCTGGCCATTTTTGCTCTTCTATCCTGTAAAACTCAAAAGCTCTCCATTGGTCAACATGGGGCGCAACACATCCAAATTACACTTTGCTTCATTGCTATCACCATTTAGCGCACGTGAGACTGTATTAGCAATAAAGTCAGCCAGTTGAATTAAACTCTCATGTTGCGAATCGTAGTAACTCACCTTAATCTCTTTTTTAAATAGCCTCTCGTCACCAATCATTCTAAACTGCATGTTGAGATAATCCTGTAAACTAGATTTACTTTTAGGTGAAACGTTCCGATCATCGATCAATAAAGAAAGTTGATCCGCTCTATTCCCAAGTGGACTTATTTCTTTAAATCGCTTAACAAAAGTGGATAAACAGTAGTTAAAACTTCGCGCTTTATTTTCGAAGAAACTAGACGCCATTTTCGTGTTATCAATCACACTGATTCCTACTTCAAATGTGTCTTTGCTCCGTTCATGAAAAGCTAATAAATCGGCATAAACCTTTGACTTTCTAGCCTCGCTTATACTCGACCCTTTGATTTCATTGGTTACTTCCAACTTTTTAACGAGAGTCGGTTTGTCAACAATCGCGTTAAATCGCGCGTCTTTAAAACAAGTATGCAGCTTTTTACAGTCTTTTGTAATGACTTTGACAATCACAAAATAACGCTGATTACGTTGGTTGTAGTTCCTAGTAATAGCGCCTGATTCATCGATATAAATTCTCATATTCCCCAACCCCGTTCTTTTAATTTTTAGGTGCTTCCAACTTGATGTGTGTCACCCGGTCAATCGATAGATACATTCTTTTCTCTGGAAGGTTGCTAATGCAATTAACCACTCGACCTCGTGTTGCAACAATAGATCCTTCTCCACAACGCTCTACTGTCTCCTTTGCTACCTCACCCCAAACAACCATATCAAATTGTTCGTGCTCTCCATCTCTAGAAGACAGCTCAAGGGTTAAGATGCAAAATTCCTCTTTATCTAATGTAAATTTTAATTTAGGGTCTTTAACTACCGTTCCAGAAAGTGCCACCTGATTTAACATAAAACGCAACTCCTTTAGGCATAATAAAACCCCCGTTTTTTGATTCAATTTCTAACTCGTCCACCACATAGCCTCTGCCTCCCTAATATCGAATTAACATCTGATTACATTGTATATTTTCCGACAACGATCGACAATAGGGTTGTGATCAGTGCTAGGTTATTGGTCGTTAAAAAATGAAAAGTGACGTTAATGATGCCAGTTACCGCTAACATTTTGGAGTTTTAAAGGGTTGTTTGTAGAAAATAGTTGCAAATTATAGCCTTTTTTGTTAGAATCACACAATGGGAGATAGTTAAACCGAGGTGACATGTTCGATGCTTAAAAAGAATAAATCCATCGTTTTCAAAATCGCTGCTCTTGCTCTTATGATTTATCCGATAATGCCTCACATGAAATTATTTACTTCTGGCGAACCTACATTACCTAGAGAATATTAAAATCACACAATGGGAGATAATTAAATCGAGGTGACATGTTCGATGCTTAAGAAGAATAAATCCATCGTTTTCAAAATCGCTGCTCTTGCTCTGATGATTTATCCGATGATAGAACCAATACGTATTAAACTTATTACTGCTGGTGAACCTAAAATGCCTGAAGAGGTGTAATACTAATTGAAAATTGTCTGTGACCAAAGTGTTAGCACTTTAATCGCAGACAATTTTTATATCCTATTTATTTGATCTCCAAGATTAATTCTAAATAATAACTCTTGTACTCCTTTTCATAGGAACAACTAGTAATGATATCACCCTCGTAATTTTTAACCATTTTTGCTAGATTTACCAAGCCGTAATCAATCCCATTGTCTTTCTTGGTGGCATACCCCTCTGTAAACATTCGATCAATTTCGATGGGTGACAAATTTTCGCTTGGCTTCTTCATCGTGATCTCAAGGGCTGAGCCGACCACGTTCATTGTTATAAAAATCGGCTTTTTCGATTTCTTCTGGATAGCATGGTCAAGCAGTATTCCTAGCATGTTTAGCATGATAGGAATGGGAACTTTCCTATTCGTATAATAATGATTAACATCTATGATTAATTCATTCTTAGCCTTTCGCCGTGTCATGTGATTGTGAATAAAGGTGATTAGATTTTCCTGATCTTCGCCCACTACAAAGTTATCATCTAAATAGCCAAAGTGAATTTTTTCCAGTGTCTCGTCCAAATGTTTTCTGATTTCCGTTGCATCGGCACAGGTTTTGCTTAAATAGTTAATTCCATAAAGAGTATGACTCATATCATCAAATTTAGCTTGTAAATTCATGACATAGGTAATGCCTTTATAGGCGCCAAGTGTCGCAACAATCGTAACGAGAGTTAAAAACAAAAAATGGATTCTGGTATCATAAAGCTCATCATATAGCATCCAAGTTAGTGGAATAAAAAGAATTAGAAAAATTAATGACTTTAGGTTGAACTTACTTTTCACAAAAACAAACACACGGTGAAACGACGCGTTTTTGCAGACTAAAACAACACTTCCTAATGTCAGTATCTGCATAATTAAGACAGCTAGGTCTTTATTTAAATCAAATAGTTGTAGTCCTTGGGTTAATGGAAATTGAATAGAAACGACAAAAACAAAAAACATGCCATATAGAGCAAGGGAGTTCCGAAGCGTTTCTTTTGTCATACATCTAATCAAAAAAGGGACAACGATTAAAGCTGTAATCCGATACCAAATAGCCTCTTGAAAAAAGTGCCAAAAGGTTGCAGTGGCAATGCCGTAAAATAGGAATAGGCCTACTATCTTTAAAGTTAATTTTGGCATTCTAACACTAGTTGAGCCGGGCAAAAACTTTGGCGCTGGTGTTACAAAGTTATTTATCACATACCAAAGAATACTTACGTCTATCGCATTTATCCCAACAAATATCAACCACTCTAACATATTATCTATCATTCCGACACCTCCTGCTCTAATAGAGAATAAATCTTCGTCTGATAACTTTTCCCCACTTGAATCCGCTCCGGAGACCCCACCATTATCACATAGTCCTCACTAATCTTAATCTCCTCAATCAAATTCTTATTAATAAACGTACTTCGCTCACACTGAACAAACTCTTTTTGCTCACTCATCTTAATCCGCTTCAAAAAATCACTAAAAGACACAATCGCCACTTTTTTAACATCCGGTTTAAACAAATTCTCACCTATTTGAATCACTTCCACCCATTTTTCATCTTTAACCTTCCGAATAACAGCTGTTTTATCAATGTTAAAGCGATACTGTGTCCCTTTTTGTTTAATCAGTGGCAAATAACGGATGTGGGACTGACTAACAGAATCAAGGGCGTATTTAATTTCTCCCACTAATTCCGGATCGGTTGGGTCAACTAAAAAGGCTACACCTCTAATCTTTTTGCGCACAGCAAGTTCAAAGGAGTCGCTACATGGCTCGGATATAAAAATAATTGGTGTATGCAGATTTTTTTCTTTTATCTTTTCTGCTAAGCCAACGCTATTAAATGCATCTGGTATGTGGATACAAAGAATAAAGAGAGATATTTGCTCTTCTTCTAGCGCCTTAAAAACAGCCTCTTGGGCCGTAGCGGTCAAAACACGAACTTTTTTATCTTCTTGATCAAACGCATACTCAATTTTAGATGCCAGCATTTTAGCGAATGCTTTTTTTTCAGAAGTAAGTAAAACGGTTCTCATTGTAACACGACCCCGAGTAGTGATTTCTAATGTAGATCATTTATATGTCAAATTATAAGGTTTTTTGTAGGGTTTTACAAGAAAAAATATCTTTAGTCCCAAAAAGCTCGACATTTTAGGTCATTTCATTTTTACGCTATTTCTTATCGGGTGGCGACTTGTTTGCAAAGTTTTCTACTTATTGCTTGGACTAAAAGTTAATCAATTTGGCCTATTTTCGACAGAAATCCCCTCAAATGATCTCGTTTCAGGTGATTTTGGAAAACAGAGGGCTTTTAGCCGATTTAGTCGTGTGTTGTATCACAAAAATCACGATTTCGGCCATTTTGTGATACGAGTATCCTCGATTTAGACAAAAGGTGCTCAGGCTGTATCACATTTTGAGTAAAAACTGCCTTTTTGTGGTATGGAATGGAGGCTTCTAGCCGATTTAGCCGTGTGTTGTATCACAAAAGTCACGATTTCGGCCATTTTGTGATACGAGTATCCTCGATTTAGACAAAAAGTTCTCAGGCTGTATCACATTTTGAGTAAAAATTGCCTTTTTGTGATATGGAATGGAGGCTTCTAGCCGATTTAGCCGTGTGTTGTATCACAAAAGTCGCGATTTCGGCCATTTTGTGATACGAGTATCCTCGATTTAGACAAAAAGTTCTCAGGCTGTATCACATTTTGAGTAAAAATTGCCTTTTTGTGATATGGAATGGAGGCTTCTAGCCGATTTAATCGTGTGTTGTATCACAAAAGTCACGATTTCGGCCATTTTGTGATACTCTCGTCGACAAACTGAGGCCTTTTCTAATGGGAGGGCCGATTTCTTCCACCTTTTTTATCGAAATCGCGTTTTGGTGGGAGAATAGCCAAGAATGAAATAGACTCTGATTGAGTACTACTAGGAAAGGAACTTTTTCGTTTTTACGAAAAAAAAGTCCGTAACTTCAGGGTTTCTGGACTTTCGCAATTACCTAAAACATCTAAAAAACAGAGTGAATCCGATGAATTTCTAATGAAAAATCACTCAGATCATCGGAAACACTGCAAAATCAATCCTAACCCGATGAAATCAACTTAAAATATAGCTAAAATCATCGGTTTAGATATCAAAAATGAGACGAAACCGATGATCGACCAACCTTGATCACCAAAAAGGATAGCTTCATTCGGTTGCATCAAATGTAGCTCTTTAGGTTATTAACGCAAATAAAAATAGATGCCAAGAGGCGGATTCTCTGAGCACCTATTAAATTCCCCAATTTTCCCAAACAAGTATAAAACATGTGAATGTAACGATTAAAGCAAGGTGTCAGCAGCGTCCCCTAACGATGCATAAGCATTTCCCCATAAACACTTATTGCTTCACGCTGCCCACCCCATAAACGTCGGCTACTTTAATTCGCTTCCCCTCAAACGCTGTTTCCCCACAAACAGTTATTCAAAGTGGCCTGTTCAATCTGATAACAACTGATCCCTGTGTCTTTTCATAGACACACGCCCCATCAATCAATTGCCGACCCCAGATCAATTTTAAAAGTTAAGTAGACACTTAACTTTATCTATATTTACAAAGCACTTTTCGACCGTTATAAACATAAATAAAGCAAGGTGTCAGCAGTGCCCCCTATGAAAGCATAGGCATTTCCCCACAAACGCTAATTGCTTCACACTGCCCACCCCATAAAACTTAGGCCTCTTTAATTCGCTTCCCCTCAAGCGCTGTTTCCCCACAAACAGTTATTAAAGTGGCCGTTTCATCTGATTGGCAACCGGCTTCTTGTGTCTCCCCTCAGAAACAAGCCCCTCAAGCGGGCTGCTCAAACCCCCAGATGAAAGTTTTTCCCCCTAAATACTTAAGCATTAGCTATCAATCCTACTCGCATAAGCTTCCCCTACTAGCTGCATGTAAGCCCCCTTAGGATCCCCCTAAGACAGTTAATGATTGAGTACTGCTGACAAGTTGAGAACTTCGATACCTCAAATTGTTGAATCTGGAGAGAGGCTTTCAATTTCCCCCTAGTGTTTTGAAAGCATCCCAGATTTTTTTCGAAGTAAGAGCGACCTCACTTATCAACAAAAATAGTATACCATACAAATCGCCAAATCAGCGATTTGGTCCTGAGAATGGCTATAATCGGTACTGAAATGCCAAAAACGCCTAAAAATGACATCAAGTGAGTGTCAAAATGAGGAGAATAATGTCGAGAAAGCAGGTTTGAGCACCAAAATCAAAAAAAAGAGGAAAAATAAAATAAAAAAAATTTTGACGAAATGTGTTGTGAGGGCGGATAAACGTTGGTGTGATCGAGAAAAGTAGTAGGAATAAATTTTTTAATTTTTAATAATTTATCAATGGAGTATCTGAAAATGGACTTTTTAGGTGAAAATCCATAAAGATATCGATGAAGAAAATCTACACTGATAATGGTACTGCCTCGCCAATGAAAACGGGAATTTTTAGATCAAAAGTCATAGATCTGCTACCAGCTACCAATGGACGATTGTCTTTTATATGCAGGAAAACGACTTTAAAAGCCAAGTAACTGCAGATTTTGAGTATCTACTTGTCTTTCTAACCTGAAGGCAGCATCGAAAAAGCCAAGTGCACCTGGATTTTAGGTATTTACTTGTCTTTTATATGCAGGAAAACGACTTTAAAAGCCAAGTAACTGCAGATTTTGAGTATCTACTTGTCTTTCTAACCTGAAGGCAACATCGAAAAAGCCAAGTACACCCGGATGATATACTCCCAATGAAGTAGACAGTGGAAAAACAAAAAGTTTTTCTAGACTACGTAGTTGGGAGTATATCATTCAGGTATTTGTCTTGGCTTTTTAACATAAAAGTGCACGGAAATATTGTCACCCAAGAAATTGAAGAGGCATCAATGTTGAAAAGGCCGTAGTATCAAGGGATTTTTGTGCCGAAAATTTTCACCAAATAAGGTGCACTTCCACCGCTTTTATATGTGATGTAGGGGATGATCGGGATTTTATGAAACGGGCGTGTGATTTACAACGATTCCACACTTTCGTTACTTTTTTTAACCAGTAAGCACACACATTCTGCGGCCATGCCTTCTTCGCGACCGATGAAGCCCATTTTTTCTCCACGGGTTGCTTTTACGTTGACTTGACCAACATCAATATCGAGTGTAGTTGCTAGGTTTTGACGCATCTGATCAATGTGGGGACGCATTTTCGGCCGTTCTGCAAAGATGGTAGCATCAAAGTTAGCAACTTCGTATTCTGAATCGTCAAGCATCTTTTTTGTCGCACGTAACAAGTCCATGGAACTCACCCCTTTGTACCTTGAATCCGTATCTGGAAAATGGGTGCCAATGTCCCCCTTGGCCAAAGCTCCAATCATCGATTCAATGACCACGTGGACTAAAACATCTGCATCGCTATGCCCATCTAATCCATGAGAATGCTCAATTTCAACGCCACCTAAAATCAAGGGCCGCCCTTCTACTAATTGATGAACGTCTTTTGAATGACCAATGCGCATTTACTTCACCTCTTGTTAAAAAATTAATTCTTTAATTTCAGCATCCTTACGATCTAAATAATGAATCGACTGAATGCGCCTAATGGTACGTGACTTTCCACGAATGAGTAGTGTTTCTGTTTTTGCAATGCCATCTTGATTGGTTATTCCTTCTAACAAATCACCTTTTGTAATCCCTGTTGCTGAAAAGATGATATCGTCGCTTCTTGCCATGTCTTCAAGTTTAAGAATTTCACCAGGTGTCACACCCATCTTTTCACAACGAGCTGCTTCATCTTCACTGATGGCTAGAACCTTTTCAGTCGGCTCCACCGCATCTTTACGCAATACTAGTCGTCCTTGCATATCGCCGTCTAATGCACGAATCACCGCAGCGGAAATAACACCTTCCGGTGCTCCTCCCGTTCCGTACAACATATCCACTTCACTAAATGGCATACACGTTAAAATCGAAGCAGCCACATCTCCATCTGGAAAAGCAAACACACGAACACCTAGAGCCTGCATCCTTTTGATCGCATCTTCATGCCTTGGTCTTGAAAGAATCATGACGGTAAAAGCAGACAATTCTTTTCCAACAGCTGTCGCCACACGTTTGATGTTATCTTCCAGAGAGCTATTTAAGTCCAACATCCCTTTTCCTTTCGGGCCCACCACAATTTTTTCCATATACATATCAGGTGCATTTAAAAACGAGCCTTTTTCACCAACGGCAAGAACTGCCAACGCATTGGCTTGTCCCATGGCTGTCATACGAGTTCCTTCGATTGGATCAACAGCGATGTCTACTTCTTCTCCACCAAAACCAACTTTTTCACCAATATAGAGCATTGGTGCTTCATCAATTTCACCTTCACCGATGACAATTTCACCATCGATTCGAATTTGATTTAACATATGACGCATCGCCTTCACCGCTGCATCGTCTGCAATGTTCTTATCGCCTCTTCCTAGCCACTTATAGCCCGCTAATGCGGCTGCTTCCGTTACCCGTGAAAATTCAATTGCCAACTCTCTACGTATCATGTTCATTTACTCTCCTTGTATTTGCCAAATTGTAATCATTTTCCTAATTATCATTGTAACAGATTCTTCTCGCTTTGAACACCAAAAAACTACTCTAGACGAGTAGTTTTGATTAGTTAAACCTTTAACCTTTTGTTCCTTCCCAATCTTTCAAGAATTTCTCAATTCCTGACGTCGTCAATGGATGAGAAATCATTTGCTCAATGATCGGATACGGAATGGTTGCAATATGAGATCCAGCCTTTGCCACTGCAACCACGTGCATTGGATGACGCACACTAGCAGAAATGATCTCAGATTCTATGTCATGGATCTCAAAAATTTCAACGATGTCTTCAATCAAAATAACACCGTCTTGACTTAGATCATCTAAACGTCCTAAAAATGGGCTAACGTATGTTGCACCTGAACGAGCCGCAAGTAAAGCTTGCGTTGCTGAGAAGATGAGTGTAACGTTTGTTTTAATTCCCAATTCAGTCAACTGTTTCGTCGCTTTTAAGCCTTCTGCACACATTGGAATCTTGATGACAATGTTCTTGTGAATCTTAGCAAGTTCTTTTGCCTCTTCCACCATTTTATCTGCTTCTAGAGAGATAACCTCTGCTGAGATTGGTCCGTCCACAATGGACGTAATCTCAGTAACAACTTCTTTAAAATCGCGGCCTTCTTTTGCAATTAGCGACGGATTCGTCGTCACGCCACAAATAACGCCTAAATCATGGGCTAACTTAATTTCTTCAATGTTAGCTGTATCAACAAATAGTTTCATCTACAAGTACCTCCTACTTGGGTGCTAAATGTTTTCTTTGACAACTTTGACAATGTTTTCGACGGTTAAGCCGTGCTTTTCCAATAGCTCGGCTGGCGTTGCTGATTCACCGAATACATCGTCAACACCAATTTTAACCACTTTAGTAGGATATGTTTCTGACGTTACGCTTGCCACCACTGATCCTAAGCCACCGATGACGGAATGTTCTTCGCAGGTCACGATAAACTTTGTTTCTTTCGCTGCTTTTTCGATGATGTCACGGTCAATTGGTTTGATGGTTGGAATGTGAATGACGCGTGCCTGGATGCCATCAACCTTTAAAGCTTCAGCTGCTTCCTTGGCTTTTGCTGTCATCAACCCTGTTGCAACGATGGCAACATCACTACCTTCTGTTAGCTCAACGCCTTTTCCAAACTCATACGTGTATGACTCATCGAAGATGTCTTCAGCTGCCAACCTTCCAAGACGAATGTAAACTGGTCCTTCATGCTTGGCTGCGTATTTAATAACCTCTTCTGTTTCACGAGCATCGGCAGGTACAATCACTGACATATTTGGTAAAGCATTCATTAAAGCGATGTCCTCAATCGACTGATGTGAACCACCATCTTCACCAACCGTAATCCCAGCATGAGTGGCGGCGATTTTAACGTTTAAGTTTGGATAACAAATCGAGTTACGAATGATCTCAAAGGCGCGACCTGTTGCAAATACGGCGAAGGTCGAGGCAAATGGAATTTTTCCATAACTTGCAAGTCCTGCTGCAACCCCTGCTAAGTTTTGCTCCGCAATGCCAACGTTAACGAAACGATCACTAAACTCTTTAGCAAATCCAGCTGTTTTTGTTGATCCAGATAAGTCCGCATCCAGTACAACCACGTCTTTGTTTTCTGCACCTACTTTAACCAATGCTTTTCCATATGCTTCACGTGTTGCTAGTCCCATTATTTGGCCTCCTTCGCTAAATCTTCCATGGCTGCGTTAAGCTGCTCCTCACTTGGCGCATTTCCATGCCATCCTGCTTGATTCTCCATAAAGGTTACACCTTTTCCTTTAACCGTGTTAGCAACAATGACGGTCGGCTTCCCTTTTGTTTCTTTCGCTTCATCAAAAGCCTTGGCGATTTGTTCGTAATCGTGACCATCAATTTCGATGACGTGACAGTCAAACGATTTAAATTTATTGACTAAACAACCAACGTTCATCACATCTTCAACGTTTCCATCGATTTGCAAGCCATTACTATCCACAATGGCAACTAAGTTATCTAATTTATAATGAGCGGCTGACATGAAAGCCTCCCATACAAGTCCTTCCTGCAATTCGCCATCGCCTAAAAGAGCATAAATACGAGCAGATGAATCATCCATTTTAGCACCTAATGCTAAGCCCACTGCATTGGAAATCCCTTGTCCCAAAGAGCCCGTTGATACGTCCACGCCAGGAACTTTATTACTGTCTGGGTGACCTTGCAAAGGCGAGTCCAATTTACGTAATGTTGGTAGTAATTCCTTATCAAAGAAGCCACGCTCAGCCAGTGTAGCATACAATACGGGAGCGGCATGCCCTTTCGATAAAACAAAACGGTCACGATTTGGATCGGTTGCCTTATTTGGATCTATGTTCATTTCTTTAAAATACAAGTAATTAACCACATCGACGGCAGACAACGAGCCACCTGGATGGCCAGATTTGGCATGATAAATCATGCTGACAATCGATTTTCTTATTTCTGTTGCAGTGCTATTCAAATTCATCTCGACTCTTCCTCTCATCATTGCTATAGGAGATCTCTGTGAACTCCTAGATTTATAACCTGTAATATACCACACTTGGGAAAACTTTGCTACTTGAAAACGGACATAAAAACATCCAAAACGTCTTTCTAATTTTCTCGAAACACCCTTTTAATTTAACCCCTCTTGTCCGGGCAGTCTGAGTTAATTTCTTCCACCTTTTTTAATTTTTGGTAACTTTGGTGGAAAGGTAAGCAAGATTTAGACTGATTTCTTCCACCTTTTTTGGTTTTTGGTAACTTTGGTGGAAGAGTAAGCAAGATTTAGACTGATTTCTTCCACCTTTTTTGGTTTTTGGTAACTTTGGTGGAAAGGTAAGCAGGATTTAGACTGATTTCTTCCACCTTTTCTGATTTTTGGTAACTTCGGTGGAATTCGAGGCGCTACATCGGGAACTTGACCCTTTTAGAGACGTGATTTAGCTCAAATCTAGCCCTTCTTGGCTCTACAGAGACTTAGTTTAAGAAAACTCTACAAATCCAAGGCGCTACATCGGCAATTTGAACTTTTTAGAGACGCCATTTAGCTTAAATCTAAGAAAATGGGTCTTTTCCCACTATCTTTGACAAGTCACGCCCAGCGGCTTCAGAAATTTGTAGAAAATAATTGCCGACCAGAGGCATAGAAAAAGCATTTAGCACAGGGCTAAATACTCTTTTGCTTCCTCTTTTTAAAGCAGGATCAATGACAAAGCTGGAATAAACGTCACCAGTAATAAAACAATCAACATCGCCATCAGTGGTTTTAAAACTGCCCTGGAAAGAGATAAAAACGGCACTTTTGTAATGGCTGAAGCGACGAATAAACTAATCCCTGTAGGAGGCGTTACAAGTCCGATCGCAAAGTTGACAATCATGATGGTTCCAAAATGAACCGGATCGATCCCTACTGCCATGGTCATCGGAAGTAAAATCGGGGTCATAATGATAACTTTCGATAACGTATCAATGAACGTTCCAACCGTTAACAATAAAATGTTGATTAAAATTAACAGAATCCATGGATTTTCTGTGATGCCAAGCATCAAGTCAGCAACCATAGCTGGGATCCCTTCAAAGGTTAAGATGCGACCAAAGACGCTAGATAAGGCAACAATAATTAAGATCGGCGCATTGAGGGCTGCAGCATTGTAAATATACCTTGGCAAATCTTTAAATTTAATTTCCTTGTAGATGAATACACCGACTAAAATCGCATAAACCAGCGATACGGCTGCTGCCTCTGTTGGTGTGAAAATACCACCATAAATACCACCTAGAATAATAAACGGCGTAAGTAGTGCCCAAATTCCACTTTTTAAGGTCTTGATTAGCGGTTGTGGCTTCAATTCTTCTGATACTTCTGGAATTGGATTTCTAAGACAGTAAATGTAGGCATAAACCATCAAGGCAACTCCGGTTAGAATACCTGGGATGATCCCCGCTAAGAACATGTCTCCAATCGATTGGTTTGCAGAGATCGCAAACATCACCATTGGAATCGACGGTGGTAAAATAATCCCCACTCCAGCCCCAGCGGCCGTAATACCTGCAACGAACTTCATATCGTATCCTTGTTTAACAAGTAAAGGAATCATAATCGACCCTACGGCAGCCAACGTCGCCGGTCCTGAACCAGAAACCGATCCAAATAATAACAAGGTAACAATGGTCGCCATTGGCAATCCACCTCTAAAACGTCCTACCAAAGAATTAGATAAATCAAATAAACGCTTAGAAATACCTGCTTGTCCCATCACTTCCCCAGCTAACATAAAGATGGGAACAGCTAAAATCGTAAAGTTATCCATTGACGTTACCATATGGCGTGCAATGAATCCCAAAGACGCATCACCTGCAAACATTGAATTTTGATACAGCGCCAAACCAAGAGCGGCTGGAAAAACCGTTCCAAGCAAAATTAAACCAAAGAAAATAAGAAATAGAATACCCATTATGCCGACTCCTCCTTTGGCTTATTCTCTATCTTTAAAACGTAACGCTTAAACATGAATTGGATGATTCTGAAGCTGGTTAAGCCCATGCCAACCGGCAAGGATAAAAATACCCAGAACATCGGAATCCCTAGAGCCGGTGATCCGTATGGAAACCTTAATAATCCATTGGTTACACCAATCCCAATGAACACGGTAATCAGTGAAAAGGCTAGGAAGAGGCACCAATTAATAAACTCAATAATCTCTCTAACTTTTTGCTTTTTAATCAGCATTTCAAGTAAATCGACCCGAATATGGGTCTTTTTCTTCACGGCCACCGCACTTCCTAAAAACACCATCCAAATAAAAGCATAGCGTGCGGTTTCATCTGTCCATGCAAGAGGAGATTGCAGGACAAATCGAAAGAATACTTGAACAAAGGTGGCTAAAGCAAAGTATCCCATACATAAACCGATCAAAACCTCTTCAAAGCTTTCATCTAAAAATTTAATGATACCTTTCATGTGAAAAACTCCTTTTCTAAGTGGGGATTTGTACTACTTCATTCTGGAAACACGATAGGTTTTAGACGCTAAATAATCCGATTCACCTTCGTACTCTGAAGGCCTAAATCTTGGTCTACTAAAGGATTCATCAATAAAGGCAAGAATTCGAGGGGCTACTTTTGATAGCGGGTACTTGTCTAATGGATTGATGAAGCCACAGGTGATATCTTTAGGAAACCACAGGTGTCCCACTCCAGCTAGCCCTGCTGTTTCAAGTTTAATCCGACCCTCGTAAGCTTTTAACTTTTCCACAAAGGCATGGGATTGACTGGCCGGAACAAAGCCATCGTCCTCGCCCCACGTTAGGAAAACATCTGTATTAATCAACGGATTGTCCGACATAGCTTTATCAATGATGTAGTAAGGCGAGGCGGCTTCGTAAACCTCACGATTTGCTTCATAGTCTTCACCTACTAAGTTTTTAATCACATTCGGTTGTGTTGGCCACTTTTCATCGGCGTACTCAAGCCATGCGGGTAAGTCATAAACGCCATAAGCACCCACAATGCACTTGATTTTTGCTGATGTGTATTCGTGTCTAAAAATGGTCATAAAGGCTAAATGTGCCCCCGATGAATCGCCCATGATTCCCATGTTATAGGGGTCTAAGTTCCATTCGTGGGCATGGTCTACCAAATAATTGATCGCAGCCTCCACATCGTCTACCACACCTGGATAACCGTGATACGTTGGCGTTGACATGCGGTAATTGATGCTCATAGCACAGATTCCTCGTTCGGCCAATGCCATGCACCATTCGGTATAGGCTTCAGAAGTTCCAAATTTCCATCCACCCCCATGAATCAAAATCATAGCAGGAATGTTCTCTTTCCCTTCTGGTAAGTAAATGTCCGCGGTTAAATGTTCGCGATCTGTTATGGTAAAGACTTTATTTTTTAATGTACGGTATGCTCCCATCTTCTCAACTCCTAATGTTGCTTTACTTCATCCGTGTTAAACGGAACGTTCTCGATTTGACATAATCTTCGCGACCTTCGTAATTTTCATCGGAAGAGACAAATCGAGGTTTTTTGAAACTTTCTTCAATGAATTCAAGAATGCCTGGTGACACTTCTGATAGTGGGTACTTATCAAGTGGGTTAATAAACCCACAAGTGGTATCCCGTGGAAACCAAAGATGCCCCACCCCTTTCAAGCTCATTGTTTTAAGATGAATACGTCCTTCGTATTTTTTTAGCTTTTCGACAAATCTAATGGATTGTTCCGCTGGTACAAAGCCATCGTCTTCTCCCCATGTCAGGAACACATCTGCTTTAATCAAAGGATTTTCCTTCATCACATGGTCAATTTCATAGTAAGGAGAAGCCGATTCATAAAGACCACGTTCCCTTGCAGGATCTTTGCCAATCAAGTTTCGAACAAAGCTTGGTTGATCTGGATGGCTATTATCTGGCCACTTTTTATCGGCATAGTCCAGCCAGCTAGGCAAGTCATAGACACCATAAGCACCCACAATTAACTTAATCTTTGATGAAGCGTAAGCATGTCTAAACAACGTCATAAAGGCTAATTGTGCGCCTACTGAATCACCGATTAGTCCCATGTTATAAGGGTCGATCCCCCATTCTCCTGCATTTTTCACCAAGTACTTAATGGCGGATTCCACATCGTCAATCACCCCCGGATAGGAATGGTAAGTCGGGGTTGACAACCGGTAATTAATGGTCATAGCACAAATTCCTCGTTCCGCTAAAGCGATGCACCATTCGGTATAGTCTTCTGCTGAACCATAGATCCATGCACCACCATGAATTAAAATCATGGCTGGCATGTTGGTTTTGTTGTCAGGAATATAGATGTCCGCGGTTAAATATTCGCGATCTGTTTCAGAAAAGACTTGGTTTTTCTTTACCTGATAGGTTTCCAAAAGTCACGCCTCCTTTAGTTAACCACGTTTAATGCGGACGTCTGCCGCCATGAATAAATCACGTTTCTCATGGTAAATAATTGGATTTAGGTCTAGCTCTGAGATTTCTGGCAGCGCCACAAGCATATCTCCTGTCTTAACAATCGTGTCAATTAATCTTTCAATATTAACACCTGCATCCCCGCGATAACCTTCAAGTAGCGGGAAACACTTCAACTTTTCTAAAGAGCGCATGGCTTCTTCGCGGCTAATTGGTGGGTAAAGGAAGTCAACATCGTTCATGATTTCAACGAGCGTTCCACCCATGCCAACCATCAAGGCATTTCCAAGTTCCGGGTCCCCAGCACAGCCTAAGATGAGCTCAGTCCCACGTGGCAGTTGTTCTTGGAATAACACACCTACAGCACCTGTAAACTTATCCATGAACTTATTAAAGATTTCAGTCATTTCTTCTTTGCTCCCGATGTTTAAAACAACGCCGCCAACGTCTGATTTATGAACAATCTCAGGATGCTCAATCTTCGCAACAACTGGGAAATTAATTTCTAGTGCCAAAAGCTCATCTAGATCTTTAACAATGGCATTTTTTGCATAACCAATATCAAAGATATCTAGTAGTTGGTAAGCCTCATCGTTTGGCATATACATATCACGTGCTGTTTTCTCAAGGAGAGTTTGGCCAGTTTCTACCGTTTCAGCTGGTATCTCATCATAGGTAACCACTTCTTTATTTGCTTGCTCTCTCATGTTATCAAGTACGAAAGCCACATGCTCTGGGTATTGATAAGCTGGTACACCAGCATCAATTAAGAATTCCCTTGCACCTTTTCCTATTGTTCTTCCTGTAAAGCAACTTACAACTGGAATACTTGCATTTTTAATGGCCTCAAGGGTACCTTCTGCCGTTGCAGTCGTATTAGCCGTTGCTGGCGATACGCAGCAAAGGACAATGGCATCAAATTCACCGCTAGCTGCCATAGCTTCAATAGATGCTGCAAAGTGCTCAGGTGGTGCTGGTGCAACAACATCAATTGGATTGTGAACGGATGCTTCGGCCATTAGCTTAGGAGCTAATGCTAGTTGCTCTTTTTCCGAAAGTTCAGGTACATCAAATCCACGTCTGCTCAGTGCGTCTGTAATTAAAATTCCTGGTCCACCTGCATTGGTTACAACCGCAACACGATTTCCTTTAACTTCCGGCATCATAGCAATTCCAGGGAGTGACAAAAACATTTCTTCCATGGTTTCCATACGCTTAATTCCACACTTAGCAATAAGTGCATCTGCAATGGCATCATTGCCAGCAAGTGACCCTGTATGTGAAGATGCAGCAGAAGCACCTGCCTCAGTAGCACCTGACTTTAAAAGTAAAATCGGTTTGTTAATTTTTGAAGCGACATCGTAGAAACGCTTCGCATCAGGAATCGCCTCTAGATACATGGCAATCACTTCAGTTTGTAGGTCTTGACCTAAAACTTCTAAGAAATCACAAGCATTAAGATCTGCTTGATTTCCAAGTGAAATGTTTGCTGAAAGGCCAATTCCTAAATCAACTAAGTTGTCTAATAACGTTGCACCAACGGCACCAGACTGACTAATAAGTCCAACGTTTCCTGGTTTCACTTCACCAGAAAGAATGGTTGCGTTGAACCTTGATGCTGCAAACATAAGACCCATACAGTTAGGTCCTGTCATACGGATATCATACTTGCGAATGATTTCAAGCAGTTTCTCCTCTGCTTCAATCCCTTCACCACCAACCTCTTTAAATCCAGCCGTGATACAAATGATTGATTTAACTCCCTTTTTCCCGCACTCCTCCGTCACTTCAAGAACACCAGCAGATGGAATGGTCATAACAACTAAATCCACTTTCCCTGGGATGTCTGATACCGTTTCATAACCTTTTGCTGATAAAACATCCTCAGCACGACGGTTTACTGCGTAAACCGGACCTTCAAATCCATAAGAAATGATATTTTCTACGACAGCGCGTCCAATGCCAGGCTTAAGTGATGCCCCGATAACCGCCACTGATTTTGGTGAATGTATTGATGTTGTAAGCATAATTGCCTCCTAATATAATTTAAAATTTCAATTTATTTTGTTCCCAGCTTTCAACTCTAACGCCTGCTGGGATAGCATGCCCTTTATAGCTAAGGTTGCCGTCGGCGTCTTGTGTGAAATGACCGGATGCAATTTCAAGAATCGTACGTGCACCAAGTAGTCTTCCTTGCTGATTGACCAAGCCTAGGTAATAGCGAAACCTTTCGGTTTCGTCCTCATGCAGTGTGTAATCGATTTCTATCTTTTTAGAAATCATTAAGATAGGTCCACCGTCGATGACATTTGTCGCCATGTGTGACGTTGATGAAATCGTCCTCGACCCTGCTTTTAACGTGTCTCCAACCCCATCTTTGCCCGCAAATTGACGCAGACCATCTTTGACAACCGATAAATCTGCTGGGTGTACATTTATCAGTGGATATTTATCTAACATTTCATCTGTCGTTGCCCAAACATAACCAGCGAGTAAAATAACATCTATTTCAAAAGGTTCAATGAGCTGCAGCACTTCACGATCAAATGCTGCCCGTACCGTCCTATCAGTGATCTTCGCATCCCGCTTTGCGTAAAACGCTTTGATGTCTAAAGTCACAACCGGGAGTCCAAGTTCTGCGGCAACTTCAGCACCCTTGCTAGCTTCTTTACTAACAAAGAGTCCGACAATTTCAAAGGGGCAAAATTCCCCCTTTGCTTCCATTTTCTTTTGCAAGTGATAAGCTTCAAAGAGTGTCTTTCCTGATCCTGAAATAAAACCAAATACACGTAATTTTTCATTTTTTGCTAAACAAACTGGAACAGTCATAATTTCCTCCATTTTCTTAATTCAATACCATGTGCCACCAAGGCAGCCCAATCGCTAATACGACAATGAAAACCATGATCAATAGTGGCAACCCTAGCTTCATCACATCTTTGCTTTCAAACAAACCATTTTCTTCCCCGACGCCAACTAAAATACTAATGCTGTGAAACGGCAGAACATAATGTCCAAATACAGCAATGTATGTGATAAAAATCGGAATAAGAGGGTTAATATCCAACCCTGATGTAAAGGCAAGTGTGGCAGGTATAACAACGGATAAAACAGCGATCACACTTCCCAACAGCATATGAACAATAACAGCAGCACTAATAACGATGATTCCCATCAGAATCATATTTTCTGGCGTTGACATAGGGAACATCAAACTAGCAATAAATTCATTGGCACCTACCACAAGACCTACACGTCCAATAGCAATCGCAGCCGTTAAAAAGATAAGCACATGGACGGGGACATCGGCCCACTGTTTTGCATCAATTACATCACCAATAACTGGTAAGCCCATAGCCATAACTAAACCTAAGGTAGCCCATCCAATATCGATGCCATGCCATGAATCTGTCATCCAAACCACGATGGTTAATGCAAGCCAAGCCATTAATTTTTTCTCTTTAAAGGTCATTTCCCCTAATGCTTTAAACTTATCAGCCATCCCTTGGCGATCAATTTGCAAACTTCCAACTGGCTTGAAAACCAGCATAATCAATAGCATCGTTAAAAGAGTTGCCCCTACTGCTGGTGGCCCCATGTAAATGAGCCATTGCAACCAACCAACCGATTGATCCACGTACTCAAGAATCAATAAATTAATGGCACTCTCTCCCGTTAAAAACAACATGGAAGCTGGCACAGAACTAGCAAAAACCGTTAACCCAATCGTAATGGCATCTTTTTTGACAATGTTGGCATTGTCAATGACTTGCTTCATAATGGCCATAATCATCAAACTTCTAGCCCATGAATTAGGAATGAGCAAACTCAAAATAATTTGTAAAGCAAAGATGACAACAATGATACTTTTAAACGTCGTGATGTATTTAGAGATCACGTACATAGCAATACGGTCTCCTAAACCCGAATGCTTAACTGCAGAAGCAATGATGTAAGCACCGATAATAAAGTACATGGTCGATCCCATCCAGGGAGACATGACCACATCCGGTGTTGCTACTCTGAAAACAATGAGCAACGCTAAATAAAGGCCTGAAACAAACCCCATTTGGGCCACACCGAACGCCCAAAAAATCACCGTCATGAGGGTTAAAGCTAAGAATAGTTGCCCATCTGAGTTTAATCCATTAATTGGAATATGCCATAGCCCTAAAAAGACCACTGTTCCTAGGATGAGACCCAAAATTCGACTGTTAATTTTCATTTTTTAATCTCCTGCTAATCTTGATATTTCCACTTCAACGGCTTCTTGGAAATAATCAACTAAATCACTACCTACTTGATCCCGAATCGAATCCGTTACCGGCGCTGCCGCCTCAATGAACAACTGCCACTCTTCATCGGTTAACTCTAAAATGGTAATGTTGTTTTCATCCAAAATTTCAATGAATCTTTCGTAATCCTCCATAAAAGAAGAGCGTTGATATTCAATCCCTACCCTTACGGCATCTCTAACCACTTGCTGTAAGTCTGATGGTAACGAATAGTAAAATTGTGGTGAGATAATGGCTTGACTGGTTTGGAATAAATGGTTGGTTAAGGTCACATAATCTTGGACTTCGTAAAAGCGCATCATCGTAATTAACTCAAGTGGGTTTTCCTGTGCATCGACGGTTCCTTGCTGAAGAGCCGTATAAAGCTCTGCAAAAGAAATCGGTGTCGGGCTTGCACCTAACGCTTGCCAAATCGCAATCTGAATTGGGTTTTCCATGGTTCGGATACGTAACCCAGATAAATCATCCGGTGTTCTGATTGGTCGATCAGCTGTTAGTTGACGGAAATCCAGCGAATCCCAAAACCCAAGTCCAATGACACCCATTTCTTCTTCCATTCGATTTGAAATGTACTGACCAAACTCACCATCTAATACATTGAAGGCGACCTCGTGATTCGGAAACATAAATGGCACCGCCATCACATTTAAATAATCTGCGAATTGAACCATCGCTGCGGTGTTAACAACGGTCATTTCAATGTCACCAGTTTGAATTGATGCAATCACCGTCGCTTCTGCTCCCAATTGTCCACTTGGAAAAATCTCCATCGAAATTTGACCGTTAGAATTACGCTCTATCTCCTCTTGAACAACCAATAAGGCGCGATGCGTCAACATCGCTTCACTTCCCCCGTGAGCAACTCTCATCCGAAACGTTTGTCCTGTATTCTCAACAGGTGTACGATCAATTTCTTGCCAGCATCCTACTAAAAAAAGCGAAGCCAGCATTAATGTCATAAACAGTAACCCTTTTTTAATTGACATTTTAATACCTCCAACCAGAATGTGAATTATCAAACAAATGCGCTGAATCTTAACGCTTACATCTCGTTTTAAAAAAATAATGTTTAAATTAGCTAACAAAATAAACAGGGTTGTGCCTTAATAAATACTTAACAGTATTTCATTTGACACAACCCCACTAGTTATTTTGTTACTTTATTGATGTTTCGCTACTAATTCACGGAACTCCGCTTCTGTCAACGTACGCTTAAGTGAAATCGACAATTCTTTAATCGCTTGTAGTAAATCACCTTGTTTTTCTTCATCGACAGATAGACCCGTCTTTTCAAACCAGAAGTTTAAGTTCGCTTTACCACTCTTCTTTCCAACTTCTAACTTTGGCATTTCGCCACCAATTTGATCCCAACGATATGGTAACATAACGAGTGGATCTGTGTCTTTAACGTTCATCCATAACATGGAAGGCATCCCTGTTTCCCAGCGCCAAATGTTATCTCCAACGATCGGTGCCGTATGTGGAACTGGATCCACTGCTAACTTTTCAACTAGCTTAGACAATTCTTTGATTTTAGTCGTATCAATACCTGTATCGTAACCATATAAAGCTTCAAGAGACATAACAAGTGGCTCAAGTGCAACACTACCAGCACGCTCTCCAATACCATTGACTGTCACATGTGCTGCTGAACAACCAGCTGCTAACGCTGCTAAGGTCGTTGCTGTACCGATTCCAAAGTCTTCATGGAAATGCGCTTCGATTGGTGTATTTGGAAACCTTTCTTGAAGTTGCTTCACACGACGGACAGCTCCTTCTGGTGAGAGGGCACCAAACGTATCCACTAATGCCAAGCTATCCATGTGTCCGCCACCTTTAATAATCGCTTCAACGGTGTCCATCAAGAAATCGATGCTCGCACGTGATCCATCTGCTGGGAAGAAAATAACATCTAGTCCTTTTTCGTGAGCATAAGCGGTTGTTTCAACCGCTTTTTCGATGGCCCACTCCACTGATTTTCCAGCCCCTAACTTTAACAAGTGCTCAGAACCTGGAATTTCAGCAATAACACCGTCAACACCACAGGACAAAGCTAAGTCTACATCAGCCTTCATGTTACGGATAAAGCAGTAAACTTCAGCTTTCAATCCTAAACTAGCAATTTCGCGGATCGCTTCTTCGTCTTCTTTAGAAACCGCTGGCGTTCCTGCCTCAATACGATGAACACCAGCCTCATCTAGCTTCTTAGCAATTTCAACTTTTTCTTCTTTCGTTAAGATGATGCCAGCCTGCTGCTCTCCATCACGTAACGTTGTATCTAAAATTTTGATGTTCGGATGAAAGTTAAACTGCTCTGTCACTTCCTTATCGTAGTTCGATGGACTAACCCACCACTTTCCTTCTTCTCTAAATCCCATTTTCAATTCCTCCAGTGTCTTTTGATTTGTTTATGCTAAATCTTTTTTGTTTAAGATGTTCGGTAAATCTTCACCTTGCAATGTTTTAACTGCGGTTTCAGCTACGGCAGCAAATAATTCCATGGCAGCTTCCTGTGTCCGGTAAGCGATATGTGGTGTCAGGATGACATTACTTCTTCCAAGCAATGGATGTTTGGTATCTCGCATTGGCTCAACTTCAACCACATCTAGTCCTGCAGCAAACACTTTACCAGAATCCAGTGCTTCTACTAAATCAGCTTCGTTAATTAATTCTCCACGGCTGGCATTAACCAGCACCGCACCATCTTTCATTTTAGCGAATGTTTCTTTGTTAAACATCTCTCTCGTTTCAGGTGTTACCGGCAAATGTAAGGTGAAGATGTTTGCTTCAGAAATAATTTCGTCAAGCTCCATCTTTTTGACACCTAATTCTTCAAAAACCTCAGCTGGTACATATGGATCATAAGCTACCACCTGATATCCAATTCCCTTTAACATGCGTGCTGTTCTTTTGGCAATGTTACCAAAGCCTAAGATACCAACCAATTGAGAAGATGGTCTTCTCATCGTGCCACCAAGATCACCGTTCCATTTCCCAGCTTCTACCGTCTGATCGAAATGTTTTAATTGACGAGTTGTCGCAAGGATCAATGACACAGCATGAAGCGCCACTTCCTCTAAACAATAAGTCGTTACATTGGCAATTTTGATTCCCTTTTTCGTTGCAGCTGGAATATCAAACTCATCGACACCAATACCGTATCGAACCATGATTTGACACTTTTCCAAAGCGTTGATTGATTTTTCTGTCATTTTCTGTGCAATATTCAAGATGGCATCCGCATCTTTTGCTTGCTCAATGATTTCCTCTTCACTAGCACAAGACAATTTAACAAACTCAAAGCCTGCTGCTTCAATAATTTTTTGTTCTACCGTGTAAGGATACCCTGCAATGATTTGTGAATCTAACAATACAACTTTCATCGATCTATCACTCCTTATATGTATCAACCTTGTGCCATCTCTCCTAAAAACACATTTACGTATACAGAAGGCGCTGTAATAAAGCATTTTTAGGCACTTTGATGGCTATAATTCGTATCTATTATAAAACAATGTATACATTAAATCAATAGTCGTGCGTGTTTTTTCAAAATTTTATTTCATTTCGACAAATAATGTATACAAAAAAAGAACAACCTCTCGATTATTCTTTTTCGTCCTCCATTGCTTGTAATGTTCCCACTATTTCACCAAATGCTCGCGCGCGATGAGACTTCAGCATGATTCGGGCTGCCTCGGCTTCCCTTGCCTTCATTACCCCCAGAATCGCTTCGTGCTCAATTAATGATTCTTCAGATATCTCACGCATATTCATCGTATATAAATTCACACGATAAAGGTGATCGTATTCAATGGCTCTTACCTTACTTAGCCTTGTGTGGTTCGCCATTTCAATGATCTTTTCATGAAATAAATGATCTAAATTATTCCATGCTAGTGCATTCCTTTCGTTAATGGCCTCTCGTTGCCTACTAATAATACGCTCAAGTTCCATTAAATCTTCTTCGGTGATCTGCTCGACTGCCAAACGAATGGCTAATTCATCAAGCGTCTCCACCATTTCAAATACCTGTTGAACGTCTTCTGCTTTAATATCGACCACCACAAACCCATGCCGCGGAACGATTTCACCCCAGCCTTCCATTTCTAAACGAACCAGAGCTTCTCTAACCGGTGTGCGGCTCATATTCAGAATCTCTACTAACGTTCTCTCCAGAATCATTTGGCCAGGAGACAGCTTCAAATTTCGAATTAAGTCTTTAATAATCAAATAAGCCATTTGGGAAAGGATGAGCTTTTCCGCTTCAAGGCTTCCTCGTATTCTTGCCACGTCAACCGAAAGTGCTTTAATGTCTATTGAAGTATCTTTTTCCATTTCTAACTCCTCTTTATTGCCATGCTATTCTTTAATTATACCTATCATGTTCAACTATATTTCTCATGCTTCGCAAAGTTTCACTATGAGTGGCATTAAGTAGGGCTATGTCAGACTTGACAGTCCGAAGTCCTACTATTATATATTTAAACTTCGAGAATAGCAAACACTCCCCCTTACAGTCGTTAGCAAAATAATCATAAAGATGCATAAAGTTGTCGTATTAACTCAAACTAAAAGCAACACATAAAAGGAGCTGGTTTAACCATGAAAAAATTAGCCTATACCTTGTTCACTCTGACATTTGCGATGCTAACCTCTCTTTCTCTAGCCTCAGCAAACGCAGTAACTCCAAGCGAGCCCGATGATGACGGATACATTGGCATTGAAAACATCTCAGATGAGCTAGATAGTGGAGAATACTTAGACATCGTACCCATTTCTGAGGGTGGGGAAGGGGTCTGTCTCGAAGCAACGCCGGAGTACTGCGAAGACGTTGACGATTTGATGGACGAACTAACCGATGAAAATTCGAGGGACTTCATCACATACTCCCTCATTGGTTTAACAGCCGTGATTGGCTTTGTTGGCATTACCCTTTACCTTCGAAAATAAAGGTTCCCTCTTAAACGATGGCAAGGCAATTTATGTCATCGTTTTTATTGTGGACGCAAATGGTTAAAGGTGGACCATCGCTCTGAGTTCTTTCTTTTGGGGCAACCTCCCTAACCAAAATGTCAAGCCAAGGGTAAGGAAGATTTTCTTTCGTTTCTATGACCTTGATCTGAGCCGTAACGCGTCCCGCTTTCTGGATAGCGGATTTCAGGTCGCGCTTAAACAAGCCCGCCAGCACCACGTCGCCTCGGTTGAGGCGCTCGATCACGGATAAGATCCAGTCGTTTTCTTCGTATAGGACACGGCTGGATTTTTTTACGAGCTGAGTTTGACAACGACTACAAAGTAAAGGTGGCTCGAGGTTGAATAACTGTTTGAGAGTATCGATTCGGATCTGGTTATCACATACCAGGCATTTCATAGTAGTGACTCCTTTCTTAAAAATTAGGACTCATAGGCTATTGCGAAACACAAAAGTCCTGTTGTTATGAGCTTTTTTACGTAAGAAACGAAAAAACTCCTTACCGATTTTAAGTATTAAACGGTTGAAAACCTAATCATGATTGGCATGATGATAGAAGTAAATGAATGATATGGATACTTTTCCCATCTTTTGCACTCAGATTAGCCTATTTAGTATCAGTATTTTGGAAAAAATGAGGTTTTACTGATATTTTTTCCACCTTATTGTACTCAGATCAGCCTATTTAGTATCAGTATTTTGGAAAAAATGAGGTTTTACTGATACTTTTCCCATCTTTTGCACTCAGATTAGCTAATTTAGTATCAGTATTTTGAAAAAATGAGGTTTTACTTATATTTTCGCCCTGATTTATTAAGGAGCAATGCTGGCTTTTCGCAATGGCTTACAGGATTATCCATCATCGCTTATTTTGAGGGTCATATGGATGATTTTTATCCATAAAGATCAATTTTTGAGTCGTTGTGGATAAAAATTATCGCATTGGTACCTGTTTTAAACTAGTTTTGGATAATTGCCCCTTCACCAACCTCCTTCAACAACCCTTGATTACGAGCCGATTTATTCATACCGATAATTTGAGTTTTGGCATCTTCCATCGATTTCGTGATGCCGTGATGAAAAAAGATGATCTCACCGGTGGGCCATTTTGGATTCCGACCCACTCGACCACTAATTTGCACCAAAGCACTCTCTTCGTAGACGTCGTGCTCACAAGCGAAAATGGCCACGTCGATGTTTGGGATCGTCACGCCTCGTTCTAAGATCATGGTCGTGATCAGAAATTGACCTTCTCCGTTTTTAAAACGGGCGACCTTCTCCCCGCGGTCAGCATCACTGGAATATACGAAGTCTACGTCCAGCTTAATGTGTTTTTTGATAGTGGCTTGGAATTTGTGCCCACAGTCGATGGTCGGTACAAAGAGCAAGGCTCGACGTTTCGTCTCGATCTTGCGTTTGAACCAGCCCTTCACAACAGCAGGTACTCTGCCTTTGGAGACCTGCTCATAAAAGTTAGCACACCATTTGTAAGTGGGCACATCTAGTGGGTACAAATGATACCGGGCTGGAATGATGCAGGATGGCAACGCACCGTTTTTGATCTTTATCTGATCCTCTCTACCTGGGGTCGCCGATAAATAAACCGTTGCTGACTCTTTCTTACATGCGCGTTTCGCCAAGCGAACAAGCATCTCGTCGAAGGTGTAGGGGAAGGCATCCACCTCGTCGATGATTAAGAAGTCGAAAGCTTCGTAGAAGCGGATCATCTGATGAACCGTGGTGACGCAAATGTCACCGTAATCTGTCTTTTCGTCACTATTTCCATGGAGGCAGACCACTCTCGCATTGGGGAAAGCTTCCTTGATTCGAGGCGTCAAGTCGATGACCACATCCGCCCGTGGAATCGCCCAACAGACCCGCTTCCCGGCCGTTAACGCGGTAGAAATCGACTCAAACATCATCTCAGTTTTCCCTGCTCCGCAGACGGCCCATATCATGCCTAACTGTCCTTTTGCCAATATCTCCTGACTAAAAGCTGACGCTCGCTCCTGCAAAAAAGACAACTGGAAATCTTTGTTGAGCACACCTACTTCTGGCGAAATCCCAACTGCAGACGTTGTGCGATATAATTTTGTTTCATGGGTGACCATCCCAAAATCGATGCACTTCCGACAGTACAACACTTCCTGCCCTTCATAGGAAAAGGTCGCAAAATAATGGTTGTCAACGTTTAGACATCGATTACACTGACCAGCTTCGATTCCACGTACCACCGTTACCTGATCGTCGGTAAGTAGCCCCTCTCTGCGAAGTTGCAAAAATTCTTCCTCTAAAAATTCTCTACCGTAAATGTCGACAGTAGCTAGACTACTCACAATAACCCCCTTCTTCGGGTTGCAAATGCATCTTCTAAACTAACTTTATACCCAGGTAAAACGGTCGAAAATGCTTGATCATCTCCGGAGTAATAGGTGGCTTCGTATTTCCCAAATTCATTCAAGACGTATTTATTAATTTGTTTTGCAAAAGGATCAACCCGCCAGTACTCCTTGACACCGTACTTCTTATACAGCTCATATTTAATATTTCCGTCCCGATGCATGGTTTCAATCATCATAACTTCAACTATAAAATCTGGTGCACCTACCTCTTTTAAGCACTCGTTATAACATCGATCACGATAAACCGCAATGTCAGGTTGGACCATCGTACTTCTCTCTTCAAATAAATGTAGATGGACATGCAAAGGGTAGTGATAAATGGATACAGGATTGTCTCCTACATACCAACTTAACTCTTGCATCAAATTCCCATTTACTCTTTGATGATGCAAACTGACCCCTCTGCTCTTAAAGGGGATACCTTCAATTAACTCCCAATTGTATTTGTCTTTCCAGTCCATGAATTCCTCCTGTGTAATCCTTCTCTCTGATTCATAGCCTGTTAACATTTGTTCCAGCTTTTCACTTGTCTTATTCATCATCTTTCACTCCTCTACTAATCTGAAAATATTGTTGTTAGATTTATACTGAAGTCTGATAAAACCGCCGAAATAATGACATCGGTCCCTGTATAATTCTGCATCTCATATCTGCCCCTGCCATTTAGTACACACACTTGCGTCGTTTTAGTCAGAGGGTTGATGATCCAATACTCTTTCACACCGTATTGTTCATATTTTTGCAATTTCACTATACAATCCTTATTTCTGGTAGAAGGAGACAGGATTTCCACTACCAAGTCAGGAGCACCTTTCGCTCCTCTATCATCCAGCATTTCACGGTCACAAAAAATTAAAATGTCTGGTTGCACCACTGTATCTGCTCCTTTTCCAACGCTTAAGCGCACATCGAAAGGGGCAGTGTATACTTCGCATATCTTACCTTTTAGATAGATGCCTATTTCTACAGCCAAGTTCATACTTATTTGCTGGTGATCCCGATTCGGCACTTCCATCCGGAATGCTTTTCCATCAATTAACTCCCATCGTTCATCATCTGACCAGGTGCAATAATCTTCGTAAGTAAACAACTGTGATGCACCGTATTCCTGCTCTGCTCCTTCGTGTACCATCCATGCCTCGGGCTCAATTGTTTCGTATTCGATGTTCTGATTCTTTTCTTTGCTCATCATCTTCCGCTCCTTTTATCTGCAAATATGGTTTCTAAACCGATATTGAAATCGGATAAACTAGTTGAAGTAATTGCACCAGCTCCGATGTATTCTTTAGCTTCGGATTTACCTTGGTTATTCAAAAGATTAACCGTTATGATTTTTAACCTTGGATCAACAATCCAATACTCTTTCACACCGTATTGTTCATATTTCTGATATTTCCGAACACGATCGTGTTTGGCTGTATCTCTCGACAAAATCTCAATCACTAAATCAGGAGCTCCCTTTGCTCCTTTATCATCTAATTTCTCCTGATCACAAACCACCAAAATATCTGGTTGGACTACAGTGTCTTTCCCCTCTCCTACATTTAATTTAACGTCAAAAGGAGCGTGGTAAGCCTCACATTTTTTTCCTTTCAAGTGAATATAGATTTCTCCAAATAGGGTTGCACTTATCTTTTGGTGATACCGATTCGGGGCTTCCATTCGGAATGCCTTACCATCAATTAACTCCCAACGCTCTTCATCTGACCAGGTGCAATAATCTTCGTAAGTAAACAACTGTGACGCGCCGTATTCCTGTTCTGCTCCCTCACGAATCACCCACACTTCGGGTTCCTTTACTTCGTATTCAACTTCTTCGTTTTTATCCTTGTTCATTTCTTTCACTCCTTGTTTGTATATTTTTTTCTACATTATCCCATAGGCTCCCTTTCCTGTCTACTACCAAACAAAAAAGGAGCCGCCCATCGTACTGACGGAACTACCCCTATACTTCTATATACGCAAAAAAATAAAAAAAACCTGCTAAATTCAGCAAGTTTTTTTATAAAAATGTTTTCAATTCTATCTTTCTTTCCGCCCAGAGATCGCAAATAATGAGTAGGGGATGACTTTTCCTTCGTATATGTGATCCGTATCGTTTCGATAAAACGTCTCAGCCTTCACATCAACAAACCCACATTTCTCAAAAACATCGATGAGATACGGTTGGTCAAAACCGTTATAACCCTCGTAGTTTTCTACATGACTATGGAAGCTTCCATCCTCTTTATCCAAGTCAACGATACATAATCTACCGTCGCTCTTTAACATGTTGTAAAACGTTTCAATGATTCCCTCTGTGTCTTTAATGTGATGCAACACCATCGAATTATAAATCACATCAAAGGTGTCTGGGATTTTTTCATTCGTTAAATCTGCGTATTTTGCTATTAAATTCTCGGCACCTGAGGTTGATATTTTTTCTACCAAAACGTCTAACATCCCCTGAGAAGAATCTAATAACGTCATGTGATTCACACGATCAGCTAAGTGAAAGCTCACTAGACCAGTACCACAGCCGTATTCCATGTAGTTCCCTTCTTTTTTTGACTCGGTTAGCTCGTATACTTTCTGTGCAACAGCGTAAGCACGCCTGCTTCGATGATCGTTATCGTAACTTGACGCTTTTGTATCAAATCGATTCATGACCTCTTCTGCACTAGAGGTAAACTCACCACCGTTGCCCCATTCCCAAGTACCACCACTTGCACCTAATTCAAAGTGAAGTTTGGCAATCCCTAAATCAAAAGCAACTAAATATTTAGTCTCCCGCTTCACCTTCGCCCACACACGCCCATCTTCGTAGTAAAAGGTCACAGGTTGTTTGTTCATGGCCGATGGCGCCTTCACGACGGCCTTCATTCCCTCGAAAAACCAAGGCGGAAGTTTTGGCCCTTTGAATTCATACATTTCACTGGCACATTTTGATTTTCGGTGAGACATTTTATAGATGAACTTTTCTTTGCTTCCAAGTGTCTCCTCTACTTCACCAACGGTTATTAAACAAGCCAAGCGCTCGCCTTCAACCAATTTGAAAGGTGTCTTTGACTTGCTAAACGTTCCACCTACCCAACAAGTCCCTAAACCAAGCATCGTTGCATGTAAAACCAGCCGCTCACCGTAATAG
>Ga0123352_10001113_pt1 | contig 34835 bp, 34 predicted proteins | sample TergutLab28metaG_FD_89700 | JGI IMG/M metagenome (GOLD analysis project Ga0123352, IMG submission 89700) | Labiotermes labralis P1 segment gut microbial communities from Petit-Saut dam, French Guiana - Lab288 P1 | ecosystem: Host-associated > Arthropoda: Insects > Digestive system > Gut ...
AACGCCGCCGCGGGTCGACTACTGCCTGTAACGTTTCTTTTAATTTCCTTAGCTCCATTCCGCATCACCAAGGGTAGTTTACCATATTCCTCGCTCGGTGAATAGTAAATGCTGTTGCCCTGACTGCCTCTATAGAGAGTTGACAACCCTCATCATTTTTGCTATACTAGCAGAGCCGCTTTGAATGGGCTTATTAAGTGGGGTCATCCCCCGCCCAGGATAGCGAGACTAAGTTAGAAGCAGGTGACCTATGCACGCAATTATCGAAACCGGCGGCAAGCAGTATCGGGTTTCTGAGGGCGATACGCTCTTTATCGAGAAATTAGCCGATACAGAAGCCGGAAAAGAAGTCAAATTTGACCGTGTTCTCGCCGTGTTTGACGGTGCAAACACAAAACTTGGCGCTCCAACTGTAAACGGTGCTGCTGTTTCAGCAGAAGTTGTCAAAAATGGCAAGGCGAAGAAAGTTATCGTTTTCAAGTTCAAGCGCAGAAAGAACTACAAGCGGAAGCAGGGCCATCGTCAGCCCTATACACAAGTGAAGATCACTGCGATCACTGTTTAAGGGAGGGAATAAGAGATGGCACATAAGAAAGGCGTAGGTAGTACCAGAAACGGTCGTGACTCTGAGTCCAAACGACTTGGTCCGAAGAGAGCCGATGGTCAAATGGTTCTAGCTGGAAACATCCTCGTGCGTCAACGCGGCACGAAGATTCATCCGGGCACAAATGTAGGGCGCGGCAAGGATGATACCCTGTTCGCACTCAAAACCGGTCGTGTCCGCTTTGAGCGTTTTGGCAAAGACCGCAAGCGTGTTTCCATTTATGAGGAACTCGCCCAATAAGACTGTACAATGAATCGTAGACATGGGGTTGACGTACTTGCGTCAGCCCCATTATTCAACTTCAATGATTGATCCTTCACGCCAGCCGTAGGGGCGGGGTTGTCCCGCCCGCAATGACCTTTAGCGAATAATGACGGGCGGCAAAACGCCGCCCCTACAAGTGCAACGCCCCTTCGTACGTGCTAGGTGTTGCTCTGTAGGGGTCGCACACCTGGGCGACCCGCAGCTTGGCGGGGAACAATACAGAATTTAGAGGTATGTAAGTATGTTTGTAGATAAGGTAACAATCAAAGTCAAAGCCGGCAACGGCGGCAATGGGGCGATTGCTTTCCATCGGGAGAAATACGTCCCCAATGGTGGTCCTTCCGGCGGCGATGGCGGACGCGGCGGCGATGTGATTTTACAGGTGGACAACCACATGTCTACCCTGATGGACTTCCGCTATAAGCGCAAATACGCGGCGGAAGTCGGCGCGGACGGCAGTGACCGTCAACGGAGCGGGCGCGGCGGCGAATCACTCACCATCCGTGTCCCCCGGGGTACTTTGGTGCGGGACGAAGAGACAGGTGCGATCATGAAAGACATGAGCGACGGCGAGTCATTCGTCGTTGCCAAAGGCGGGCGCGGCGGTTGGGGGAATCAGCATTTCGCCACTCCTACACGGCAAGCGCCCCGCTTTGCGAAAAACGGCAAGCCTGGTGAAGAGCGGAAAGTCATTCTGGAACTCAAGCTACTTGCCGATGTAGGCTTGGTCGGCTTCCCGAATGTGGGGAAATCCACCCTGCTCTCTGTCATGAGTCGGGCGAGACCGAAGATTGCAAACTATCATTTCACGACACTGTTCCCAAATCTGGGCGTGGTCTCTGCGCGAGATGATGTATCTTTCGTCCTGGCAGATATCCCGGGTCTCATTGAGGGCGCGGCGGAAGGCGCTGGACTGGGACATGATTTCCTGCGCCATGTAGACCGCTGCCGTTTGATTGTACATGTGGTAGATGTCTCCGGCAGTGAGGGACGCGATCCATTGGAAGATTTTGACGCGATTAATGCGGAGCTTGCGGCCTACAGTCCGGAGCTTGCAACGCGCCCGCAGATTGTGGTGGCGAATAAGCTGGATATCGTGCAGGATGAGACGCTCCTTGACGCGTTTCGCGCTGAGATGGAGAAGCGTGGGTTCCCGCTCCTCACAGTCTCAGCGGCGACACATCAAGGTATTGGGGATTTGATCAGTTTGATTGCTGAAAAACTCCAACATCTCCCGCCGATTAGTGTCTATGAGCCGGAGTATATCCCGGTAGAGGTGCTGCCCGCCACGCCGGAAGAGCTCACCTATCGCATCGTGGAAGGTGACACCTACTTGGTGGAAGGTCGATGGCTGGAAGAGCTAATGGAGCGGATTAACTTTGATGATCAAGAGTCTCGGCTTTATTTCGAGAAGCACCTAGAACAAGCGGGTGTTTACGCACGCTTGGTGGAACTTGGAGTTGCAGACGGCGATACGGTGAGCTTGGATGGCTTAGAGTTTGAGTATCATAGTTAGAATAGGAGTGTGATTTAGATGGAACTGCTTAAAGTACTGGAAGATCGTTTTGTGCAGAACGTGCACCGTCATGAAGGCATTGATTGGAGTGATGTGCAGGCAAAACTGGAAGCAAATCCAGACAAACTTTCCACTTTAGCCCAGATGGAAGCTACCGGCGGTGAGCCTGATGTGATCGGCTTCGATTCGGACTCCTCTGCGTACATTTTTTGTGACTGCACTTCTGAAAGTCCATCTGGACGCAAAAGCCTCTGCTATGATCAGGCGGCTTTGAAGGCAAGGAAAGAGCACAAACCTAGGGATAGCGCTGTCCATATGGCAAAATCTATGGGCGCTTCGCTTTTGACGGAAGCGGAGTACCGGGCATTGCAGGAGCTTGACCGTTTTGATCAAAAAACATCCAGCTGGATTGCCACGCCCGATGCCATTCGTGCACTGGGCGGTGCCTTGTTCTGCGATCGGCGGTATGGCCACGTGTTCACCTATCACAACGGCGCGGATTCTTATTATGCAAGTCGGGGATTTCGCTGTATGGTTCGGGTGTAGGGCTGATGCAGCGTATTTATATGACGGTGGGGGTGGCGATTGATATGGCTATAGGGCGCTTGCCAGCTATCGCCTTGGGCTTTTGTCTTGTACCGCCTATGGCTTTTCTTTTTGGGTGGGTACCTTTTCTTGGTTTTATACTTTGGTATTTGTACTTCGCTAGTGTATGGGGATTGGGATTTCAAGTTGCAGGATTACTACTAGGGATTATCGCCTTATGTAAAAGAAAAAAATATCCGGGTATAAAAAATTTAATTTTTTCAATCTTCTCCGTTGTGTTTCCGTTTATATGGTTTGGCTTTATCTATTATCTGCTTCGCTTTACAAGCGTGGAAATGTTTCTTTAGATTATAAAATAAGCGCACCATGAACTCGATCTTGCATATGCACAGAGATTGGGTTATACTGTTTTGCAAGACAAAAAGGGGGATTTATCCATGGATAGACTCAGATTACACAAACTATTTTCCGACTCTGCTCAGTATGGTGGTCAAGATGTGACCGTCTGCGGTTGGATTCGGTCTGTGCGGGATATGAAACAAGTTGCTTTTGTGCAACTCAATGACGGCAGTGCCTTTTCTGACCTGCAAGTGGTACTGGCAGAGGACAAGCTCTCTAACTTTGCAGAAATTGTCGGTCAAAATGTAGGTGCAGCACTCTGCGTACGCGGGCGTGTGGAACTCACACCTGATCGCAGTCAGCCTTTGGAGCTGCACGCAACGGAGATCACAGTGGAAGGTACCTCTTCTGCGGATTATCCGCTCCAGAAGAAGCGGCATAGTGTGGAGTTTTTGCGCACGATTGCGCATTTGCGTCCGCGGACGAATTTGTTTCGGGCGGTGTTTCGTGTGCGTAGTGTTGCCTCTCAAATGATCCATCAGTTTTTCCAAGAGCGTGGATTTGTGTATGTACACACCCCCATCATTACCGGCAGTGACTGCGAGGGCGCGGGCGAGATGTTCCGGGTGTCTACCTTAGACCCCGAGAATCCGCCTCGTGATGAGCAAGGCAAGATTGATTACTCCCAAGATTTCTTCGGCAAGGAGACGAATCTTACCGTGTCGGGGCAACTCAATGTAGAAGGCTTCGCCCTTGCCTTTGGCGATGTGTACACCTTTGGCCCCACGTTCCGTGCCGAGAACTCCAACACTGGCCGTCATGCGGCGGAGTTTTGGATGATCGAGCCGGAGATCGCCTTTGCCGGACTCATGGAGGATATGGAGCTGGCGGAAGATTTGATGAAATATGTGATCTCTGCTGTCTTGGAGCAATGTCCGGAAGAGATGGCGTTCTTTGATCAGTTTGTCCAAAAAGGACTTCTAGAACGTTTGCAGCACATTGTGTCCTCTGACTTTGCGCGGATTACTTATACTGAGGCAATTGAAGCCTTACAGAAAGTGCAAGACCGCTTCACCTTCCCTGTGGAGTGGGGGCTGGATTTGCAGACGGAGCATGAGCGTTATTTGACTGAGGAATACATCGGGCGACCTGTGTTTGTGACGGATTATCCGAAGGATATCAAGGCTTTTTACATGCGTCTCAACGATGACGGCAAGACAGTCGCGGCGATGGACCTATTGGTCGCCGGTGTCGGCGAAATCGTAGGCGGGAGCCAGAGAGAAGAGCGGCTGGAGCTCCTGGAGCAACGGATTACTGACATGGGGCTCAGTGTGGAGGACTACTGGTGGTATCTCGATTTACGGCGTTATGGCGGCGTGAAACACGCAGGTTTTGGGCTTGGATTTGAGCGTTTGGTGATGTACCTCACCGGAGTCTCGAACATCCGCGATGTGCTACCCTTTGCCCGGACTGTGGGCACGGCTGAATTTTAGGTGAACAATTAGGGCTCCTTTGGTGCAAAGAAGCTGACTGAGGATTGCCCTTGTGAACTTAGTAACATTTGAATCCGACCTTAGGCTTCGCCTGCCACCTCCTTTGCACCAAAGGCACCCCTTCCGCCATGCCAATCGCTTTGCTCTTGGGGGTGTCAGTTGAAAAAGGAGGCTTATGACTGGAGATCTTCAAACAGTTTATTGAATCGCTGTTCAATGTCGGCCCTGTTTTCTTGGGCTTGCGCTTCCAAATGCATCATATACATTTCTTTGCTTTTGTCGATGGAGAATTCAATCTTTTGAGCAAGCTTTTCATTTACTTCCACTAATACTGACATTGTTCTGCACAGATGTAAATACATTTCCTTATAAAGCTCTTCCATAGAGTAACCATCCTCCTTTCTATCAGATTCGTTCAAGGGATAGACCCCACCGCGAACCGATACGAAAAAAACACAGCATAGGTAAAAATACCCATACTGTGATGATGGTTTTCATCACTCAAATGCCATACATGTTGCTAGATAGCGTGAGGGTGTGCTATACTAGAGCATGCGGTGGGGCCTTTGAGGTCATGTATGGGTGTTACGGCACCTGTAACAGTGAGGGATTGCCGTCCGCTCACTGCCACCGCGAGTTTTTTCTCGGCTTGCGGGTATTATATCAGGAATGATTGGAATTGACAAGCCCCTTTCGGGGCTCGTTTGTCTTTTGTAGGGGCGGCTAGTAGCCGCCCGTGCCCTTGCTACCAGCAAATAGAAACCACGGGCGATTAATAATCGCCCCTACAAGGTGTAGTGATCGTTGTAGGGCACGATGACCCTAGACATAAAGAAGAGCCACCCGGTCGGGTGGCTCTTCTTCGCACACTTACACGTCTGCGTAATCTTCGTACTCTTTCGTTTTTTTGGAAATTGCGTTTTTGCAATAATCACGGCATGATCCAAATAGCTTTAAGAGCTCTTCTTGGAAGATGACAACTGCACAAACTGCCGCCGATAAAACGATAATCGCCGAACCCAGTGCAATAATGAACTTGGCTGACTTCATGCTACTCCACCTCCTGTTTCAAATATTTTAAAATTATAGTTGATAATCACCATTGTATAGTATTTGACTTTATATTGCAAGGTAAAGCGCCAATTTTTTCAAAAATTCAATCAGCATCCCATTCTACACTTGTGATTTTGGTCTAGTCATTGTATAATGTAGCGTATATTTGGATTGTGGGGACATGATCCTATGAGTATGAGAGGGGAGAGTTTCTATGATAACCCAAAAATCCGCTTTAGGCGAAATTGTTATCACAAGTGATGTCATCACAACACTGGCAGGCGCCGCCGCTACAGCTTGTTTTGGCGTGAAAGGTATGGCAAAGCGTTCTGTATCTGATGGGATCGTCCACCTGCTCAAGCGTGAGGCTATGGGCAAAGGTGTGGCAGTCACCTATCATGAGGACGGCTCGATTTCCATTGAGCTTCACATTATTGTGGACTATGGCGTGAATATCTCAGCAATTACGACGAGTATTATTGACGAGGTGCGCTATAAGATCGAAGGCACAACTGATCTGAAAGTCTCCAGCGTTGACGTGTTTGTTGACGCTATGATCGCAGACAAGTAGATTAAAATTATGAGGACATCTGTTTTCTTCCCTGTCACAGGTGGGGGAGAAAACAGAAAATCATGCAAATTCTGCGCTTTTTTTGAACTAGGAGGAATGGGCTGTGAAAACAAAGCTTACTGGCAGAGACTACTGTGCCATGATTGAAGGCGGCGCGGCTGCCATTGCGATAGAAAAGAAACTGATCAATGATTTAAATGTCTTCCCTGTCCCGGACGGGGACACGGGGACGAATATGACCCTGACCATGGGCGCAGGTACCGCTGAAGTGAAGAAGCATGATCCGGATACCATCGGGCAAGCTTCTTCTATTGTCGCAAACGCGCTGCTCCGTGGAGCCCGGGGGAACTCCGGCGTTATTTTGTCTCTGCTCTTCCGCGGGATTTCAAAAGGACTCAAAGATATTTCAGAAGCAAACGCGCTCCAGTTCGCCCTTGCCATGGAGGCCGGGGTGGAGGCTGCGTATAAGGCGGTTATGAAACCTGCCGAGGGTACCATGCTCACGGTCTCCCGTGTGGCGAGCGCGGCGGCGGTCGCCTTTGCGGAGTCGGAGAATGATATTGAAAAGATGTTTGAACATACAATCGAAGTCGGGCATCAGGCGGTAGAGGCAACGATTGACCAAAATCCGGTGCTCAAAAAAGCCGGTGTAGTCGATTCCGGCGGCAAGGGCTATGTACTCATCCTTGAGGGGATGCTCCGTGCGCTTCGCGGTGACGTGATGGAGAGCGCACCGACAGACGATGATGAGGAAGAAAGTTCTGCTGATTTTGCTTCTTTTTCCGAAGAGGATATCACCTTCACTTACTGCACAGAGTTCATCATCCTGCGCGAGAGTACGAAGGACGCGTCTCTCCTGCGCAAAACCCTCGATCGAATGGGTGACAGTCTGGTTGTGGTGGACGATGATGCGCTGATCAAAGTGCACGTCCACACAGACGACCCAGGGCGGGCTTTGTCTGAAGCCTTGCACTATGGTAGCTTGACCGCAATTAAGATTGAGAACATGCGCGAACAACATGCAGAGGCTTCTGGTAACTCCAAAGCTACAGCGCCTCCTGCACCCGCTGCACCAAAAGTTGCGCCTGCTGAAAAGGCGATTGGTTTTGTTGTTGTCTCGGCCGGTGCGGGCTTGGATCTTGTGTTTTCGGACCTAGGTGCCGATCAAGTTGTAACCGGCGGACAAACGATGAATCCATCCACAGACGATCTGGCGCGGGCGATTGATCTTGTCCCGGCGGAGACGGTGTTTGTGCTGCCGAATAACAAAAACATTATCCTGGCCGCCGAGCAGGCCAGCCCATTGACGCAAAAACGTGTTGTGGTCATCCCGACAACCACTTGTCCACAGGGTGTGTCCGCACTCCTTGCGATTGACCCTGACGGAAGCGTTGCGGATAATGAAGCCATGATGAAAGAGGTAATCTCCCACGTAAAGACGGCGCAGATTACCTATGCCTCACGCGATTCTGACTTTGACGGACACACAATCCGTGCGGGGCAGTATCTCACACTTTTGGACAATGCCATCCTAGGCAGTGCAGATGACTTTGCCACAGTGCTTTCCACAACGATCACGGCGCTTTCTACCTTCTCTCCGGAGTTTATCAACGTCTTTTACGGTGAGGGCGTGGATGAAGGAAAGGCACAGGCTACGGCGGATATCATCTCCAGCAGACTCCCCGGGACTGAGGTTACGGTGATCAATGGCGGACAGCCGGTGTATTCATATATGATTTCGGCTGAGTGATCGTTTTGATAGAAAGAGGCTGACCAGGGGATGGTCAGCCTCTTTGCTTATCCGAAGAAAATGACATAGAAGATAAATAATTCATATGCAGTCAGCCCGATTGTCAAAATCCAATCAAACCAATAGGTTCCGCCTTTCGGTATTTCCTCTATAGGCCATACTTTTATGTATAGAACAACGCAAAACACAGTATAAGCACTGTATACGATAAAAATTGGAACAATCACCCCTGCGGGTAAGTTGCCAATGTAGTACATGAGTGAATCGAAACGAATGCTAGACAGTCCGAAACCTTCCAATGCGATCAAAGCGATAGGTGTTCCGATAATTATGATTGCTATAATCCAATCAACAACATTGTATGCCCTATAGATTTTAATCAGTCTTTCCTTCTTTTGTTCCGTCATCTCTCTCACGTGATTGTGTTCCTCTTCATGCTGTTTTCTTGATTGTAGCAAGATTCATTCATTTGCGGTAGTGACATTTGTCACGATTTTGGGTCATGCTCTGAAATAGTTGTTGAAACTTGCGTCCCCCGCCTACGGCGGGGGACACACAAGCAGCTTCAACTAAAATAGAACATGACCCGATTTTGCGGCTTTCTTGATTTATCCCGCCATTTCTGCTATTGTAAATTATACCGAACATTAGGAGGTGTCCTCATTGAAGCGAGTTTCAGTGCACAATGCCATCGGCGAGGCACTGTTCCATGATATGACCGCCATTCGGACGGATGGCTTTAAGGGCGTGCAGTTTGCGCGGGGACATGTGGTGCAGGCGGCGGACATTCCGATGTTGCTCGATATGGGGAAATCGCATGTTTTTGTGGGAGAGCCTGCCGCAGATCAGGTGCACGAGGAAGACGCAGGACTCGCTGGGGCAATTGCCTTAGCAGGGACTGGTATCTCATACGGTGCACCGCGCGAGGGACGATATATGCTGACTGCTGAGCGAGATGGACTTTTCACGGCAGACTCAAAACGACTCCTCGCCTTGAATCGTGTGCCGGACTTCACGGCGGCGACGCGTCCGAGCCTTACACGGGTATCAGCAGGGGAACAAGTCGCTGGTGTGCGGATTGTACCCTTGGTCACAGCACGGGAGCATGTGGATGAAGTCGAGGCACTTGGGAGTGGAATTTTAGAGGTACTGCCTTTCTCGCCGCTGAAAGCTGGGTGCATCATTACAGGCAGTGAGGTGGCTACGGGACGCATCCCAGATCGTTTTGAGCCGATTCTGCGTGAGAAAGTAGCGCAATATGGCGGACAGATTTTGGGTGTGGAGAAATGTCTGGATGATGCGGCAGCGATTGTCGGCGCAGCTCAGAGATTCCTTGATTTGGGCGCAGAGCTTCTGCTGTTTACTGGAGGCATGAGTGTGGATCCGGATGATGTGACTCCTATGGCAATCCGGCTGACAGGTGCTACCGTCATTGCGCAGGGTGTGCCGGTGCAGCCGGGGAATATGCTCATGCTTGCTTATTTTGGGGATACTACTCTCATCGGTGTGCCGGGCGCTGCAATGCATCATGAGATAACCTCTCTTGACCTAATTCTCCCGCGCGTGTTTGCGGATGTGCGGATTTCGCAGGATGATCTGCTCTCGCTGGGCGAAGGTGGGCTGTTGTTTTTGTAGGGGTGAACTGTGTTCGCCCGCGGCCGAAACGGGCGAACACAGTTCGCCCCTACAGTTTATAGATTGGAGGATGCAAATGGAACTGACACATTTTAACAAATCCGGACGGGCACAGATGGTAGACGTTTCGGAGAAAAACCCAACAGTTCGCCAGGCGGTTGCCATGGCGCGGATTTCTATGAATCGGGAAACCCTTGGACTGATTCAAGGAGGCGCAATTGGCAAAGGGGATGTCCTCGCCGTGGCGCAAGTCGCCGGAATCGGTGCGGCGAAGCGGACGTGGGAACTGATTCCCATGTGCCATCCCATCCCACTGACTGGGGTGGATATTGCATTTACGATTGAACAATCTCCCCCGGCAATTGCGGTGACGGCGACTGTTTCCACCAGCTATGTGACAGGCGTAGAGATGGAAGCTCTCACCGCCGCCACGACGGCAGCTTTGACCATTTATGACATGTGCAAGGCTGTGCAAAAAGATATGGTAATTGGCGATGTGCTTCTTGTGGAGAAAACCGGCGGAAAATCCGGTGATTATCGGAGGGATGTCTGATGCGGACAGCAGTTGTAATCACAGTGAGTGACAAGTGTTCTGCCGGACTGCGGACGGATGAGAGCGGGCCTGCCGTGGCAGAGCTTCTGCGTGAGGCAGGATATGCGGTTCATGCACAGGAGATTGTGCCGGATGAGCAGGTGTTGATCGAAGCAGCCTTGATTCAGGCGGCAGATTCGAGTGTTGCTCTCATCGTCACTACCGGCGGGACAGGGTTCTCACCGCGAGATGTGACACCGGAGGCGACAATCGCCGTTTGCACCCGGATGGCACCGGGGATTGCGGAGGCGATGCGGATGCAGAGTTTGCAGATCACACCAAGGGCAATGCTGTCTCGCGCTGTGTGCGGGATTCGGGGACGAAGCGTGATCTTGAATCTACCCGGAAGTCCGAAAGCCGCGCGGGAGAATTTATCTTTTGTGCTGGAATCCCTCGCCCATGGGCTGGATATCCTAAACGAAACTGCCAGCGAATGTGCACGTCCTGATGGGCGGGTTGTGTCCATGCACATCAGCGCACGCAAAGGTGAGCCAAAAACGCCGATTGATGCGGGAGTTCTCCGCACAGAGCACGGCATTGAAGGAGACGCTCATGCAGGGTCTAGCGGACATCGGCAAGTAAGTTTGCTCAGCGTGAAAAGTGTGACCTCTTTGCATGACCGCTTGCCGGACATTGCACCGGGGGCATTTGCAGAAAATATTTTGACCGAAGGGCTCGAGCTTTATTCCCTCCCCATCGGCACACGCTTACAAATTGGCGGGGCGATTTGTGAAGTCTCTCAAATCGGGAAAGAGTGCCATGGCACAGGTTGTGCGATTCGGCAGGCTGTGGGTGACTGCGTTATGCCCCGGGAGGGCATCTTTGTGCGGGTACTCTCAGATGGCACAGTGCGCGCAGGAGATGAAATTCGGGTTTTGTAAGTCTCTCTCTTGTCCGCCTTGCATATAGTTGAAAGACTTGAAAAACAAAATGTCTTTCAACGATTGAGTTTCTCTAGGAGGTGGGCAAATATGACGAGAGGTGAGATTAACCAGCTTGTGGCACATGCCTCTGGTGGTGTAGATGTAGCCACTACGGAACAGGTGCTTGATGGGCTGGAGCGAGTGATTTTAGCCGAACTCTCCCGCGGGGGCGGAAAGTTTGGGCGAATTTTGGCTTTATATCAAGTGTGGCGGAAGTGATATAGTCAATTAACTTGAAAAAACGCGTTATGCTTAGCGAAGATTTATTGGGTTGCGCAAGGCCGACGACGCAGGCGGGCTGACACCCGGCAAGGAGGAGAACGTAGCGCAACGCAATAAAGACCGCTAAGACAAGGTGTTTTTCAAGTTAGTTGACTATACATTCGAAACGACAAACCCCATCAGACAGGGCGATTACCAATCCCTGCTCTGATGGGGTTTTCCATGCTCAAAAGCGCCTCAATGAAAGGAACTGCCATGAATTTCAAACATGGCTCCAATCTTGTCCCGCAGCGCCTTATGCTCCGGCGCTTCCAACTTCGGATCATCCTCCAACAGCGCGGAAGCCGCCGCCTGCGCGTCTTGGAGCACGTTCATATTATAAGTCAGGCTTGCAAGCTGCATCTCCGGTAATCCATGCTGGCGGGAGCCAAAGAAATCACCGGGGCCGCGATGCGCCAGATCTGCTTCAGCGATCTGGAAACCGTCGTTGGTTTTGCACATAATCTGCAAGCGGGACTGTACACTCTCCGCCTGATTGGAGGAAAAGAGGACACAGTAAGACTTATGTGCGCCCCGTCCCACACGTCCCCGCAACTGATGCAGTTGGCTGAGACCAAAGGACTCCGCGTTTTCAATCACCATCAAAGCCGCATTTGGCACGTCTACACCCACCTCAATAACAGTGGTGGATACCAAAATGTCAATCTCTCCGGCGGCAAAGGACTTCATGGTGTGCTCCTTGTCTTTTGGCTTCTGTTTGCCGTGCAAAAAGGCAATCTTGCACTCGGGGAAAACCTTTTCTTGCAGATTCTTTGCATAATCCTCAACCGCCTTGAGTCCATTGGACACGTCTTCCGGGTCAAGAGCGATGGCAGGACAGACGTAATAAGCTTGCCGCCCCTCATCTAGGAGTTTGCGCGTAAAATCGGTGATCCGCTGGCGATAGCTCTCATCCACGGCGAAAGTGTCAATCTCTTGTCGTCCGGGGGGGCGTTCGTCTAGGATGGAGATATCCAGATCGCCATAGATGATCAGCGCCAGTGTCCGAGGAATCGGCGTGGCGGACATGACCAGCACATGGGGCTGGTCGCCTTTCTCTGTGAGTGCGCTGCGCTGATCCACACCAAAGCGGTGTTGCTCATCTGTGATTACAAGTCCCAATTTGTGATACTGCACTCCTTGGGAGATGAGCGCATGGGTGCCGATTACCAGATGGAAGTAGCCGGTTTCGATGAGCATACCCATTTCCCGCTTCTTTTTCGCGGTCATGCTGCCGGTCAAAAGCCCCACGCGCATACCCAGGGGAGAGAGTAAGGCAGAAAGTGTCTGAAAATGCTGTTCCGCCAGAATCTCAGTTGGTGCCATGAAAGCACTCTGATATCCCGCAGAGTAAGCTGCCCAAGCGGCGGCAGCCGCCACGACGGTTTTACCGGAGCCCACATCCCCCTGTACCAAACGAGACATGGGACGTGTGCCGTCCATATCGGCAAGCGCCTCTCCAATCACGCGGATTTGCGCCCCTGTGAGTGTGAACGGGAGGGCAGCATAAAAAGGTTCTAAATCCACAGGCGGGAGGCGGCAACCTGTGGTTTCAAGCCGCCGATCGCGCAGGAAGTGGAGGGCGGTGGATAGGAGAAACAGTTCTTCAAATATCAGCCGCCGCCGAGCGAGCTCAAGTGCCTCTTCGCTTTCCGGAAAATGGATGTTATGATAGGCAAAACGTGTCTGCGCCAGCGCATATTGCTCCCGTAGGGAAGGGGGCAGAGGATCGGGGAAGAGATCGCCGCAGGCGGCAAGTCCTTGGGCGACAGCATTGGACAACACAGCTTGTCCCACGCCCTGGGTGAGGCGATAGATGGGCACAATGCGTCCAGTGAGTCGCCCCTCGTCCGCTTCTCGCTCCATGACAGGGTTTTGCATGGCGGGTGCGCGGAGGATACCCGAGACTTTGCCATAGAAAACGTAAGACTCCCCCTCTTTGATCTGATCTTTGCGATAGCTTTGATTGAAAAAGGTGATATTTAGCTGTCCGGATTCATCCACAGCACGAAATTTGACCAGATCAAGCCCTCGCCGCACCCGTTGCAGGCTCGGTGCACTCGCCACAATCGCCCGCACGGAGCGGGTCTCGCCGATGGTGAGATCGCGGATGGAAGAAAAGCTCCGCCTATCATCATAGGCGCGAGGAAAGTAGGATACCAAGTCGCCCAAAGTGGTGATCCCAAGCTTTGTGAGAGATTTGGCGCGGACATCGCCAACGCCTTTGATATAGCGGACATCAGTAGATAAATCAGGCATAGACAAAGCCTCCGATACCTGTGTGATTTCCTCAAAAGTGTACCACAGGAGCCGTGAAATTGCAAAAGGTCTGTGTGTTTCTCGTTGACAGAAAGCAAAGCTTGCTTTATACTAAAGTAGCAACTCAAACCGTTAGGAGTCATCCAATGAATATAATTCATTAACAAATAAATAGCGCCACACGAAATGCGCCGCTTGCGAGAGCGGTGCGTTGTGGTGGCGAAATTTAAAGGTTAATGGGTATGATCGAATTTTGGGTTTGAATTGCGACCTTCTATATAGGGTCTAGTTTTGTTGCCAAGATCGTGTCAAGGTCTATACCTTGATGCGATTTTTTATTTTTGAAAAACAGATAGAGAGGTACATATATGAGAAAATTCACAGACTTTAGACCGCCTTTTTACATCTTCCTGATTGCAAGATCTCACACAGGAAGGGTTATGATATTTGAAACATATAATATGGACAGCGCAAATCAAGCGCGCACCGACAGTGGATAGGCATTGCAAACGATGCAGAGCAAAAAGGTCTTTTGCGTCCAGTGGTTTGTTTCGTGTGAATGCACAACAGAAAAATGTGGATGTCTGGCTGATTTATAAATGTTCGGTCTGTGACAGCACATGGAACTTGACAGTTTTATCCCGTGTGAATCCACATTCCATTTTGCCGGAAACACTGTGGAAATTTCATGGAAACGATCCTGAATTGGCATTGCACTATGCATCAAATGCACCCTTGATCAAGAAAAATGGAGGCGATCCGGGGATTCCGCTTGTAGAGATAGAGGGCGAACAGGTCAGCTTGAAAGAACCGGTGCGTATTCATCTCATTGCGGAGCAGGTCATGGAAGTCGAGGTCTTAGCGATCTTGCGCAACCAGCTTGGCTTATCTCGAAGCGAAATGGAGCAGATGTGTGACAGTGGGAGACTCCGCTGTGTTTCCGGACAGGATATTAAAAAATGCAGATTGGTGGGGGAAATCGTGATAGAAATCAAATAATGTGAAGCAGACTTGAATGAAATGTTAGCATAAAAACCCCCGCAAGGCTTGTAAGTTACCTTGTGGGGGTTGGTTCTACTATTAAAAGGGTGGGCAAGTCCAAATCACCAATCATCACCTTGCAATTGCTTTTCATTTTGCTGCTCTTGATAATCTTTAGGCTGCGGTGAATCCAAGGCATTTTGAGAACCAAATTCTCTGCCGCAATATTCACATGTTCCTGTTTTTTGGTTTAGATTTACACTGACAGATGCATTGCAAGATGGACAAGAAATTGAAACAAAATCATTCATAGTTTTCCCTCCTTATTTTGCTGCCGGTGTAGTCCGGCAATTTGATTGCAAAATAATGGATCCATGACCTGAAAACTGCGCTGTAAATGCAGTCCAAAGGGTTCCTCTCTGTTGGAACGTTTGATATTGCAAGCCGGCGGACCAGGCAACCAAATGATTTACATCAACATTGATCAGTTTTTGTCCATTGAGATTAATTTTATGTAAGGTACCGCAAGAATCTACAATACATGAGCCTGTTCCGGATGTTTGTAACACACAAATAGGGATTCCGCCGGAAAATAATCCGGACCAGCTGGTTTGTATCACTTCAAAATTAATTGCCATATCACAAGCTAAAAAGGCACCGCCGATCATTTTCCATTGCTGACCGGAATGTTCATCACAAAACAACTCAATGATATCTCCGGGAACACAGGGCGCAACAGCAACTCTGGAAGGCTGTGTTCCTTGCACAACAGTTAATAATTTGTTGGCTCTGCTAAAAAATCCAATGTTTTTTCCGCCTGTTCTCTTTTGCCTTTGCGCGTTGGTTAAAGTTTCAAACGACAAAGTTGGATCTGAGTAAACCATGGTTCCCGGTTCGATACAAATTGCTTCATTTTGATTTAGACTTATCTCAATGACAGGAAATGGTGCACCATATTTTTTCTCATAATTCATAATATTGCGCTCCTTTTGTTTTCAGATTACGTGCCCGTTCATACCTTGCCATAACAAGCCAAAAGACAAGCAAGGAACAAAAAGGATTATACCACATACTTGGCGCAAAGTCCATGTTTGGGAATGTGAAAGTCCCACAAGGCTTTGCGGGATGTTCACGCCTCCAGCTGTTTAATCAAAGCTCTCACGGCTGCACACAGGGCTTCTCGTTTATACTCTTGGTTCCAGGGGTTGACAGCGATATAATCAAAAAAGCCGCTGGCACGCCGCGGCCATGTGTCTCCGCCCATAAAGGTGATGGCACGTTCCATCTCCTGAAAGGTATTGGGGATACCGCCGCCCCCGCCGCCAGCCACAGCTGTAAGGATACTGGGTTTGCCATGTAATGCAGATGATCCTTCGGTGTCGCCCCAAACATAATGCTTGGAACCTTGACAGCGGCGCAAACGGTCAATAAAATTTTTAACGGCTTCGCTCGCTTGCCCCCAATACACTGGCGTGATCCAAATGAAAGCGTCGGCAGAAGCGAACGTTTCTTGCAGTGCGTTAAAACCGTCCCCGTCCTCATCACCGAAGGCGCAGCGGTATTGTTTCAAACAGGTGCCCCAGCCATCACCGCACATTTTGCATGTAAATAGACCGAGGTTTGCAAGTGAGACCACTTCTGCCTCGACCCCTTCAGCGAGTGCCGTTTCCAAAGCGGCTGTGACAAAAGACAGGGTTCTGCCATCCTTTTTTGGCGTACCGGATATAATCAATAGTTTCATGGCGGAGCCTCCAATGGTTGACGAAATGAAAAGAGTAACTGTGTTCCATCACCGAGAAGAGGAGCAAGGAACAAAAGGATTGTACCACAGGCTCAGCGCCAAGTCCATTTTTGCAAATGCAAGGGAGGGGACAGAAGCGCTGCTATCTAGTAGGGGTGACCTTTGGTTATCCGCCATGGTTGCGGACGCGCAAAGTGCGCCCCTACATACAAAATCCCGCAAGGCTTGCAGTTTGCCTTGCGGGATTTGACTGTGCTGTTCAAAATCTTTGCTGTCACGGTGTAGGGAGGATTCCCGCTCTGCTGGGGCGAGTGCTTATGTTCAGTAGATTATTTTTTGCATTTTAAAAAATAATAACACATACTCCCCATATAACTCTCCCCTCGGTGTTCAGCGCAAATCATGTCCGAATCCACGATTTCAAAATAATCCTTTATCATATCTTCAAACTCATGCGGCAGCATATTAAATTGATCGGGGTGTCCCATGTACTCCTCGATCATCATCGCCGCCCGTCCGCTTGGACTTGTGATATTTGGAATGTCAAGCACGAGTTTACCTTTGGGTTTCATGATGCGGTGAAATTCTTGAATCGCTTTTAAGACGAAATCTTTCTCAAAATATTCAAGTACTCCGATGCAGTCCCCGATGTGGAAATAGCTTTCAGCAAATGGCGTTTCGTGTATGCTTCCGCAATATAAAGAGCCGATTGATAAACTGTTTTCCGCTACATACTTGTAAAGCAACTGAACAGTTTCCTTGCTAATATCAAGGCCGAAATAAGTTGAAGGCCATGTATCATATCCTCTGAGCATTAGGCTTAAATTGCAACCAAGATGAATAAAATTCATATGTTTGGCAGGCGATAAATATGCAAAGAGTTTTTTTCGCCTAACATCTTCCCAATCACTTTCCTGCTCTTTTTTATTATGCAGATAGTCTGGGCTATTTGTAATATAATCCGGTAGTTTGTCATATGAGAGCGCGTCGTTCTCTCCATATTCAATGATGTGTCTGTCATATGATTTCGCAATCTGTTCCAGTTGATTTTCTATTTTCATGATAACCTCCACAATGTAAAGTTCTTACATGGCCCATTGAAAAGACAAGCAAGGGACAGAAGGAGTATATCACACACCGGATGCAAAGTCGATTTTTGCGAATGGAGCAATCTGCCGCATACTAATTTTCTGTCCAATTCTCAATCGGCAGTTGCATCAAAGTCTAAAATTTCAAAGAAAACTCAGAGCCATTGCAAAAGCCGCAAAGCATATCCTTGTCCTCGTCCGCATAGAGATGAGGGAGAGGGAGGGATGCGCGTATGCAAAAGCCATTTCGAGGAAAAGTCCTGCTCATCCGGCGCAAATACGTGGTGGCAGCGGCGCTGGCAGTGGCGGTGCTAATGATTTTCTACATCATCAATCATCCTGCCATCGTGGGGGTCTCAGGGAACGAGCGCATTCTGCCCATCTATAGTGTCCAGCGGGAAGATCGGGTGATGAGCCTTACCTTTAATGTGCTGGAACCAACAGATACATTCACTCTCCAAGTCATGCAGATATTAAACGCCTACAATGTCCGTGCAAGTTTCTTTGTCACAGGCGAGTGGGTACGCGAGAACGGAGCCATCGCCGCACGGCTCGTGGGGAGCGGGCATGAGCTGAAGAATCTAAGCGATGACCACAGTCAGCTCCGCAGGCTGTCAAGAGATCAAATCCGTGACAATCTGGAGGCGTGCAATGAGGCCATCGAATCTGTATCAGGTACCCGCCCCGGGGTGTTCCGCGCACCCTATGGCGAGTATGACGACAATCTGGTCGCCCTCGCCCAAAGTCTGGGACTCCACACCGTTCAATGGAGCATCGATAGCGGCGACTGGCGGGGTGGTCGAGCAGATGCGATTCTGCGCCAAGTGCAGACCAGAGCTTTTGCCGGTGGCATCGTACTTCTGCACTCGAATTTGGAGCAGACTGTGGAAGCCCTGCCCCAGATCATCGAATCCTTACTGGAAGACGACTTTGCCCTCATCCCTGTGTCCGAGCTGATGCATCAGACAGAATTTACCGTCTCCATCACCGGACGGCAGATTCCGACTTAAGTTTCAATACTTACAACTGCCTCGGCGGGAATCCACCCTGTGATTCCCTTGTCATTTGTCACCAGCAGCCAGGCGTAGACGATTTCCAGCACGTCAAGGACATCGCCGGCCTTTTGGATTAGCTCCGTTGGATTATAATCTCTTGTAAGCGCCCCATCTCGAACAAAAGTGATGGGTACATAGGGCTTATGCCCTGCAATCTCACAGGCATACCAGCCCGTGAAGTCCCCATCTTCCTCTGCGGCGAGGATGACAGGCGTTCCCTTTTCAAAAGTAGGGAAGTTGCCTTGAAACGCCCACTTGCTGGGATAATCTTGCATGACTCTGACTTTCATAAAAAGCACCTCTCAATTATAGATTTGCTCTATTCTATCATGCAAAACACGACAACTGCGTGTCTTGTTACAAATTAAACAAATGCACGAGAAGGAGGAGTAGGGAATTATTTCTAATCTGAAAAGAGAGCTGTAACGATTCACGTTACAGCTTTTTCTATCGAAAGCCTCCTTTTCCAAAGGAGGTGGCAGGCGAAGCCTGAGGTCGGATTCACATACTGCCGCAAGGCTCACAAAGGGCAATCCTCAGTCAGCTACGCTGACAGCTCCTTTGGAAAAGGAGCCTTTTTACAACCTGATTTTGACAAATTTTCTCAGAGGAATCATCTGGAAAAATTATGATTGATAAATTTCAGACAATTATGATTGACAACTCTAAGACAAAGGGTTAGAATATTATAGGTATATATGTCACATTTGCAATCTAAAATAAAGAGAGGTGGTTCTACTGTGTCAAAAATGGTAGAAATCCGTTGGCACGGGCGCGGCGGACAAGGCGCGAAGACAGCGTCCTTGCTTTTAGCCGACGCAGCGTTCAACACGGGCAAGTTTGTACAGGGTTTCCCGGAGTACGGTCCGGAACGAATGGGTGCGCCAATCACAGCGTTCAATCGCATCAGCGATGAGCGTTGTTCGGTTCACTCAAACATCTATGAGCCTGATTATGTGGTTGTGGTTGACCCCACACTGTTAACAGCAGTAGGTGTAACGATGGGTCTAAAGAAAGACGGAGCCATTATCATCAATTCCACAAAAGATCCGGAAGAGCTCAGACCCCTTCTGGAAGGCTATGAGGGGAAAGTGTGTACCATAGACGCGGACACAATCTCCACAGAAGAACTTGGCAAAAACTTCCCGAACATCCCCATGCTCGGCGCAGTGGTCGAGGTAAGCCGTGTCATTCCGAGAGATGTACTAATCGCAGACATGGAAAAATCTCTAAGAGAAACATTTGCTTCAAAACCCCATGTGGTAGAAGGCAATCTAAAAGCGCTCAAGCGCGCAATGGGGGAGGTCAAAGGACTATGATTTATATTAAAGATGCCAATACAAACCTAGATTGGGACGCGATCGCGCCCGGTGGAACAATTCTAAAGGGCGGAAGCTCTCTAGAAGTCAACACCGGTGACTGGCGTGTCATGATCCCAAGCTTTGTGGAAGAAAAGTGCACACACTGTATGCTCTGCTTCCCGGTTTGCGCGGACAGCGCGATTCCTGTTGTGGAAGGGAAGCGCCAAGATTTTGATTTTGAGCACTGCAAAGGTTGCGGGGTCTGCTATGAAGTCTGCCCAGTCGCTGGTGCTATTACCTTTGAAAAGGAGGAGAAATAATGGGAATCCGCGAAAGACTTTCTGGTAACGAAGCCGTGGCCACTGCGCTCAAACAAATCAACCCTGATGTTGTTGCAGCCTATCCGATCACGCCTTCCACAGAAGTAGTACATTATTTTTCTCAATATGTAGCCGACGGTGAAGTAGACACCGAGTTCGTAGCAGTTGAGTCCGAGCACAGTGCCATGTCAGCCTGTATCGCAGCATCCGCTGCGGGCGGCCGCGCTTCTACCATCACATCCGCTTGCGGACTGGCTCTGATGTGGGAGCTTCTATATGTAGCCTCCGGTAGCCGCCTGCCTGTGACCCTTGGTGTTGCAAACCGTGCCCTTTCCGCACCCATCAACATCAACAATGACCACAGTGATTCTATGGGCGCTAGAGACAGCGGTTGGATCCAGCTCTACGCTGAAAACAACCAAGAAGCGTATGACAACTATCTCATGTCCTCGCGTATTGCAGAACATAAAGATGTCATGTTGCCTGTCATGGCCTGTCAAGATGGCTTCATCACTTCTCACGCTGTTGAGAACATTGAGCTATTGGAAGATGAAAAGGTAAAAGCTTTCATTGGTGAATATGAGCCTGAATGGTCTCTGCTATCCGGCAAGCCTACTTCCGTTGGCCCTTATGACACCCAAGCATTCTACTTTGAGCACCAATACCAGCGCGCACGTGCCATGGTGGAGTCCAAAAAGGTAATTTTGGACGTATTCAGAGAGTTCGGCGAACTGACAGGTCGCAAATATGATCTCTTTGAAGAATACAAGATGGAAGACGCAGAGCGTGCCATCATTGTACTCAACTCTTCAGCCGGTACCGCGAAAGCTGCATGTGACGCACTTCGCGCAAAAGGTGAAAAAGTGGGCGTGATCAAGCTGCGTGTCTTCCGCCCCTTCCCGATTGAGGAAATTGCAAAAGCGCTTTCTCACGTGAAAGCGGTTGCAGTTATGGACAAAGCAGAGAGCTTCTCCGCCGTCGGCGGTCCTGTTTTCGTTGATGTGCGCACTGCTTGCTACGACTTAGAAAAACGCCCTGAAATCATCAACTACATCTACGGCCTCGGCGGCCGTGACGTGCGGGTTGAAGACTTTATCAAAGTATTTGACCAGCTGGGCGACATTGTGAAAACAGGAAAAACTGGCGAAATCTATCGTCACCTTGGCGTAAGGGGGGTACAATAACCATGGCATTTAATCTAAAACAAGAAGCTTCCAAGCCGGAACGTTTTGTCGGAGGGCATCGCCTGTGTGCAGGTTGCGGTGCCGGCGTTGCAGTACGCGGCGTACTTCGCGCCCTAGAGCCGGATGATCTCTCTGTCTCTGGTGTTGCAACCAGCTGTCTTGAAGTTTCCAGCTGCCTGTATCCCTACACAGCATGGCAAGATAGCTACATCCACTCAGCCTTTGAGAACGTAGCCGCCACAGTCAGTGGTGCAGAAGCTGCGTATCAAGCACTAAAGAGAAAAGGCAAAGTGGACAAAACCTACAAGTTCATCGCCTTCGGCGGCGATGGCGGTACCTACGACATCGGCTTCCAAAGCCTTTCCGGTGCCTTAGAGCGCGGACATGACATGGTATATGTATGCTACGACAACGAGGCATACATGAACACCGGTCTACAGCGTTCATCTGCAACACCGAAGTTTGCAGAAGTGTCAACTGCTCCAGTAGGTAAAGTGATTCCCGGTAAACAACAGGTCAAAAAAGACCTGACCGCCATCATGGCGGAGCACAATGTACCTTACATTGGGCAAACCACCTTTATCGGCGCTTGCAAAGATATGCACGAGAAAGCACATCGCGCACTCTACACAGAGGGCCCTGCGTTCCTAAACATCCTAGCACCATGCCCACGCGGCTGGCGTTACGATCCGAAAGATTTGATGAAAATCTGTAAACTTGCAGTTGAAACCTGTGCATGGCCGCTCTACGAAGTCATCGACGGTGAGTGGAAACTTTCCTACGAGCCCAAGAAGAAACTGCCAATTGCAGACTACATGAGACTCCAAGGTCGTTTCAAGCACATGTTTGAAGCAGGCAACGAGTGGATGATCGAAGAATCACAAGCATTCATCGACAAAAAGTGGGAAACACTTCTCGCAAGATGTAAGTAAGGAAATGTCTATAAACCATGCCGTGAATATACGCTTCGCGGCATGGTTTTGTCATAACAGGCGCGGTAAAGCTACCTATGTTCCTATAGGGAATGCCGAGGGCGGTGTCCCCTATAGGTGCATCCGATACTATAAATTATAAGCAAAATATATCCTCTCTTTTCCGTGCATAAAAAGAGAGGATTCCTCTTTTGGGATAAATTATAATAGCTTTAGGAGTTGATCAAAGTGGATTGGATTGAACGTTTAAATAAGGCAATTGCGTACATGGAAGAACATATGACAGAGGGAATCGACTATGTGCAAGTGGCAAAAATCACCCATTGTTCCTCTTACCATTTCCAGCGGATGTTTGCCTATATAGCGGGCGTGCCCTTGTCCGAATACATCAGACGCAGAAAGATGTCACTTGCGGCGGTTGATTTGCAAGTTGGTGGCGAAAAAATCATTGACGTAGCCCTGAAATATGGCTATACATCTCCAACGGCGTTCAATCGTACCTTTCAAAGTATACACGGTATTGCGCCTTCGCGTGTGAAGGAGAAAGGCGTGTCGCTCAAATCCTACCCTCCCATCAGCTTCAAATTAATCGCAAAGGGAGTAGAAGAAATGGAATTTAGAATCGAGCAAAAGGATGCGATCCGTGTCTTGGGTGTATCAACGCCCCTGAGCAGCGATGCAACAAAAGCTTACGAAGAGGCCGAGGCATTGTGGGGGAAGATGCTGACAGAGGGCGCGCCGAAGGACGCGAATGGAGATTTGCTGGATATTGGTACAGTATGGAAGGAGCTAAACGCAGCTTGCAACACCAAACTGCCCGAGCTTGAAGGCTTTTTTGGTATTGAGATTGAACGTGATGAAAGCTCTGAATATAACTATATGATAGCTGTTGCAAGCACTTTGCCGGAGAGTGACAATCTCAAGGAATATATCATTCCGGCACATACATGGGCGGTCTTTCCGGGGAAAAACTTCTTTGCAGACGAATATGCAGACGCAGAGTCAAGCATAAAAATGGAAGAGCGTTTATACTCGGAATGGCTTCCCACTTCCGGCTACGAAATCGCCGATGGTTTAGATGTGTGTCTGATATTGCCCACGGAAGATTTAGAAAACGCTCCGTTTGAGCGGTGGATTCCTATCAAGAAGCGGTAGGTGTACATGTATATCATTTTTCTGGCTGTACTCGCAATCTATAACGTACTGCTTCCCTTGTTTTTCGCATGGAAGAATCGGAATACATTGCCCGTGCCCGCCACGGAAGAAGCAAGGATAAAGGGCTATATTGAAATCATTATCCTCGGCTGGGGCAGCGCATTGGTGGTTTTGCTCCTGTGCTTGTTCGCTGGTATCAGCTTTTATGATATTGGACTGCGGGAAATCAGCCTCGCCCCAAACATCTGGGTTACAGTTATTACGTTTATTTTGTGTGGGATATACATGCTTGCCTACATTGGCGAAACGATTGCTTACTTGGTGAATCCGAAATATAGAGAAGAACAAAAAGAAACGCTTGCGAAAAGGCACCCGAATGGATCGGTGAATAAGCTATTACCTCGAAGCAAAACAGAAAGAAAGTATTGGGTTTTCGTATCCCTGACTGCCGGTATTTGTGAAGAAATCATATTCCGTGGATTTTTGTTTTACTTCTTGCAAGCCGTGTTCCCCAATATGCCGATCTTGTTTGTAGTGGTGGTTTCATCTACTGTATTTGGAATTGCACATGCTTATCAAGGGATTAGAGGCATGAGAAATACTGCGCTAGTGGGAGCTTTGCATGGAGTTTTGTTCTTGGCTACAGGCAGTTTAATTCTGCCAATGTTCATGCATTTTATTGTGGATATTTCATCAGTGTTTTTACTTTCAGAAGATACCGAATAAGCATGGAGCAGTGTGCGCGATTCCTCTCCTTGTTTCGAATGAATAAGCGGGCAACAATTTGACAATCCTATTCAAAAAGGAGAGTCAAACATGCCAAGAAAACGAATGACTATGGATGGGAACACCGCAGCAGCACACGTATCGTACGCCTTTACAGATGTTGCAGGTATCTACCCCATCACCCCATCGTCCAACATGGCAGAATATGTGGACATCTGGGCAGCCGAGGGGCGTAAAAACCTATTCGACCAAACTGTGAAAGTAGTAGAAATGCAATCAGAAGCCGGAGCCGCTGGTACGGTTCACGGTGCCATTACAGCAGGCACTCTGACCAGCACATACACCGCGTCTCAAGGTCTTCTTCTGATGATTCCCAACATGTTCAAAATTGCAGGAGAGCTTACACCAAACGTACTCCACGTCTCCGCTAGAACGGTGGCAACCCACGCGCTGTCTATCTTCGGTGACCATTCAGACGTAATGGCATGCCGCTCAACCGGTTATGCGATGCTTGCAAACGCTTCTGTGCAAGAAGTTATGGACCTAGGCGCAGTTGCTCACCTTGCAACCATTTCAGGCCATGTCCCTGTTCTAAACTTCTTTGACGGTTTCCGTACATCCCACGAAATGCAAAAGGTTGAAGCATGGGACTATGCAGACTTTGCTGAAATGGTGGACTGGGACGCAATCTCTCATTTCCGCAAAACACAAAATAATCCGAACCATCCCCTGATGCGTGGTTCTGCTGAAAATCCAGACACCTTCTTCCAACACAGAGAAGCGTCGAATACCACGTATAACGAGTTCCCGCATGTTGTTGAGAAATACATGAACATCGTCAACAAAAAAGCGGGTACAGACTATAAACTCTTCAACTACTACGGCGCGCCAGACGCAACGGAAGTCATCATTGCAATGGGATCTGTCTGTGAAACCGCAGAAGAAGTAGTTGACTATCTAAACGCAAAAGGACAAAAAGTTGGTCTCATCAAAGTCCGTTTGTATCGTCCATTTAGCATCAAGCATTTCCTCAGTGCCATTCCAGACAGCGTACAAAAAATCAGTGTGATGGATCGCACCAAAGAGCCAGGCGCACACGGCGAGCCGCTTTATATGGACGTAATCGCAGCACTCAAAGGTACAAAGTTTGAGAGCACCCCAGTAATTGGCGGACGTTATGGTCTTTCCTCAAAAGACACAACACCGGGTTGTATTCTTGCAGTATTCGAGAATCTGCAAAGCGCGACACCGAAAAACGGTTTCACCGTTGGAATTAACGATGATGTGACCAATCTTTCTCTTCCCATCACATCAAACCCTGACACAACAGGCAAATCTATCGTTTCCTGTAAGTTCTGGGGCATCGGCGCTGACGGTACCGTTGGTGCAAACAAAAACACGGTTAAAATCTTGGGCGACTATGCCAACAAGCAAGTACAAGCCTATTTCCAATACGACTCCAAGAAGTCAGGCGGCGTAACGCAGTCCCACGTTCGCTTCGGTGATGAGAAGATTCGCTCCACCTATTTCGTAAACTACGCAGACTTTGTTGCCTGTCACGTACCGTCTTATATTGAGCGTTATGATATGGCAACAGGCGTAAAGCCCAATGGCACATTCCTCGTGAACTGTAACTGGAATATAGACGAGCTGGGCGCGCGTCTTCCTACGAAGTCGAAAAAGCACATTGCCGAAAACAACATCAAAGTTTACACCTGCGATGCGGTAAATATCGCACAGGATCTAGGTCTCGGCACACGGACGAACACCATTCTGCAAGCGGCTTTCTTCAAGCTTAACCCTGAGCTTATTGCAATTGAAGATGCAGTGAAGTACATGAAAGAAGCCATCGAAGACACCTATGGCCGCAAGGGTGAGAAAGTCATTCAAATGAACTACGCAGCGGTAGACGCTGGCGTGAAGAGCGTCATCGAGCTGGAAGTACCGGAGAGCTGGAAAAACCCAGAGCCAGACGCACCAAAAGCCCGCCCAACGGGTGACCGTGCAGATGTGGTTGACTTTGTTGAAAACATCCTCTACCCAATCGCAGGTATCCGCGGTGACAGCCTACCCGTATCCGCTTTCGTGAAAGACAGATACGCAGCCTGTCCCCAAGGGACATCTGCTTATGAAAAGCGCGGCATCGCAGTCAACGTGCCGAAATGGCATCCGGAAAACTGTATCCAATGTAACCAGTGTGTCTACGTCTGTCCGCACTCCGTCATCCGTGCTTACGCACTAGACGAAGCGGAAGTGAACGCAGCGCCGGGCGCAATGCATAAAATCAAAATGACAGGTAAGGGACTTGACCATCTCAAGTATTCAGTTGTAACTTCTGTTATGGACTGTATGGGTTGTGACTCTTGTGCAAACATCTGTCCATCCAAAATCAAAGCGCTTACCATGGAGCCGATCGGCACACGTGTGGAAGAGCAAGAGTGGTACAACTACTGTGACAAGAACGTCAGCATGGAAAAACCGGAAGTATTTGAAGCTTTCAAACCAACCACAGTCAAAGGTTCTCAGTTCATCCGTCCATTGCTTGAGTTCCACGGCGCATGTGCCGGTTGCGGTGAGACACCATATGCCAAGCTTGTCACCCAGCTATTTGGTGAGAGAATGTATATCGTAAACTCCACCGGCTGTTCCTCTATCTGGGGTGGCACCTACTCACAGACACCATACACAGTAAACGCAGACGGACAAGGTCCCGCATGGCTCAACTCCCTCTTTGAAGACACAGCAGAAGCAGGGCTTGGCGTATTCTACGGTACCAGACAACAGCGTGAGCGTGCGAAAATGCTGGCAGAGCAAGTCATCACAGAAAATGCAGACGCAGCAGTTGTGACTGCGGCGAAAGAATGGCTCGCTGCCTACGAAGACGGCAAAGCCTCTAACGCGGCAGGCAAGGTGCTAAAAGCAGCTCTGGAAGCAGCACCGAAGAGCAAGCTGTACACAAATCTGCTTGACCATTCCAACCAGTTCATGAAGCCATCCACATGGATGTTCGGCGGCGACGGTTGGGCATACGACATCGGCTACGGCGGGTTGGATCACGTAATCGCATCCGGCGAGAATGTAAACCTCCTCGTCTTCGATACCGAGATCTACTCCAACACCGGCGGTCAAGCGTCGAAAGCATCTCAAGTCGGTCAAGTGGCGCAATTTGCAGCGGCTGGTAAGCCAGTGAAGAAAAAAGACCTCGCCCAAATCGCAATGGCATACGGCTATGTCTACGTGGCACAAGTCGCACTGGGCGCGGACTATAACCAAACCCTAAAAGCGATCTTGGAAGCCGAAGCATATGACGGCCCATCCATCGTTATTGCATACAGCCCATGTATCTCACATGGCAACAAGAACGGTATGGGTAAAACCATCGAGGCGACCAAAAAAGCAGTCGAAACCGGTTACTGGCACAACTTCCGCTTTAACCCGGATCTGGCGGCAGAGGGCAAAAATCCACTCATCATTGATTCTAAAGCACCAAGTGCGAGCTATCGTGACTTCCTAAACGAAGAAGTCCGCTATACTTCCTTGTTGCTCAAGGATCCGGACAGAGCAAACATGCTCTTCGATCTAGCGGAATCCCAAGCCAAAGAGAAGTATGAGCTTCTTGTGGCACAGAAAGAAATGTTTGATAAGAAATATTCAGGTTAAGCTGAAACATCCCCTCTGCCGAATGGCAGAGGGGATGTTTGTATGTATGACCTGATTATAAAGCCTCCTTTTACAAAGGAGGTGGCAGGCGCAGCCTAAGGTCGGATTCAAATATCGAAAAGCTTGCAAGGGCAATCCTCAGTCAGCTTCGCTGACAGCTCCTTTGGAAAAGGAGCCTTTGGGTCGAATGTGTTCCTACAGCGCATAGCAAAATGAAAGCCCTGCCGTCCAACAGACAGCAGAGCCTTACTTCACATCTCCGGCAAGGAGTCATCCTGCCAAATCCAGTCTCGCACCTTGATCACTTCATAAGTATCCTCACCTGTTTTACAGACCACTTCTGTAATCCCAGCATTGATAATCAGCCGCTTACACATCTCGCAGGGGCAAGTGTCCGGAGCGGGCTCCCCGCTAGGGGGCATTCTGCCGGATAGGTAGAGCGTGGCACCTAATACATCTCGTCTGGCGGCGGAGATGATGGCATTAGCTTCCGCATGGACACTACGGCAGAGCTCATACCGCTCTCCGCTGGGGATTTGTAGCTCTTCTCTGTAACAGCGCCCCAAATCGTGGCAGTTTTTCCTGCCCCGCGGTGCGCCGTTATAACCGGTGGAGAGGATTTCATCATTGCTCACAATAATCGCGCCATATTGTCTGCGCAGACAGGTCGAACGGCGGGATACTGTGTCGGCGATGTCTAGGTAATAATTGATTTTGTCTTTCCGATCCATGGGCGTTTTCCTCCAAGGGGTAGTTTGTTCCAGTATACATTGTGCGCTTGCTGAAAACAAGCTCTCATGATAAAATATGCTAGAGAAAAAGGAGAGGGTAACTAGTTTATAAAGAGGAGAGAAAAGCGTGAGCAGAGTTACAGTTGATAATTGGACGCTAATTAATTCCTTATCGTTATTAGGGGGAAGCACAAACAAATTTCAAAACAAATCTATGAGACTATGTATGTCAAACCTCTTAACTGGAATTATGTTGTGGGATGAAATAATCTGGGTACCTAATAGGGGTACTAAGTTGCTATTGGATGCGTTGCAGGATGAAAATGCAAAATGTAGTTTGCGAGAAATTTTGAATCCTATTAATTTAGTTGATTTCGGGGAACTTGAACTCACATCGGAAAATATAAATTCTTTATTTTTCAGCGAAAATGCTCGAGATCGTCTCAATCGTGTGGAAGCGTATTTAAATTTGAGTAACACTCTTCATATAAATTATTTCCCACATCCTGAAAGAGCAACATACATGATGGAAAAGAATATGTTTGAAAAAAGGTTTAACCGACACAAAATAATGGAAGGCATGGATAAAGATATTGCCAACTATTACCATGAATTAACCAGCGATTCTCGCTATAATTTGCTACGCTTTACTTACCCTTTATTGTACGACTACATAAGGAAAGGCGCAGTCTCTCCTTTGGACGAACTGTCAGTAGCTTTAGAGTTGCGACACAGAAAAGATGTTGTCGAATTTAGAAAAACCTTGATTGTTTATGAAGAAGCACTACAAAAAGGAAACAGACCAATTATTGTAGCTGTCCAGAAGCAGCTGAACGAGTTGTCGGAATCAATATCAAATCTGCACTCGAAAGAAAAAATGGAAACGCGCACAATGCAACTAGGAATTACCCTTCCGATTATTGGTGGCGGAGTGAATGTTCCTATTATCAAAAAAATGAAAGAAAAGGCTAAGCCGCTTAATGAAAAAGAAGCGGTATTGAATTTGACTTTTTTGACAGAGTTACGTGATTTTGGAATTGGAAAGTTTGACTAAGGCTAAATATATTTATGATGAGCACACCAAGCAGCCACACCATTCCACACCAAGGAGAAGCACATGCGGGAGATTACAATCACAACAAACGATGCCGGACAGCGGATAGATCGCTTTCTGCAAAAAGCCCTGCCCGCACTTCCCGGTACTTTGGCGCAGAAATATATTCGTCTCAAGCGGATCAAAGTTGACGGCAAGCGTACAGAGCGATCCTATAGGCTCTCAGAGGGGGACACAATCCAGCTCTATATCGGTGATGAGTTCTTCGAAAAGCCACCGGACATGGCACTATATCGCACGATTGCAGATCCCAAGCTTTCTATCTGCTACGAAGACGAACATGTCTTGATCGTGAACAAGCCGCCGGATATTCTCTGCCACAGCAGCACAAACCCCACGGAGATTACTTTGGTCGATCAGGTGAAAGCTTATCTTTATCAATCGGGCGCGTGGAATCCGGAGACAGAGCTGAGCTTCGTTCCCGCCTTATCCAATCGGCTGGATCGCAATACAGGCGGTCTAGCGATCGTCGCCAAATCAGCCATTGCACAGCGGATTCTGAACGCGAAGCTCCGTACAGGGGAGATCGACAAGTATTATCTCCTGGCTGTTTTGGGTTGTCCTACGCCGGACTCCGGGCGAATTGAGGGACACTTAGTAAAAGACCGCGCCCAGAATATTGTAAGCATCGCTGAAGCCCATGATGTAGATGCAAAATCTGCTGTTTTAGAGTATCAGACTCTTGAGACCGCGAGAGATCTCTCTCTGGTCGAATGCAAGCTGATCACCGGGCGCAGCCATCAGATTCGCGTACAGATGGCAAATCTCGGTACGCCGATTTTGGGTGACCACAAATACGGCGGCGGGGATCGTGAACCGCATCAGGCCCTGTGGGCATATCGGCTCCGCTTCGCCTTTCTTACAGACGCAGGTGAGCTTGCATATTTGACCGGACAGGAATTTCACAGCACAGAAGCACCGTTTATAGCAAAATATTTTATAAATTCACAAAAAAAATAAAATATATTTTATATTTTACCCAAATCTATTGACAAAATTTTCGAGGGAGAATAAACTATATACTGAGAAGCTCTATAGAAATGAAAATTGGGGTGTGGTTGCAATGACAAGGAAGCGTATCGTATTTTTGCTGGTGGTCATTATGTTTGTTATAACCCTCACGGGTTGCAGGGCAGATTTTGATGAGCCATTGGATGAGCAGCTGCTTGTCCAAGGGGTGGCTTCTGAGCAAGAGGTTCCGCAATTGACCGCCTCTGGCACAGTCGGTGACGGCGGCGCGCCTTGGCGGCTGTACAGCGATGGGACGCTAGTGGTGGATGCGGGGTTTATTGAGCGGCCCGACATCGAACCCGATCCGTGGTATGAACATCGTCAGGCTGTTCGCAGAATCACTGTTACCGGCCCGATTACCGCCGGCGAATCTTTGCGTCGTTTGTTCGCGTGGCTTCCCAATTTGACCACAATTGAAGGCCTGCACTATTTCGACACGAGCAATGTGCAGAATATGGCCGCCGTATTCTTCGATTTGCCGCGCCTGACAAGCTTGGATCTCTCTAGTTGGGACGTTGGTAATGTGACGACTATGAGTAGCATGTTTGCCCATACCAGTGGTCTGACATATTTGAATACGACCGGCTGGGATACCGGCAATGTGACGAACATGAATTGGATGTTCGCACGCACGGCCATACCCCATATTGATCTGTCCGCTTGGGATACGAGCAGTGTGACAAACATGGGGCACATGTTTTATAATATCACCGCCCGGAGCTTAGACCTCACCGGCTGGGACACCGGTAATGTGACGAATATGGGCGAGATGTTCCAGAGCGCACGCAATCTGGTGCACTTAGATCTGTCGCACTTTGATACCAGTCGCTTGCAGAATATGAGCAACACATTTGCGCGTACTTCCGGTTTGGAGTGTCTGGATCTGTCTGGCTGGGACACGAGTAACGTGACAAACATGCGGGAGCTTTTTAATGGTGCGTTTAGTCTGCGGCAGCTCACATTAGGGGGACAGTTCCGCTTTATTTTTACACACCAACAGTGGAACGACCCCACTCTTCCGGCGGTGTCTCGGAACGCCGACTACACTGGACACTGGCAAAATGTGGGTACAGGGACGATCACCGACCCGCGAGGGGTGCATGTATTTACGTCTAACGAGCTTTTACAGCAATTCAACGGCGCAACAATGGCTGACACATGGGTGTGGCAGCCTGGAGAGGCTGATGATACTGGCTTTGCCAGCGGCACTGTTGGCAACAATGGTGCGCCTTGGCGGCTGCGCAATGACGGAACCCTAGTGGTGGATGAGGGGTTTATCCATTGGACAGGCGGTTTGGGCGGGGGACTAAGCCCATGGCGCGAATGGCGCGACAACATTTATAGAATTGTTTTCACCGGTCCGATTACCGCCGGAACGTCTCTGCAGAGTCTATTCCTCGGATTAACAAATGTTACCACTATAGAGGGCTTACATCATTTTGATACGAGTAATGTTACAAGCATGAGACAAATGTTCCGCACCGCAACCAGCCTAATAAACTTGGATTTGTCTAGTTGGGACACCGGTAATGTGCGGGATATGAGTTTTATGTTCTCACACACAAGCAATCTAGCCAGCCTTGATGTGTCCGGTTGGGATACTAGTAGCCTGACGAATGCAAGAGATATGTTTTGGGATGCACGCAGCTTAACCAGCCTTAATGTGTCTGGTTGGGATACCGGCAATCTGGAGATTATGCAGAATATGTTTGCGCGTGCGAACCGTTTAAGGGACATAGACCCATCTGCTTGGGATACCAGCAGCGCGACGGATATGAGAACTATATTTTGGGGTACAGCTATAACAAGCCTAGATTTGTCTGCTTGGGATACCAGTAGTGCGCGGAATATGAACAGCATGTTTCTTGAGGCAAGGAGCCTAGTCAGCTTGAACCTGTCTGGCTGGGATACCAGCAAGGTGACAGATATGGGCGGCATGTTTTCAAGTATGAGTAGTTTAAGGTACTTGGATTTATCCGGTTGGGATACCAATAGTGCGACGATTATGGGGAATATGTTTCGGATTTCACACAATCTGCGCCAGATTACACTGGGAGAAGATTTTGGATTTGTTATTACCCAGCAGGGCACAACAGCTAATTTGCCCCAGGTGCCCAACAACGATACATACACCGGCTACTGGCAAAACGCAGGCTCCGGCACGGTAGATAACCCACAGGGCGAGTTTGTTCTAACGTCCGCCCAACTCATGGCTGACTTCCACGGCCCCACGATGGCAGACACATGGGTGTGGCAGCCGCGGATGTCTCCTCATGGAGAGATTCTGATTATCTTCGATGCCGCTGGCGGAATACCGGAACAACAGATGATCCTGGCGGATCAGCAGGCAGACGATACTTTCGTCCTCCGCTCACAACCAGAATCGGTGGCGCGTGGAAGCTTTATTTTTGACGGTTGGTTCAACGAAGACGACGTGGAGTTGAGACATGCACAGCCGTTTACGTATTATTGTCCGCGTGTGTTCACAGCAAGGTGGCGTTTCCATGGTGGAACACTCCTCCCCATGGCCTTCGATGCCAACGGCGGACTCCCGGCACTGCAACCGACAATGGCGGAAGTGGGCGAAGGCGTAACCTTCGGCACCTTGGTAACAGATCCACGTGTCGTGCGACCGGTGCATCCGGACAATCGCCCTTTCCTCGGCTGGGCACGTACAGCAGGTGCGACAGAAGCAGAGGTGATCCCTGCAAACGAGCCATGGACAGAAGCGACAGCGCAAGCGGAGGTGTTTGCGGTTTGGGGACGGATTTTTGGCACAACTCCATTCCCCATGGTCTTCGATGCCAACGGTGGGTTCCCGGTACTGCAACCGACAATAGCGCGAGTAGGCGACGGCGTAACCTTCGGTGCCTTGGAAACAGATCCAAGCATCGTGCAACCGGTGCATCCAAACGGCTACAGATTCCTGGGCTGGTCAACAAGCCTTGACGAAGCAGACCTGATTGCAGACAATGCACCATGGACAGCAGATACAGCGGAAACAATAGTGTTTGCAATATGGGAAGAACCTCCTTTGCCTCCGTTATTCCCAATGACCTTCAACGCCAATGGCGGTGTACCGGCATTACAACCGGTAGTAGCAATTATACATCAGCACTCGACTTTTGGCATCTTGCACACGGACCCATGGGTAAGGACACCGGTGCATCCAAGCGGTTATCGTTTCCTCGGCTGGGCGCGTACAGCAGATGCCACAGCAGCAGATTTGATTTCAGCGAACGAGCCATGGACAGAAGCGACAGCGCAAGCAGAGGTGTTTGCGGTTTGGCAACCGCCAACGTCTCCTCATGGAGAGATTCTGATTATCTTCGATGGCGCTGGCGGAATACCGGAACAACAGATGATCCTGGCGGATCAGCAGGCAGACGATACTTTCGTCCTCCGCTCACAACCGGAATTGGTGGCGCGTGGAAGCTTTATTTTTGACGGTTGGTTCAATGAAGACGGTGTGGAGTTGAGATATGCACAGCCGTTTACGTACGATTGTCCGCGTGTGTTTACAGCAAGGTGGCGTTTCCATGGCGGACCACTCCCCATGGCCTTCGATGCCAACGGCGGGGCTCCAGCATTGCAACCAGTGATGGCGCAAGTAGGTGAAGGCGTGACCTTCGGCAACTTGCAGACAAGTCCATGGGTCGTGACACCACGGCATCCAGACGGCCATCGCTTCCTCGGCTGGGCACGTACAGCCAATGCTACAGCAGCAGATGTGATCCCTGCGAACACACCATGGACAGAAGCGACAGCGCAAGCAATGGTATTCGCAGTATGGGAAGGGCCGTGGCCAATCTCTATAACCTTCCGTGGTAACGGCGGCGCACCGGATAGCCACGTGGTAACAATATGGATGCCGTCGGGGATGGACTGCACAACCTTCATACCTTTCGATGCGTTTCAGCTGCACCCAACAGCAATACATCCGATACATCCGAACGGCTATGATTTCCTAGGTTGGTCACGCACTGAAGACGGCGGCACAGGAATCATTACAGGGAACACATTCTTGGCC
>Ga0123352_10001114_pt1 | contig 34830 bp, 35 predicted proteins | sample TergutLab28metaG_FD_89700 | JGI IMG/M metagenome (GOLD analysis project Ga0123352, IMG submission 89700) | Labiotermes labralis P1 segment gut microbial communities from Petit-Saut dam, French Guiana - Lab288 P1 | ecosystem: Host-associated > Arthropoda: Insects > Digestive system > Gut ...
AAAATTCAAACAGCTGCGGGGGAGTGTGGATATGCTCACCCTTTCGGCCACGCCCATCCCCCGCACGCTCAACATGGCCATGAGCGGAATCCGGGATATGAGCATCATCGAAGAGGCGCCGCAGGATCGAGTACCGGTGCAGACCTATGTGCTTGAGCATGACGACGGGGTGATCGCACAGGCCATCCAAAAAGAGCTGCGCCGGGGCGGACAGGTGTTTTACCTCCACAACCGGATCGACTCGATCGACTCAAAAGCGGCGAGGCTCAAAGAACTGATCCCCGAAGCGCGGATTCTAACCGCGCACGGCCGGGTGGGCGAAGAAAAACTGTCCGATGTCTGGCAAAAGCTGCTCGACCACGAGATCGATATACTCGTTTGCACCACCATCATTGAGACCGGGGTGGATGTGCCAAACTGCAACACACTGATCATTGAAGACGCCGACCATATGGGCCTGTCCCAGCTTTATCAGCTCAGGGGTCGGGTGGGGCGCTCCAGCCGGCGGGCCTACGCCTACTTTACGTTTAAGCGCGGGAAATCCCTGTCCGATGTTTCAACCAAACGCCTGGCCGCCATTCGCGAGTTTACCACATTCGGCTCGGGGTTTCGCATTGCCATGCGCGACCTCGAAATCCGCGGGGCGGGCAACTTTCTGGGCGCACAGCAGCACGGGCATATGGAGGCGGTCGGCTACGACCTTTATCTCAAACTTTTGGGCGAAGCGGTCAGCGAAGAGACCGGCGAAACCCAGCACCGCCCGCCGGTTGAATGTATGATTGACCTGCAAATTGACGCGCACATCCCCGAAAGTTATATCGAAAACCTCTCCCAGAGAATTGACATCTACAAGAAGATCGCGACCCTTCAAACACCGGAAGATGTGCTGGATTTAAACGACGAGCTGATCGACCGCTTCGGCGACCCGCCGTCTGCCGTGTCCGGGCTGGTCGAGGTTGCCCTGGTGCGAAATATCGCCTCCGGCCTCGGTTTTAAAGAGATCAGCCAGCGGGAAGAGCGGATTCTGTTCTACCCCGAAACACTGGATATGGAGATGGCGGCAACCATCGCCGGGCGGATGCGCGGAAGGGTTCTGGTCAGCCCCGGGCCAAAACCTTACCTTGCCGTCAAAGTAAACGCGGAGGAAGACCCGATCGCCGCCATACGCGAGACACTTGGCGAGATGCGCGGCATTTGATGACCGCCGCCTATTTGACTATCTCGCCCGCTAGCTGTATAATATATCAGTTAATGTCGTTTTAAAGAGAAAGGATACGATGCATCTTGACTATCATCAAACTGAAGAAAATTGCCGCCCTCTCCCTTGCCCTTGTCTTGCTTTTGGCCGGCTGTCAGGCCGCCGATACCTCATGGGCATTTGAATGGGAAGGCGAGCGTATGCCCGCCGGGGTTTATATCCTGTACATCAATCAGGCACTGGTAAGCGCCACCAACCAAATGCACCAGGAGTGGCTGAACTGGCAAGGGCCTGAGGAAGACCGCCCGCCATCCCTTTGGGATTTGACATCCAGCGAAATTCTTGACCTGCAAGTGGACGGTATCCGCCTGTACGACTGGGTGATTCATGAAGGCCAGCGGCTTGCCCGCCATCACTTTGCCGTACAGGCGCTGCTCAGTGAATTCGAGATCGAGCTTGACCCGGTCGAGATGGCTGCCATAACCGCCGCCGCTCAGCGGGATTACCAGGCGCAAGAAGCACATCTGCGCGGTCTGGGTGTGGCCGAAAGCTCGATGGTTGGCAGTTACCGCGCCCGTACCGCCCAATTTTCACTCTTCTTCGGCCTTTACGGCGAGGGCGGCGCTTTCGAAGTCCCCGAAGCGGAAGTTCGAAATTACTTTGATCAAAACTTTGTGCGCGGCCAAGAGCTGATCATCTGGCTGGAGGAAGTTTGGGAGGATAACTACGACGATGAGACCGCGCTTGCCGAGGCCCGGCAGGTCGCCGATCAGGAAAACGCCCGCCTGCGCGCGCTGGCCGGCGACTTCCTTGCGCGGATGCGGGACGGTGAGGCCATCGAGGTCTTACAGTATGAGCTGGATCGCGAACTGCGCGGCCCGGACGCGAATGTCACCCAAAGCGTGCCCGGTGAATTGGACGTACTTCTGCCCCAAGTACTGGAGGGTCAGCACAGCTTCCTGGATGAGATCCTTGTTGACAGCTTGATCGCCACCCCGGTCGGGCAAAGCGGTCAATTTGAGAACGACGGCTTCATCCTGCTTGTCCGCCGGATGGATATCTTCGCCAACCCAAATGATCTCGAAGAGCGCCGGGAGAGGATCATCCACAGCCTTAGCTGGGAAACCGACTTTCTCGCCCTGCTTGACGAGCGCGCCGGCCGGCTGCCGGTTTTGGTCAATCAGGCGGCCATCGACCGCTACGGCCCGGGCGGTATGCTCGACTAGTTAACACTTGTACGCAACCGGAGGATGTCTTTATGCCCTATAACGACTATATACGCAATTTTTGCATCATTGCCCACATCGACCACGGAAAAAGCACGCTGGCCGACCGCTTGCTTGAGCTGACGCAGGCGGTGGCCGAGCGGGAGATGGAAAGCCAGCTTCTGGACAATATGGACATTGAAAAGGAGCGCGGAATCACCATCAAGGCGCGGGCTGTCCGGCTGGACTACACAGCCAAAAACGGGCAGGACTACATTTTTAACCTAATCGATACCCCCGGCCATGTTGATTTTAGCTATGAGGTATCCCGCTCGCTGGCCGCTTGCGAGGGGGCTATCCTTGTTGTTGACGCATCCCAGGGCGTAGAGGCGCAGACGCTGGCCAATACCTATCTGGCCGTTGAGAGCAACCTTGAGCTTTTGCCGGTCATAAATAAAATTGATTTAATTGCCGCCGACCCCGAACGGGTGGCCAAAGAAGTCGAAGACGTGATCGGAATCCCCTGTATGGACGCTCCCAGGATTTCAGCCAAACGCGGGATTGGTGTCGAAGAAGTCCTTGAGCGGATTGTCACCGACATCCCCGCCCCGAACGCCGACCCGAACGCTCCGCTGCGTGCGCTGATCTTCGATTCGTTTTACGACAGCTATAAAGGGGTTATCGTCTATGTCCGCGTGATGGACGGAACGATCAGTCAGGATATGCCGATCAAAATGATGGGCACCGGGGCTGAGTTTGACATTGTCGAGATCGGCCGGATGGGCGCAACCGCCATGATCCCCTGTGATGAACTCAAAGCGGGAGAGGTCGGCTACTTTACCGCCAGCATTAAAACCGTCAAAGACACGCAAGTCGGCGATACGGTCACCGGAACCGAACGTCCGGCCGGCGAGGCTTTGCCCGGCTATCGCAAAGCCATGCCGATGGTCTATTGCGGTATTTACCCACAGGACGGCGCAAAGTATTCCGATCTGCGTGACGCGCTGGATAAACTTCAGCTCAACGACGCCTCCTTAAGCTTTGAGGCCGAGACTTCGGTTGCGCTCGGGTTTGGTTTCCGCTGCGGCTTTTTGGGGCTTTTGCATCTTGAGATTGTCCTCGAGCGGCTGGAACGGGAATACAATCTCGACCTAATCACCACCGCGCCCAGCGTTGTTTACAAAATCACGCTGACCAACGGCAAAACCCTGGACATTGACAATCCGACCAATTACCCCGACCCGGCCACCATTCAAAACGCGCAAGAGCCGTTTGTGTCCGCCAGCATCTTGACACCGACCGAGTATATCGGTAGCATAATGGACCTCTGTCAAAGCCGGCGAGGGGTCTATCTTGACACCAAGTACCTTGACTCCGACCGAGTGGAAGTGCACTACAAGCTGCCGCTCGGCGAGATCATCTACGACTTCTTCGACGCGCTCAAAAGCCGCACCAAAGGGTACGCGTCCTTTGACTACGAGCTGAGCGAGTACCGCGATTCCAAGCTGGTCAAGCTGGATATTCTGCTCAACGGGGATATGGTCGACGCGTTTTCGTTTATCGTACACGCCGACAACGCCTACGCCCGCGGGCGCAAACTGGCCGAGCGGCTGAAAGAGCACATCCCGCGGCAAATGTTTGAAGTGCCTATCCAAGCGGCCATCGGCGGAAAAGTCATCGCCCGCGAAACAGTCAAGGCCATGCGCAAGGACGTGCTGGCCAAGTGTTATGGCGGCGATATTTCCCGAAAGAAAAAGCTGCTCGAAAAGCAGAAAGAGGGCAAGAAGAAAATGCGCCAGATGGGCAGTGTTGAAGTACCCCAAGAGGCGTTCACCGCCATCTTGAAGCTGGATGACTAACCGTGATCGGGTTATATCTGCACATCCCGTTTTGCGCGGCCAAATGCCCTTACTGTGACTTTTACTCCCGCCCCATTGACGGGGATTTAGCTGACCGGTACGCCGCCGCGCTGGTGAACGCGATGGCAACCCAGCCTTACGGTGATCTGCGCGCGGACACCCTTTATCTTGGCGGCGGCACACCCACCCTCTTGGGTGCCGGGCGGCTGACCGCCATTTTGGAAGCCGCTAGCCGCTGCTTTGGCTTAACCGCCGACAGCGAGATCACAATCGAGACCAACCCCGAGTCAATCGACTTGGCGCTGCTTTGCGATCTGCGCAAAGCGGGCTGCAATCGGCTTTCGGTCGGGGTGCAAAGCGGGGCGCAATCCGAGCTGACAGCACTTGGCCGCAGACATACGCCCGAAAGCGCCAGAGAAGCCATTCTGGCCGGGGCAAAAGCCGGGTTCGAGAACATCTCGGCCGATTTGATGCTGGCAATTCCCGGACAGACGGGCAAGAGCCTTTCGGGCAGTGTCCGGATGCTGACCGGCCTGCCGCTTTCACATATCTCCGCTTATCTGCTCAAACTGGAGCCGGGTACACCACTGGCGCTGGATGTCGATACGCTCACACCGCCGGACGAGGATCTGACCGCCGCGCTTTACCTCCAGTGTGTGGACGAGCTGGCTGACGCCGGTTTTGAACAGTATGAGATCAGCAACTTTGCAAAGCAAGGCAGACAAAGCCGACATAACCTCAAATACTGGCGGCGGGAACAGTACCTCGGCCTTGGCCCGGCCGCCCACTCATTTTTAGAGCCGCATGGCCGCTTTTGCTTTGAATCTGACCTCGATGCTTTTTTGGATTCTGACAACCCATTCGCACAGATACAGCCGGACGATTTGCCCGTCTGCCCGCCCGAAGAAGAGTTGCTGCTGCGCCTGCGCCTAACCGAGGGGGTTAATGTTTCCACCTTGGCCATTGACCCCACACAACTGCTGCGCAAAGCGGGCCAGTTCGCCGCCCACGACCTCTGCCGGGTAGACGGCACTGTTATCGCGCTCACACCCAAAGGGTTTTTGCTTTCCAACTTGATCATTGTGGCGCTGCTTGAAACACTCGCGCCTTAATGAACAGAAAAGGCAGCGACTACAGCCGCTGCCCGTCATCTAGTCGATCAAAAGGTTTTTAAGCTGTTTGGAAAGCTCACTCGCGCTGTGGGCGATGTCTCCGGCCAGCTCATCCAACAGGCCGGCCGCCTCGCCGCCATGACCCGACTTAAAATAATCCCGGCTTTTGACCTTGCCGTAGCGGCGCATCATCTTGCGCACCGAGTCCGCGCCCTGGTCGGGGAATATGTTCCCCTTCAAATTGTCCATCAGATGCGCGCAATCTTTCATCAGTTCCATATACTCATCCCGCGATTGCTCGTTGAACATTTTCACCGTCTTCTGCTCGTCGGTCTCTTCGAGAAACCGCAGTTCGGCCATCACTGATTCTCCGCCCATATCCCGTATTTTTTGTGAAAGCACGCGGAACTGGTTTAAGCTGTCCGAAGTTTTAGGCAGGATGGCAACCCCGGGCCGAAAGTAGCCGGCGCCGAATTCTTTAAGCTTGCGCCAGACATAAACCCGATTTTTGGAAGGGTTGACCGGCACATTATATCCAAGAGCGAGCCATATAATCTGCGCCATCACGCCACCTCCCACTTATCGTATTCAATCATTGTAACCATTGTAACAAATTTCGCGCAAACCATCAAGGGGGTACCTGTATGGATTTTCTAAAGACTTTTGGCTGTAAGACATTTTCTTACGAAGTTATGCGGGAACATCTGCCCGACAAAGTTTACCGCAGCTTAAAAGATACCGGCAATTTGGGCAAGCCGCTTGACCCAAGCATCGCTGATGTGGTAGCCGCGGTTATGAAAGACTGGGCGGTCGGGCAGGGCGCTACACATTACAGCCACTGGTTTCACCCGCTGAGCAACATCGCGGCCGGCAAACACGACGCGTTCTTATCCATTGGGCCGGACGGCCGGGTGATGAGCGAGTTTTCATCCAAAGCACTGGTCCGCGGCGAGCCGGACGCGTCTTCTTTTCCGTCCGGCGGGCTGCGGGCTGCGTTTGAAGCGCGTGGTTACACGTTCTGGGACCCCTCTTCCCCCGCTTTTATCCGGGACGGCACGCTGTATATCCCAACCGCCTACTGTGCTTACAGCGGGGAGTCGCTTGACTCCAAAACCCCTCTGCTCCGGGCTATGCAGGCGCTCAACCCTCAAGCATTGCGAATCCTAAAAGCACTTGGCCACGAGGGCTCGCGGCAGGTTACGCCGACGGTCGGGGCCGAGCAGGAATACTTTCTGGTTGACCGGGAGCTGTACGAATCTCGCCTTGACCTCAAGCTTTGCGGCACCACTTTAATCGGGGCCAAGCCGCCCAAAGGCCAGGAACTGGACGACCACTACTGCGGCCCGATTCGCCTGCGGGTAGGTGAGTTCATGCGCGAACTCGATCGTGAACTTTGGGAGCTGGGCATCCCGTCTAAAACCAAACACAACGAAACCGCCCCCGCTCAGCACGAGATGGCACCGATCTATCAAACGGTAAACATCGCGGCCGACAATAATTTATGCACAATGGAATCAATGCGCATCATCGCGAAAAAACACGGGCTTTCCTGCCTGTTGCACGAGAAACCGTTCGCCGGAGTAAACGGCTCGGGCAAACACAACAACTTCTCGCTTTCCTCCGACGACGGGATCAACTTTTTAAAGCCGGGCAAAAACCCGGCTGAGAATAAACTGTTTCTGGTCACCCTTTGTGCTTTGATCGAAGTTTCTGATTCGTATGCCGACCTGATCCGGCTGGCCGCCGCCAGCCCGGGCAACGACCACCGCCTGGGCGGATTTGAGGCTCCGCCCGCCATCATCTCGATGTTTTTGGGTGAACACCTCACCGAAATTATCACCAGTATCGCGCGGGGGATCCGCCCCAGCCTGCGCCCGGCTTTAGCGCTTGACACCGGGGTGGATGTTCTGCCAAACTTGCGCAAAGACTCGAACGACCGCAACCGCACCTCCCCGCTTTCATTTACCGGGGATAAGTTTGAATTCCGAATGCTCGGCTCCTCTCAGCTGATCGCGTTTATCAACGTGGTTTTGACCACCGGGCTGGCCGATGTCTTTGCCCGCTTTGCCCAGCGGCTTGAAAACTGCGGCGATCTTGAAAACGAAGTCGCACAAATCGTGGCCGACACAGTACAAAACCATGAGCGAATCATCTTTAACGGCAACAACTATACCCGCGAATGGGTGGAAGAAGCGGCGCGGCGCGGCTTGCCCAACCTCCCAAGCACAGCGCAGGCAATAGACGCCTTGATTTCCGAAAAAAATATGACACTCTTCGCCCGTCAGGGCGTCTTCTCCGAGACCGAGTGCCGGGCACGCCACGAGATCTTGCTTGAAAACTTTGTCAAGGTGGTCAATGTAGAGGCTGAGACCCTGCTCTATATGGTCGAGCGGCAGATTTATCCGGCCGGGGTGGCCTATCTGGGCGAGGTGGCCGGATCATTGAACGCCGTTCAGGCGGCCGGGATAAAGAATCCCGCGCTTACCGAACATCTGGCAAACCTCAACAATCAAACACAAGCGGTCAGTACACGGTGCGAAGCGCTGCGGCTTGCCGCAAACCCGCAGAATTTTCCCGAAGACTTGCGCGACCGGTCCGATTACTGCCAAAACACGGTGCGAAAAAAGATGACCGAACTGCGCGAGGCCTGCGATGTTCTCGAAACTATGGTCAGCGCTGAGCGCTGGCCGATCCCCACTTACGCTGACCTGCTGCACGACGTTTAAGCAATTGACAATGGACAATTGACAGTTGACAATAAAGGTATCGCTTCGCGATTTGTTTAAAATCATTGCGAAGCGATACCTTTCATTGTGCATTGTCAACTATCCATTGGTCAAAGCTTGCTTTCCAAAAAATATGTAGCTTCCATATCCGCGACATTGAGCGCGAAAGCCAGTGGAAAGCGCTCAAGCGCTTCGCCGATGTTCCGCTTGTCTTCAATCCCTGAAAAACCCATGTGATAACGTATGGCAAAGGCTTCTTCCCGGCTTAGGCGGATAAACCCGGACAGGATATAGACCGACTTTTCGCCGTGCCCATAGGGCAGCTTGTCCTCGTAGTCGTAAGAGGACACCTGTTGCCATTTTCCGTTTTCGTCTTTTACGTTGCGAAAACCCGGCTTGTAACAGTTGACTTTACAAATGTCATGAAAGAGCGCGCAAATGGCGACCGATTCGGGATCGTAGTCCATCCCATACAGTTTTTGCACCCGCTCGCGGGCCAGGTAAGCGGTCAAGCAATCGTAGACGTTGAGTGAATGTTCGAGCAGGCCGCCCTCGTAGCTGCCGTGGTACCGCTGGCTGGCCGGCGCGGTAAAGAAGTCACAGGCGTTTGAGGTCAGGTATTCGAGCAGTTTGTCCGCGCCTTCACGGGTGATTTGCTCCCCGTAAATCGCCAATAGCCGATCCTTGTGTTCTTGCATCTCATCCTCCTAAAGTCCTAACGAAACTCCCGCTCTGCCTGTCTGATCGCAGCTTCGCTGTTTACTTCCAGCCAATTGAGTATGTGGTCGAGCACACTGTCGATCTCTCCGGCTGCGCTTCCTACGCAGGCAACACCCAGCACAGCTGTCCGGTGTACGTCCTGTGCATCCACTTCGGCCACCGACACTCCGAATTTATCCCGCAACCTGGTGGTCAGGCTTCTGACCACCATCCGCTTATCTTTGAGGGAATTTGCCCAAGGTATATCAAAAGTAAGTTTGAGCACTCCGACGATCACTGTCGTACCTCCCTATTTTTGGCTGATAAAAGCCAAAAATCCCTTATATGTGTTGTAGACGTCCAGCTTGCCGACCACTTCAAAAGGCGCGTGCATAGACAAAACGGGAACCCCGATATCGACAACATCTGCCCCCAGGTTTGAGATGAATTTAGCCACTGTACCGCCGCCGCCCATATCCACTTTGCCAAGTTCAGCGGTCTGCCAGTGAACGCCGCTTTGGTCAAACAGCCTGCGGATTTTTCCGACAAACTCTGCGCTCGCGTCGTTTGTGCCGGCTTTGCCCCGCGCGCCCGTATATTTGCTCATCACCGCACCGTAGCCTATATACGCGCAATTCTTTTTGTCGTTGACTTCAGGGAAAGTCGGGTCAAACGCGCCGTTTACATCGGCCGAAAGACACTCGCTCGCCTCAAACACCCGGCGGCCCTCTGTCTTTTGGCCTCCGGCCAGGTCAAGTATAAAGTTCTCAAGAAAACGGGACGCCAGGCCGGTGTTTCCCTCTGACCCGGTCTCTTCTTTGTCAGCCAGCACGTTCACCCAGGTGTAGTCGGGGGTGGGTGTTTCCAGACTTGCTATCAGGGAGGTGTACGCGCAAACCCGGTCGTCGTGGCCGTACCCGCCGACCATCGAGCGGTCAAGCCCGACATCTTTTGCCTTTTGAGCGGGAACAAGGCAAAGCTCGGCAGACAGAAAATCTTCTTCCACAATCGCGTACTTTTCGCTGAGCAGGCGCAGGATATTCAGCTTGACTTTTTCGCTGGCTTTATCGTCCTTAAACGGCAGGGAACCGACCAGCACATTCAGCTCTTCGCCTTTGATTCCCTCGCTCAGCGTGCGCTTGTCCTGGTCTTTTGCCAGATGAGGCAAAAGATCGTTGATGACAAATACCGGGTCGCCCGCGTCTTCTCCGATGACAACGTTTACCGGCTTGCCGTCTTTTTTGATAATGACGCCATGCAGTGCGAGCGGGGTGGCCACCCACTGGTGTTTGCGGATGCCGCCGTAATAGTGGGTCTTGAACATGGCCAGCTGCGCCTCTTCATAAAGCGGACGCTGTTTGAGGTCAACCCGCGGGGAGTCGATGTGGCTGGCCAGTATCTTGACCCCGTCGGCAAGCGGCCGCTTGCCTATGGCCGCCAAAATGACCGCCTTTCCCCGATTAGCCAGATAGACCTTATCGCCCGGTTTATAGGTTTTGTCCGGATTAAAAGGCTTATAGCCTTTTTTCTTAAGCAATGTGATCACCCAATCCGAGCAGGCCCGCTCGGTCTTGGAGGCGTCCAGAAAAGTTTTATAATCTTCACAAAAGGCTATCGCCCCCGCGATCTCCTCGTCACTCATCAGGTTTCCGCTGTTTTCCGGCTTAAAGGCCAGCTTATCTTGCAGCAATTCACCGGGCGTCTTGTCTTTTTTGGCCATTGTCATCAACCTTTCTTAATCAAAATCATATAGGGCACGATAGATATCTTGGGCGAATAATACGTTGAAAACATAGGCGTTTGTCCGTCGAAATGGCGTGTCGCGCAGGGTTACGCCGTCATCTGAGTAGCGCTCGTCCTGCAGCCAGCGGGTCACACTTCCCCAGCCGGCGTGGTAAGCGGCAATCGCCTCACGCTCGCCGCCAAACTGGTCGAGCAGCAGCCGCAGGATCTTGGTTCCATAACGGATATTGACCTCAGGGATAAACATCTCTTCAAACGGCCGGGCCTCATCGTCCCCCATCCGCATTCGCGCCCACTCAAAGGTTTCTTCGGTAATCTGCATCAGCCCGCGCGCATAGGCGTAAGAGTAGGCGTTTGGGTCAAAGCTGCTCTCACTGCGGATAACGGCAAAGACCAGTTCGGGCGGCAGGTTCTGCTCAGCGCTGTAAAAGATGACCAGCTCGTAATACCCAAGCGGAAAGGCCGCCCGGTAGTAGTGTACCCAAGCTTGCCGTACAGCAACGCTAAGACCGCTTAAGATTATGATGGCCAAGAAGAGCGTAATTATGGCGGATGGCCGCCGCCGTGCGCCATCTTTCACCCTTGATCCTCCATGATTCCCAGTTCAAGTTCGCCGATTACTTGATCTACCCGTTCACGCAGTGCGCCCAGGTCTTTGTCGTTGCAGATTACATAATCTGATCGGGAAGTATAAAATTCGTCGTCATGCTGCGATTTAATCCGATTAACCGCCTGCTCGTCAGTCAGTTTGTCCCGGCTGATAATCCGCTCTTTGCGAAACACAAGCGGGGCGATCACGCTGATGATCCGGTCACAGTTTGTGTGGGTCCCGCTTTCAAATAAAGTGGGGGCATCCAGAAAGATGATGGGCGCGCCGTCTTCCCGCATCCGCTCGACCTCGTCAAATATCCCCTCCTGAATGTAAGGGAAAATGATTTTATTGAAGATCATCCGCTTTTCTTTATCCGAAAAGATGATGTCGCCCATTTTTTTGCGGTCAAGCGTACCGTCGGCCAGAATGATCTCGCCCCCGAAAGTGACGGCCAGATCAAGCAGGCAGTTGCCGCCTTTGGCGACCACATGCCGGGCCATTACATCCGCGTCGATCACCCGGTGGCCCAGCCGCAAAAGATATCCGCTAACCGTGGTCTTGCCCGCCCCGGTCTGCCCGGTCAACCCGACTAAAAGCCCTGTCTTCTTCATCGTTAACCCCGCTGTTGTCAGCTGACAAATATTGTCAACCGCACACCATTAACTGTCAACTGTGATCTCTTCAAACCCGGCAGCCCGGATCAGCCGGTTGTAGACAGCCAGCCCCATCCCATCGCTCTGCGGGCAACGGGCGTATACCCGCTCTGCCCCGCGCTCGTCCAGCTCCCGCAAACAGGCGAACAGTGCCCTTGCGTGGGTTTCCGGCTCAGCCTGCGGCCCTAAGCTGAGGGCTGGCAATGGGCAGCCGCTCAATTCTTCTTCAAAAACCAGGGCCATTGCGCCCTGCGTTTTTTTCAAAGCCATGAACGCTTTACAGGATTGCCAATCCCCTTTTAGTATGGCTACCTTTGCCTTTGGGGCATAGTGTTTGTGCCGCATACCGGGTGATGCCACCGGGCTTTGCGGGTCAGGTTCGCTGTAAATGGCCGGATCAAGAATCAACTCGCCCAGCTCATCTTTGATCATTTCGGGGGTGACCGCGCCCGGGCGGAGTAGCCGCGGGGTTTCGCCGGTCATATCCACCACTGTCGACTCAACCCCCACCCCGCAAGGCCCGCCATCCAATATAAACGGAATCAAACCGTTTAGGTCAGCAAAGCAGTGGGCGGCGGTTGTCGGGCTTGGCTTGCCGGATAAATTGGCGGACGGCGCGGCCAGCGGAAGCCCCGCCGCCGCTATCAGCGCGCGGGCCACCGGGTGGGCGGGCATCCGAACGGCCACGGTAGAAAGTCCGGCCCGCGTAAGACTGGGAACCACGTCTTCCCTGCTTGGCAGCACCATAGTCAGCGGCCCCGGCCAGTAGCGTTTGGCCAAGCGCAGAGCGCTTTCCGGCACACGCATAGTCAGTTTTTCCAGTTCGGCCATTTCGGAGATGTGTACAATCAGGGGATTGTCGGCCGGGCGGCCTTTGACCGCAAAGATGCGCCCGACCGCCTGCTCATCCAACGCGTTGGCGGCAAGGCCGTAAACCGTTTCTGTCGGGATCGCGACCAGCTCACCCGCCCGCAAGGACTCCGCCGCTCGGCGTATACCCGGGCAGCCAGCAAAGTTTTCGCCCGCTTTCAGCACTTGGGTGGGATAACTCACTGGCCGGTCCCCTCCGCGTTTAACTTTTCAGCTTGGTCGTAAGTGATCAGTGCGTCCATAGTTTCGTCCAGATCTCCGTTGAGTATGGCTTCGAGTTTATAAAGGGTCAGTCCGATCCGGTGGTCGGTCATCCGCCCTTGGGGGTAATTGTAAGTGCGAATCCGCTCGGAGCGATCCCCGGTCCCCACCTGCAGCTTTCGCTCGGAGGCGATCTTGCTGTTTTGTTCTTCCAGCATCTTCTCATACAGGCGGGAGCGCAAAATTTTCATGGCCTTATCTTTGTTTTTGTGCTGGCTGCGCTCGTCCTGGCACTCAACCACCAGCCCGGTGGGCAGGTGGGTGATCCGGATTGCGCTCTCGGTTTTGTTGACGTGCTGGCCACCCGCCCCGCTGGCTCTGAACGTGTCGATTTGCAAATCCTCACCATTGATTTCGACCTCGACGTCTTCGACTTCGGGAAGCACGGCCACCGTGACTGTGGATGTGTGTACCCGCCCCTGGGATTCGGTCTCCGGCACCCGCTGAACCCGGTGTACCCCGCTTTCAAACTTCAGGCGGGAGTACGCGCCCTCGCCGCTGATCTCAAAGGATACTTCTTTATAGCCGCCAAGACCGGTCTGGCTGGCGTTGTAAAGCTCGGTCTTCCAGCGCTTTGTTTCGGCATACATCGAGTACATCCGGTAAAGGGCGGCAGCGAACAGGGCGGCTTCGTCCCCGCCGGCCCCCCCGCGTATTTCAATGATAACGTTCTTATCATCGTTCGGGTCTTTGGGCAGCAGCAGTATCTTTAAATCCTCGGCGCACTTTTCCATAACCGCGCGGTTTTCGCTTAATTGTTCTTCGGCCAGCTGCTTAAAGTCTTTGTCCCCGCCGCTTTCGTTTAATACTTCTTTGGCTTCTGCCACCGCCGCCTCGGCCTTTCGGTATTCGTTGTATTTTTCAACAACCGGGGTGAGCAGCTTCATTTCCTTTGCCAGCGCGGTGTAGGCCTTGTTATCGGTCACCACATTCGGGTCAAGCAGTTGTTCGTTTATCCAGTCGTAGCGCTCGGCCACGCTTTGCAGTTTATCCAGCATTTACGTATGATTCCTCCACACTGATAGGTTATATCTGTATTATAATGCTTTTTGCAAAAAATAACAACTGCCTTCGGTCATCTTCCCACCGCCGGGTGAATATAGTGAATAGAGCGACAAGGCCCGCGCACGCCCGGTGGTGTAAAAAGTATAGGAGGCAGGCAAACATGAATGTGTACAGGCCGGAAGGCATGTTGATCGATACCCCCAGCAATAAGCAGAGCCTGCGCAGTCTGGATACCCTGCGCGAAGCGATGGAGACCGAAAAAATCCTTGAGGCGCGGGCAGTTGTCTGTGATGGCGGACATAACCTCATCATTGACCTTGGATGCTGCCGCGGGATTATTCCGCGCACCCAGGCCGCGCTGGGGATTGAAGACGGCAGTATGCGGGATATCGCGATTATCTCGCGGGTGAACAAACCGGTCTGCTTTGCGGTCACCGGATTTGGGGAAACACCTGACGGAGCGGTCGCCATGCTCTCCCGAAGTAAAGTGCAAGAGCTTTGCCGCAAGGAGTACTTAGATAAGCTAAAGCCGGGCGACATCATCCCGGCCTGTGTCACACACCTTGAGAGCTTCGGCTGTTTTGTGGACATAGGCTGCGGGATCACTTCGCTTATCCCGATCGACGCGATCTCAGTCTCGCGGATATCCCACCCGCGCGACCGCTTTAAAACCGGGCAATCGCTGCTTACAGTGGTAAAGTCAATCTCGGAGGACGGCCGGATCACACTCAGCCACAAAGAGCTGCTCGGCAGCTGGGAAGAGAACGCCGCCCTCTTTTCTCCGGGCGAGACAGTGGCCGGAATTGTCCGGTCAGTCGAAAAGTACGGCGTGTTCATCGAACTCACCCCCAACCTTGCGGGGCTGGCCGAATACAAAGAGGGTGTGTACCCCGGCCAGCAGGCCAGCGTTTACATAAAGAACTTGCTGCCTGAAAAAATGAAAGTCAAGCTGATTATCGTGGACGCGTTCGACGCCGACTATTACCCCGAACAGCCGTCTTACCACATCACAAGCGGGCGGATTAACCGCTGGCGCTACTCCCCCGCCTCCTGTAGCCGGATCGTTGAAACTGTGTTTGAAACGGATGGTGTGCAATAAACATATCGCTTCGCGGCTGATTCATGATCGCCGCGAAGCGATATGTTTATTATCAATTGATTTCAATCGCTATGCGATCCCCCGCATAATTCCCAAAAGATCACGGGCCAGGCGGTCGCGCTCGGTCGCCTCTTCGTCCAAAACCGGCAGAGTATTGAATATCCGGTTTCGGACACTCGTAAAGTCGCGGACGATGGCAATGTTCGGCTTGTCTTCAAGCGAGCGAAAAACCGCAAGCTCGCGCTCCCGAGCTCCCCAGCCGATTCGCGCGGACATATATGCGCTCAGCTCGATCACCTGAGCCCGCAAATGGGGCGGTAAATTGTCCATAAAGTCCGCGTCGGCCACCAGCCAGGCCGGAACAAGGTTGTGGTAACCGGCGATCAGGTGAACTTGATAGGGAAAGTCCTCTTCCAGCGCGGCAAAGGTTTCCATCGAAAGCTCGGCGGCGTTGCCTTCCCCCAGGATAAACTGCTCCATCCGCGCCTCGTCCGTGTCATAAGTGGTCAAAACACCGCCCGTCCCGACCAGGCGGCCAAAAGCGGCGGCGACCTGCGCGTCTTCCGACAGAATAATGCCTGTCCCCTCAAATTGCTGGTACCCGCCCGGCGCAAAGTCAATAAGCAGATGGTTTGATCCCTGATAAAAAGCGGTGAGCGGAATAAGCCCGTGATCTTCGCGCAGAGAAAACGCAAGAATGCGCATAGTATCCCGGGCGTTTGCGCGCATCAAAAAATTTTCGAATCCGGTGTACAGAAACGGAGTAGCGGTGGCGGCCAGCGACTGGCAAAAGTCGAACTGCCGCCTCTTATTTAGCAGGGCAATCTGCGCACGGCCAGAGAGCAGTGCGGCGTCCGGCGCGATGGTCAGTTCCACGCCGGCGGTAAGCGCGCCGTTTGTCCGGGCGGTGAGTTCAGCCACAAAAGCTTCGGCTGCCTCGATCAGTTCCGGCTCGGCGTCCCGCGAAACAGCGAGGGTTACCTGACTGACCGTCACCCGGCCGGCCATGGTTTCCACGCCGGCGGCCGGTGAAGGCTCGGGCGCAGATGCGCCCCCGGTGTCCCCCGCCCTGCCACATGCGGCAAAGGCAAGCAGAACAGTCAATGCCAGCGCGATCATGCGAATCTTCATGTCCGTCCCCCCCAAACAGTGGACAATTGACAGTTGACAGTTGACAATGAATGAATCGTTTTGCGTTGTATTAAAATTATGTCCGCACAGCGGACACGACGTCTGTCAACTCTCAACCGCACACTGTTAACTGCTATTATACCACGACAACTACCGGTTGAAAAGCAGAAATGCTTGACTGGCCAGTCCGCTCGTACTATAATGTAAATATCCGGAATTATAAAATAAAGTGAGGTAGAGCGCTAATGTATGCTGATTTAGTGGACGTGATCGGATATTTGACCAAACAGGACAAAGAGGTTGCCGATGCAATCCAATTGGAACTTGACCGCCAGCGCCGCAACTTAGAGCTGATCGCCAGCGAGAATATTGTCACACCCGCGGTCATGGCGGCCAACGGTTGTGTGCTCACCAACAAATACGCGGAGGGCTATCCCTCCAAGCGGTATTACGGCGGCTGTGAATGTGTGGATATCGTTGAGAGCATCGCGATCGAGCGCGCAAAGAAGCTGTTCGGCGCGGCATACGCAAATGTCCAGCCCCATTCGGGCGCCCAGGCCAACCAGGCCGCTTACGCCGCCCTGATCGAGCCGGGCGACAGCGTCCTTGGTATGGACCTCTCCCAAGGCGGACATTTGACCCACGGCTCGCCGGTTAACTTTTCCGGCCTCCTTTATAAGTTCACTTCTTACGGGGTTGACCCCAAAACCCACCAGATCGACTACGACGTCGTGCGCAAACTCGCGCTTGCGTGCAAACCCAAGATGATCGTGGCCGGGGCCAGCGCTTATCCGCGCGCCATCGACTTTGAAAAGTTTTCGGCCATCGCCAAAGAAGTCGGCGCATACCTGTTTGTTGACATGGCACACATCGCCGGCCTGGTCGCCGCCGGGCTGCACCAGAGCCCTGTCCCCTACGCCGACGTTGTTACCTCCACCACCCACAAGACCTTGCGCGGCACCAGAGGCGGCCTGATCCTCTCCAAAGACCCCGAGCTGGGCAAAAAGTTCAACAAGGCAATCTTCCCCGGCGCACAGGGCGGGCCGCTCATGCACATAATCGCCTCCAAGGCAATCGGTTTCGGCGAAGCGCTCAGCGACGGCTTTAAAGATTACCAGAAGAGGGTCCTCGCCAACAGCAAAGCGCTGGCCGAGTCGCTGATGGCCGAAGGCTTTGACCTTGTTTCGGGCGGGACCGACAACCACCTGATGCTGGTTGATTTGTCCGCGATGGGGATCACCGGCAAGGACTTCCAGCACAACCTGGACGAAGTGCGGATCACTGTCAATAAGAACACTGTACCAAACGAAAAGCTCAGCCCAATGGTCACAAGCGGCGTGCGGATCGGCACACCCGCCGTCACCACCCGCGGCCTGAACCCCGATGACATGAAAATCGTCGCATCCTGCATCAAGAAGACCGCCACCGACCACCAGGGCACTGCCAAGCAGGTAATCGAGAGCGTGGCTGCCCTTTGCGAGAAATACCCGCTTTATCAATAATCCCTATCTGCCCATCACCGCCCGGAGGTCTTTATGAATACCCTGAACCTTTTATTGCTGACCGTTCTGCCCGCTTTGGTTTTGGCTTGTCTGGCCGGTCTTATTATCGGCAAATATCAGGTCAAAAAGGCACAAGGGCAGCTTAAGTCTGTCCTGACCCCCAAACAGCGAATGGTTGTCACCGCCAGTGTATCCATCGGTGTTGCCTGTATTCTGCTCGGAATTTTTTTGCCGTCAGGTGAGAATCAAGCAGGCGAGATGGATGGATGGTATATGGGCGAGATGGACGACGACGCACACTGGGCGGACAACGGCTGGGAAAACCCGGGCTTTGAAGACGAGATGGCTTACCGGCCGGACGAGGACGGAATGGGCGGCTGGCCGATTGAAGACGACCAAGCCGACTGGCTGTTTGAAGGCGATACGGTCGGCGGGCATTACGACCAGGAGTACCCGGACGACGAGTTGGATTACATCCCCGACGCGGCCCCGCCCTCACCGGGCAGCTCGGCGTCCGCTTCGAGCGGTTCGTCAGGCAGTGGTGCGGTTGTGGTACGCCCAGCGCCTGCTCCGGCGGTTCCGGTTGGCTAACCGCAGACAACACTAATAAATATCCCCCGGCGTAGCCGAGGGGCTCTTTGCACAATACATGGAGGCACTTTCTTTGTTGAAAGTGCCTCCATTTTGTTTGTGTGAAGCCCCCTGATGTAGGATAATACTACACGGGGGGCATCGTTATGAAGAAAGCGTACACGCACATCAAAGAGTTAACCCCTCGCCTTGCGTCTCAAGCAAGCATCAAAGAATTGACGCGCCACTCTAGACATCTAATGCCGCACAGCTGTTCCGGCAGTCACCTGCCTTTTCAGCTTCACACAATTTAAGCCAACATAATGTCTGTACTGCAAGCAAAGTGGAAAAACAAATGCGAACGCCTCGCCGACAAAAATCGGCTTGGGGTTCGCATTTGTCTATTCTGGCTGGGCTGGAAGGATTTGAACCTTCGAATGACGGAGTCAAAGTCCGTTGCCTTACCGCTTGGCGACAGCCCAACAACCGACCAAAACATGCGCTTGACGGAGTGTTTCCCTCAACACACTTGGGTATTATATCATAAACAATCAGGCAATGCAATACACTTGTGAAATTTTTGCACACAATCCGTCACTTGATGGGGCATATTGGCGAAACGCTCATTTAAACATTTACCAAACCGGATAAACGTGTTACAATTAAACCATCTGACGCGATCGCCTACCCACCACTTTGGAGGACTTTATCATGTCGATGGATATTGCACTTTCTCAGGGACAAAAGATGGTGATGTCTCAGCGAATGCAACTGGCTGTGAAAATTTTACAGATGAACTCGCTTGACCTTGAAAATTATCTGCGCGATGAAGCGCTCGCCAACCCGCTCATCGAGCTGGATGCCCAAAACGAGATCGAAGATCCCGGCCTTACCCGCCTAAAAAAACTGGAATGGCTGGACAGGATGGACGAGAGCAACTCGTTTAAGTATTTACTCAGGCCAAAAGAAGAGCAGGAAACGCCGCTTTATCAAAAACAGACCGGCGAAACACTTGAAGAGTCTCTGCTTCTCCAGCTGGCCGGCTTTGCCCTGGCCCCCAACGTCTTGCGGCTGGCCAGGTATTTGATCGGAAATTTGGACGAGAACGGCTATCTGCACGCGCCAAAAGAACAGATTCCCGGTGAGGTCGATTGTTCTCAGTCCGATCTGGATCAGGCCGTTGAAGCCCTTCACCGGATGGACCCTGCCGGCGTAGGGGCGGTTGACTTGCGGGAGTGCCTGCTCATTCAAGCACTGCGCGAAGAGGAACCCGACCCGGTTCTGGTTCGTTTGATCGAAAACCACTTAGATCACCTGGCCAAAAACCAACTGGATAAGCTGGCGGGTGAGCTTGGTGTGAGCATCGCTCAGGTCAAGAGCGCGCGGGAAGCGCTGCTCGGCCTCAATCCCAAGCCGGGGAACGGACTGGGCGAGCGCGGCGCTATCCCTTACATCCTGCCTGATTTGTTTGTGGTGCACTTTGAGGATGGATATCAGGTGATCTACAACGATTTTAACCAGCCAAAATTTGAGATCAGCGGTTACTACAAAAATCTTTTAAAGCAGGCGGACGACGAGACTGCCGCTTATATCCGCGATAAAATGACGGCGGCCGAAAACCTGATTGCCAGCATCCGGCAGCGCAAAGCGACCGTGCTCGGCTGCGCGCGGGCAATCCTGGCGCGGCAGACCGCTTTCTTTCGCAATGGGCCGGGTCATCTTATACCCATGACGCTGGCTGACCTGGCCGATGATTTAGGGGTACACATCTCGACGGTCAGCCGGGCGGTAAGCGGCAAGTACCTCCAAAGCCAATGGGGGGTACAGCGGATGAGCGATTTCTTCTCCCGCAGCGTCAGCAAAGCGTCTGAGGAAAAAAGTTACGACATGACTCTCGCACAGATTAAACGGATTATCAAGGAAGAAGACCCGCTTAATCCGCTCTCCGACCTGAAGATAGCCGAGCGGCTGCTGGAATCGGGCATCGATATCTCACGCCGAACAGTAACCAAATACCGGGAGCTTTCAAACATACCGGCCTCCCTCGGCCGCAAGCGGTTTTAGCCCCCTATATTGACAAATCACCGCCACATGTTATAATAGCACCAGTATCATCACAACGGGGGCGTCAGCGATGAAAAAACAAAAATCAGAGCGGGAGATCGCGTTTTATACGCGCGGTGTGCGCGGACACGAACAGCTGGGCGTCTGCCGCGAGTACGCCGGGCTTTTTCTTGGGACGAAAGAGGGCGAAGGGTTTGTCTTTTCGGACGAAGGCAGCTTGGGGGATGAGAACCTCCCCGGTCTGGCTGCGCTGCGCGGAAAAGCGCAGGCCGGCGAGCTTCGGGCAGTCGTCTGCGCCGAGTTGTGTGTACTTTGCCGCTCCGGGTTCGAGTTCGTCGAGGCGGCCCGCTTTTTTGAGGGCGCGGGCGTTTCGCTCATCTTTGTCAAAGACCGGATTGACCTTTCAAGCGCGATCGGGCGGACACTGCTCTACACGGCCGAGATGTTTTCATCCCTCGAGCGGGGGGTGGCCGCCGCAAACATCCGCGAGAATATGCGCACCCTTGCCCGCACCGGCCGATGGCTGGGCGGGGTAACCCCAACCGGCTACGACTCCCGGCGGGTACCCGGCCAGCCGGCGGGCGAGAAAGCTTACCGTCTCGAGCTTAACCCCGCGCAGGCCAAGACCATCGCGCTCATCTATCAGCTGTTTTTGGAGATGGATTCCCTTTCCAAAGTGACTGCAGAGCTTGCTAAACGAAAGGTGGCCACCAAAAACGGACGGGCGTTCAGCCGCTTTACTGTCCGGCAGATTTTGGGCAACCCGGTCTATATGCGGGCCGACCAGGACGCTTACTTATACTTTAAACGGCTGAGAGCCGAGGTCTGTTCACCCGAAGAGGCTTTTGACGGCTCTAAAGGGATGATGGTCTACAACAAAACCGCACAGCACCCCGGGCAAACCACCCAACAGCGGGAAATTTCCGAGTGGATTGTGGCGGTCGGCGAGCATGAGGGAATCATCTCAGGGGCCGAGTGGGTGGCCAGCGCAGGCCAGCTCTTCAGGAATAAATCAAAGACGCTGCGCAAGCCCAAAAGCGACCACGGCCTGTTGGCCGAGCTGCTTATCTGCGGCGATTGCGGCGCGCACATGCGGCCCAAGCTGATCAAAGTCAAAGAAGACGGTGAGCCCAGCTTCTCTTACCTGTGTGAGCGCAAAGAGCAAAGCCGCTCGACCGAGTGCGATATGCTCAACCTTTCCGGCCGACTGGCCGACGCCGCCATCGACAGCGTACTTCAAACGCTGGACCCCAGTGAGCCGGATCTGCTTCCCTCCCACCCGCAAGGGCCGCTGACCGAGGAAACGCTGACTGCCCACAAGAGACGTATCGCCGAGCGTCAGGCAAAAATCACCGAAAACGAAGAGGGGATTTCCGGCCTTGTGTTTTCGCTGATCAACGCGATTGACAAAAGCGCGTATGAGGAAATTATCAAGCAGATCGACCTGCTGCACGACGAAAACGCCGCCCTGCGCCAATCCCTTGAAGAGATGGAGGCGATGATCTCACACCACCCGCTGGATAACAGCCATCGCGAAGCGCTGGGCAATCTGCTTGAGAACTGGAGCGTGCGGTACCGGGATGTGAGCATGGCCAGGAAACGGGCCGCGCTGCGCTCGCTGGTCGACACAATCAGATGGGATGGCGAAGAGCTGCTGGTTAAGTTTGTAGGCGGCGCACAGTTCGCGGTTAAGCCGTATTAAACACAGGCTCTAAATATAAAAAGTTGGCAGCAAGCGGAGTGTTCGCGCTTGCTGCCAATTTTTTTGTGTTTGTGTGTGACCTTACTTGAGTTCGACTTTGGCGCCGGCTTCGGCCAGTTGTTTTTGCAGGGCTTCGGCAGCGTCTTTGGCAACGCCTTCTTTGATCGGCTTGGGTGCGCCGTCAACCAGCTCTTTGGCTTCTTTCAGGCCAAGGCCGGTGATTTCTTTGACGATTTTGATAACGCCCATTTTGCTTGCGCCGGCGTCTACAAGGATAACGTCGAAGTCGGTTTTTTCCTCTTCAGCAGGGGCGGCGGCAGCAGCAGGAGCGGCGGCCATAGCTACAGGAGCGGCGGCGGATACGCCAAACTCTTCTTCAAGGGCTTTGACAAGCTCAGAAAGTTCCATAACGGTGAGGGCTTTAACTTCTTCGATCATTTTCAATACTTTTTCAGATGCCATGATAATTGTACCTCCAAAATTTTAGTCGGCCTGTCCGCATTTGCGTCGACTAGGCAGATTGTTCTTTTTGTTCTGCGATTTGATTTAGAGCGACCGCAAGACCGCGGATGTTTGCGTTAAGCACGTTTGCGAGACCGGAGATCGGGGCGTTCAGCCCGCGCAGGGTCATGGCAACAAGCTCTTCGCGCGACGGCAGTTCACTTAAGTTCTTAACGCCCTTAGCGTCCAGAACCACGCCTTCTACAAAACCCGCCTTGATGGTAAACTTGCCTTTAGAAGCGTCCGCGTACTTGCAGAGGATCTTGGCCGCGGCGGTGTAGTCGGTGTCCGAGATCGCGAGTGCGGTGGTCTCGACCAGAACATCTTTCAACCCATCGTAACCGACGTTTTCAGAGGCCCGCCTGAGCAGGGAATTCTTAACGACCCGGTAGCTGACCCCGGCCTCGCGCAGCTCTTTGCGCAGTTTGGTGTCGTTGCCCACGTTGATGCCTTTGTAATCGACGATTACACCGGCCAGCGCGTTTTTGAGGTCATTGGTAAGGCTTTCGACCTGCTCCTGTTTTTGCTTTAAAATCTTGTCACTTGGCATTCATTTCACCTCTCAGAGCCGGTCATCGGCCCCTGACTTGCCTTCAACTTCCCGGGCAGTCAATCCCACAATAAAGATTAAACGCCCTCCCTTGCGGGAAGGCGTGAAACACTGCAAAGTGAATCAACACGGCTTCCTCGGCAGGCCGGCCAGATGTTTCTGGCCATTTCAGCAAGCAAGCTTGCGCCTTACGTCTTGGGAATGTTGACAGCTTCTGGTATTATACATGGTTTAGCGCCGATTGTCAAGTGCCCGTTACCAAAGATTTGAAAAAGCGAGCAGGATAAGCAGCACACCGCTCAGCCACGAGAGATCAAATCGGACCTTTCTGGCCGCTTTGTTGCCCAGATACCCGCCCATCAACAGAGCAAACACCCCGGTGACCAGCACACCGATAAGTACAAACAAGCTGTTCACACTGCCGATTGCCGCGCCAAGCCCAACCGCCAGGCCGTCCAGTGACAAGGCGAGCGCAAGGGTAGCCGCCTCACCCGGGGATAGCGTTTTCGAGCCGTCCACATCCGCCTGTTCAGGGTCAGCGTACAGTTTGAGGATAAACTTAAGCCCGCTCAGTGAAAATTTGATCTCTTTGCTGAGTGCGTCGTGGCGGCGGATCAGCGACTTGATTATGTTGTCGGCCAGCTTTAACGCACCCAGCCCAAACAGGATGGTAAAGCTGACGGCCACCGTAAAGTCGTACGGGATATACTGCCTGAGCAGTGTGCCGGCCAGCAGGGCCAGCCCAACCACCCCGGTACAGATCAAGCTGATCAGCGCAACTGAGCGGGCCGGCATCTTGATTCCTTTGCTGCCATAAGCAAAGCTGGCGACAAACGCATCTAAAGAAAGGGCGCAGGCAATCACCAGCGCCTCGAACAGAGGAAAAAACAATTCGAACACACCCCAATCTTTGATATTCCCTCCAGTCTATTCCAAACTTACAGGCGGGGTGAAGATCAGTTGACAGTTGACAATGGACAGTTGTGGTAGGCGTTAAGTGGGTCTATTAAATCATCGCGAAGCGATACCATAACTATCAACTGTCAACTTTCAACCATCAACTGTTTACAAAGTGGATGAGTTGGTGTATAATAACGGAAGGTCGCGCCGCAACAGGCGGGCGAGCCGGTCCTGTGCGGCGGGGCACCGTGAACCATGTCAGGCGGGGAACCGAGCAGCATTAAGCGGAGCGCTTCGCGCGCCGCAGGTAACCGGCCCGCCCTCGTGTTGCGGCGCGGGTCATTTGAACCATACAGTGTTATCTGAAAGGAGCCGGTATGTCAAAGGCACTTTACCGCAAATACCGCCCCAAGACCTTTGATGATCTGGCGGGACAGGAAGCGGTCTCGACCACGCTCAAGCGGCAGGTAAACACCGGCCGGCTTTCCCACGCTTACCTGCTCTGCGGCACCAGAGGTACCGGCAAAACTTCGACAGCCAAAATACTGGCGAAAGCGGTCAACTGCATATCCCCCGAGGATGGCAACCCCTGTTGTGTCTGCAATATTTGTGCGGGGATTGAAGCCGAAAGCTTGCTGGATGTCACCGAAATTGACGCCGCCTCCAACTCAGGGGTAGACAATATCCGCGAGCTGCGCGAAGAAGCGCACTTTACCCCGACCGTTGCCAAGTATCGGGTTTACATCATTGATGAAACGCATATGCTCAGTCCAGGCGCGTTTAACGCTCTGCTCAAAATCATGGAAGAGCCGCCCGCGCACGTCCTGTTTATTCTGGCCACCACCGAACTGCACAAAGTTCCGGCCACCATACTTTCTCGCTGTCAGCGGTTTGACTTTCACCGGCTGTCCAGTGAGCTGATCGCCGAGCGGCTGAGCCGGGTGGCCGCGCTTGAAGAAATTGATCTGGACGGCGAGGCCGCGGTTCTGATCGCAAAGCTGTCCGACGGCGGGATGCGCGACGCGCTCTCCCTGCTTGATCTGGTCAGCGCAGGCGGCGGACCGATTACCGCACAAACCGTTCGGGAGCGGGTTGGCCTGGTCGGGCGGGATCACCTCTTTTCGCTGGCCGAAGCGGTCGCGTCCGGGGATTTCGCTAATGTCCTGGCTGTCCTGCAAGAACTGTGGGAGGGTGCAATCGATTACCAGCGGCTGGCCGAACAGCTGATCGGGTTTTACCGCGACCTGATGGTCGCCAAAGCGGTCAAGGAGCCGGGTGAATTGATCCCCTGCCTGCCCGACGAGCTGGATCGCTACAAAACCCTGGCAGCTCAGCACAGCATGGATCGGATTATGGGCTGGCTGAGCGGCGCGCAGGAAATCTTGATCAAGATGAGCCGGTTCACCCAGCGCCGCGCTGAGCTGGAGGCCGGGCTGCTGCGGATGACCTTGCCCGGCTTTGGTGCACAGGGTGTTCCCGATCCCGAGCTTTCCCGGCGGGTTGCCGATTTAGAAAAGAAGATCGAGCGGCCGGTGACGGTTTCTCCGCCGCCGAAACAAGCGCCGCCAAAAGCGGATTTGCCACCTCCGCCGCCGGCTGAAAAAGTACCGCTTGAGCCGTTTGATCAATGGGAGAAAGTGCTTGAAGCGCTATCCAAAAAGAACACGGCACTGTATGGGACACTGGTCGGATCGACCGCTTATATCGGCGGGGATTTGATGCTGGTAGACGCCGGGCCGGACAGCATGTTCGCGAGCATGGTGCGGGGGGATTCCTACGCGAAAGAGAGCCTGCGGGCGGCGGCCGAGGCGGTGACCGGCAAACGCTATAAACTGGGGCCATACAACCCCGAGCGGTACGAAGTCAAGTCCAAGCGGGATAAACTGGAAGAAATCCTCAAGCAGGCCGGTGCGCTTGGGGTGGATGTACAGATCGGGGATTAAGAATCTGTATTCACAAACGAAGTGTGCCGAAACGCCAGCGATTTTTTCGCTGGGCAAGGAAGTTTTGCGCAGGAATACTTTGTGTATTCCAAGGGAAACTGACGCGGCACAGCGGAAAAAGCGTTGGCGTAGCGGTGCGCTGAGTTGTGAATACAGGTTCTAAGATAATCAGGAGGACATCATTATGAAATCACGCTTGCCAAAAGGGTATGGGGGCGGCCCCTCCAATATGAACGACATGATCAAACAGGCACAGAAAATGCAGGAGCTGATGGCCCAAAAGCAGGAAGAGCTGGCTGAGCGCACATTTGAAGCGAGCTCGGGCGGCGGGGCGGTCAGCGTGACCGTCAACGGCAGTAAAATGCTGACCGACATCGTCATCAAACCGGAAGTGGTCGACCCCGAAGACGTTGAGATGCTCAGCGATCTGATCATCGCGGCGGTAAACGAAGCGCTTCGCACTGCTGACGAAGAGACCAACAAAGAGATGGAGTCCATCACCGGCGGGGTACAGCTCCCGGGGATGTAAGAGATGCGTAGGTTTCGGTATTGGCCGGAGATTGCGTCGTTGTTGGCGGGAATTGCATGGCTTGCGGTGATGTGGGACGCTAATATAAAAGATCAAGATTTTTTATGGCGTGTAGTGGGATTTCCGATTATATCCACTGCGTTTTGCGGGATTGTTTATCGTTTGTTTAGAAGACCCCGTATGCGGATGCATTTTCCGATATATCTGATTGCTGCTGCTGTTAATACTGGCTACGATTATCAACAGGGACTGATTCACACTTACACGTCTGTGTTTCCTATCTTCGATATTGCCGTAATATTTGCAATGTTCGTAATTCCCTTTGTCTTTTTGCCTACGCTCCCAGTGTATGTAGTTTATGAAGTACTGTACGCCAGACGCTTTGCCCAAACCACACCGCAGGAGAGTGACCAGCCATGAACACCACCAGCGCCCTGCCCCTGATTAAGCTGATCGAGCAGTTCGAGCGGCTGCCGGGGATTGGGCGAAAATCGGCACAGCGGCTTGCTTTTCACGTACTTGATCTAAGTTATGAGCGTGCGGAGGAGTTCGCGCAGGCCATACTTGAAGCGCACAAGAAGATTAAAAAGTGTGCAGCCTGCCAAAACTTAACCGAAGACGAGTTCTGTCCCATCTGCGCCGGGGATGACCGGGAGGCCGGCGTCATCTGCGTAGTCGAAGATCCCCGGGATATCCTGGCGTTTGAGCGGACCCGGGAATACAAAGGGCTATATCACGTTTTGCACGGGCTTATCTCGCCGATGGAAGGGATCGGCCCCGAACAGCTGAGCATCCGTGAGCTGTTGGCCCGGTTGTCTGACGGTGCAGTGACCGAAGTAATTATGGCGACCAATCCCACCGTTGAGGGCGAAGCGACGGCCACCTATCTCGCGCGGCTGTTAAAGCCGATGGGTGTCAAGGTAACCCGGCTGGCCTACGGAATCCCGGTGGGTGCGAGCTTGGAATATGCCGACGAGGTCACACTCTACCGCGCACTAGAAGGCAGGCGTGAAATTTAATGCATTTGTAATATATTTGTGCTATAGTTATGATATGATGAGTACAAGCGAATGGCCGTGAACGAAAGACAAAAGGCGTTCCCAAAACTGAGGACGCGACATTGGTTTCGGCGGCCCGCCGTCAACGGGGTGATGCATTGGACGAAAAGCAGTTCAAAACGATCGTAAAAAACAAGAAAGCGTACCACGATTATTTTGTGGACGAAAGCCTGGAGGCCGGGATCGAGCTGGTCGGCACTGAGGTCAAAAGCTTGCGCCAGGGCGGCGTCAACCTCAAAGACGCGTGGTGCGATATCAAAAACGGCGAAATCTTTGTAAAGTCGATGCACATAAGCCCATACGAAAAGGGCAACATCTTCAACAAAGACCCCACTCGCCCGCGCAAGCTGCTGCTCCACCGCCGCGAAATCGCAAAGCTTGCGGCTTTGGTCTCTCAAAAAGGGGTAGCGCTTATCCCGCTTTCCCTCTATTTTAAGGGGTCAAAGGTCAAGGCACAGGTTGGGGTCTGCCGGGGCAAAAAACTCTACGACAAGCGGGATACGCTGGCTAAAAAGGACGCGACAAGAGACATAGAGCGTGCAATGAAAGAGCGAGACCGGTAATCGGGAGGTGCTATCATGAGAGATCAGTTATCCTCTTCCGTGCAGTTTGGGATTGGTATGTTTTGTGTGCTCGCGTTTATCACTGCTTATGGTGTTGTGTTGGCGCCGTGGTTTGCTGTTTTTACCATATTGAGCGCGCTGGCAACGCAGTTTGCCAAAACTGACCTTAGAATGCCGGCACGCATTGGTTTTCTTGGCTTTTTAGGTTTTCTTGGATGTTTGGGGTTCCTCCCCGGTATGGGCGTTTTGCACTTTTTGTTCGCGTTCGGCGGGTTGTTCGGTTTCTTTGGTTTTTTGGGTTTGAAATCGAAGAGCGGGTAGCGAGCGTGGCTGGCTGGTATCATAGTATGTAGAACTGTGACCAAAACACAAACCAAGACATTGAGCAGGCGGTGAAAGAGTGTGAGAAAAAGTAAAGGAGTTAAATATGAATACGCACAATATTTATAACTTTATCAAAGAAAAGCTTTTGCGGAATGATAGCACAACCATAGTATCAGGTGAAATTCACAAGGAATTGAACCTCACTAATCGTCATCCAATGGTGTGTAGTGCTATGAGAAATTTAACAAAAGCATTTAAGCATGAATATCTTGATGACCATACACCATCGGGTCAAACATCTACTCTTGCCATCAGGTATTATCGATAACAACTGAGTTTATACGTATCTATCTGGGGGCGTAAAGGTTTCGACGGGGATTTTGAAGTATGGTAAGCGAGTAGAGACGCACGATCTCTTTAAAATGTGCACCTTAAAATTAAACGCTGAAGATAATAACAGCAATCTTGCTTTTGCTGCTTAATTAAGCAGCCGTCCGACCCGGGGGTACCGCGACCCGGCAAGGGCGTCATTTTAGCGGTGAACGTTTGCCGGGAGTTCCACGGCCCGGCAGATGAATTAGGGATACCAAACCGGCCGACCCGCCTATAGGCTGCCGGTAAGGGAATGTAGTTTGTAGGCTACACTCGTAGAAAGCCATATGAATGAGTTTTCGGACAGGGGTTCAATTCCCCTCGCCTCCACCAAAATAAACCGCATTAACATCGTGTTTGTGCGGTTTTTACTTTCTCAAAATTGCACAAGTAGTTGCATTATTGATCTAGATATGCTATGCTATATTTAGCATAAGGAAGTTCTAACACAAGATAACACGATTTAACGAGCGATAGTTGCACGGGAAAAGGAGGGGCAAAATGCCGGTTCAGAAACGCATTACCATTGAGCGAAACATCAAGCAAGACGCTGACAGCAAGCAGTATTATGTCACGTTTTATTTCGGCAAAGATGAAGCCGGGAACAATAAGCGCAAAACAAAAACCTTTAGAGATTTGAGCGAGGCGCGGATTGCCCTGCAAACCCATGAGCTTGCCATGCTCAAAGGCGATGCAGTTGAACCCAACCGCATGGATTTGAACGCCGCCATCAAAAGGCACTTGGACGCGCTCTCGCTGAAATCGGAAGCAAGCACTATCTACGGCTATGAAACCATATCCAAGCACATCAAGGCGCATAAGCTAGGCAAGCGGCCTGTGCAGGATATAAAGCCGGTCGATGTGCAAGCGTACTTACAATTTCTGCAAAAAGAAAAGAAGCTATCGTCCAACACCGCGCTAAAGCATTATAATTTTCTCAATTCCGTTTTCAACCTATTGGAACAGCAGGAGCTTATCAACCGCAATCCGGTAAAGCGTGTGGTAACTCCCAAAAAGGCAAAGCATGAACCGGAGTATTTAACCGTGGATGAAGCTACCACCATTTTAGAACGCTCCAAAGGCAACAGGATGGAATTGCCTTTTGCGCTTGGTTTATTCACCGGAATGCGTCGGGGTGAGCTATGCGGCCTCAAGTGGGATTGCATTGACTTCGAGAAAAACACTATCCGGGTGAAGCTGAATAGACTAAATGTTGGTTCTGACGTTGTGGTTAAACAGCCGAAAAGCGAATCTAGTGAGCGGACTATAAACATGGTGCTGGAGCTAAAGGCGGTTTTGTTGGAGGAAAAAGAAATCCAGGCGCGCAACAGGGAGTTGTTGAAATCCGAGTATCACAGTGAGGGGTATGTTATCTGTTTCAACAACGGAAAGGAAGTGCGCCCCAACTATCTTTCCGAGATGTTCAAGCAGTGGTTTGGCAAACCCGGCAACAAGGACTTACACGCTATCACTCCCCATGAGCTGCGGCACAGCTTTGTCGCGCTTGCCATCGCCGCAGGGGTACCGCTTTATGAAATCTCACAGGCTTTGGGGCATGGGGATATAGGTATCACCTCACGAATATATGCTCACCTGTTGGATAGTTCCCACATGAACGTTACAGAGAGCATGGCAGGATTGTTGCGGAAAAAATGAGAAGCCGGGGGCGTCACTCCCCCGGCTGTTCTTATCGTTTTTTAGGAATTCAATTACACTTGATTTAGGTATACGTATTTGGTTGCCAACTCTTACAGATGGTACTTGTTTGGTTTTTACTAAGTCGTATGCAGCATTGCGACCGACCCGGAGCATCTTCGCCATCTCTTGAACGGTTACAACCTCATGGTACGATTGAAACATGTTGGACATCGACATACCTCCCCCCATCAAAAGCCTTGTGCTCATCAAACCAAAACGCTTGAAACACCGTCCCATCGTTAGTGAGGAAACGGCCTTGCGCATCTTTGGGTATTTTGTCGGCAGCGTCTGCACTGTCAAGGATAATCTGCGACAGCACGTTATCAGCTCGGCCACAAACCCGAAAGTCAATGTTATTTTTAACTTGACCGCAAATAATGTTTGCATCTAGTCGCTGTGTCGCTAGGATCAAATGAATCCCAAACGCGCGGCCTTGTCGGGCTATGGTGGATAACTTGCCCTCAATCCGGGTGATTAGTTCCTTGCTTTGCTTATCAAGCCCGGTTTTGTCGAGCACCTCCGCCACTTCATCGCAAGCAAAAATCATCCGTGGAAGCTGTGCGCCTATCTTTCGATTATAGGTGTCGATATTGGGACAGTCCGCTTGTTTTAGTAGCACCTTGCGCCGCTCCAATTCATCAACCAGAAGCGATAACTTGTCCAGCAACGCCCTCTCGTCAATGATAATTCCGCACTGCTTATGCCATGCTGTGAAAAAATCAATGCCGCCTTTGAAACAGGCGATATGTACCACTGCGCCCTTTTTGATACATTGCATCAACAGCAATTAAAGCAATACACTTTTGCCATTCCCGGTCGAGCCGCCAAGTAAAATATGGGGTATCTGCGCCAGATTTACCGTAACTCTACCCAGCAGACTTTCACCCATAGCCAAGACAAAACTATCTGTGCTTAAATAGGAATTATCCCAGTGAAGCATTGGTGGTAGGCCGCTTCCGGCAGGCACAGCGTACAGCAGAATCCGCCGCTTGTTTGTACCCTCCGTGATTTTAACAGCGTAGATATTTAGAGCAGCCTCAATTTTATCGCTCTTTGCCTCCCCAATCCGCTAGAGGGATGCCATTCGCGAGAAACTCCAGCACCGCTACATGTGGGTTGTCTTTGTCTGGGCGGCTGGCAACAAGCAAAGGCGTTTCCCCGGCAGAGTTTACAAAGCCTATCCGCTGTAGGTTTTCATGGATGGACTTGCATCCTAAGGGTACACCGCACAGCATAATCAATCCGATAAAACCAGCAACCGAGCCGACACGGAATAGGTTTTCAAAGCCCGCCAGTTGTAGCCGTCCGAATGGGTCGTCCATATTTACCCCTAGCAGCGGAACACGAAAAATCCATATCAACCCCACAGTGCAGAGATAAATTAGGAGCCAATACAACTTGCGCCTGTTGCTCAAAACTGCCTTGCCACCCATTTCAAGTCGCAGCAGAAAGTAGCGGCGTTTCGTCTGTTGTTCCAGTCTGATTTTTCGATTGTTGACCATATGTTTCCCTCCTATTGTCGCAAATAGTTTCTACTTTTGTGCCATCTTGCCGGTATTCGACTGTCCTATGAATGCGCCGCAGAAAAGCTTGCCATGTTTTGCGGTGGTTACATTGTACCGCTTTGTACTGTGCCTCTAGCGGCAAGTTGCTTGTGATGTAAACCGTTGTAAAACAGGCAACCTTATCGTAGTATCTGGCGGGCAAAAACAGCGGATAAACATCCAAAAAATTGAGCATTTCCTCAATAGGTACCTGTGAGTGGAACTCCTCAAAGACAAGGACTTCCTGCCCGTGGTAGCCATCAAAAGAAATGCCCTTGCCGTTCCGATAGTTGGTGACGCGATAGATTTCGCGCGGGTCGTGTTGCGTGAATATATACCGTGTTTTGCCCACTCCTGTTACGCCGAAAATATAGGCTACTTCCAAGTCGCGGTTTTCGGTGGTGTATCGTTCGGCCAGCAGCGTTTGCCGCACAAGGTCAATATCACGAATCTTGAACGCTAGTTTCGGGTCATCCTCAATGATTTGCGTTGTGGTCTTACCGTCACGGATATTTTGGATAAGCCGAAACATGCCGGGGTTCTTTTCTGCCGATTCGGTAGGGATGTTACCGTACTCATAAAAGGTGCCCTCGACAACTGTATCAGACTTTTCGTCCTCTGCCCACTTGCCGGATTTCATGATGTACTCACGATTTTGGATGACACTGCCATATGCTCGCTCAATGTGTGCCGAGCGGAACCTACTTTTGACTGTACTGAACCTCACAGGCGACGAGCACACCATGAAAACGTGCGTGTGATACGTTCCTGTTGCCGCGATTTCATCCGCCATACAGAAATAATCCGGGGAAAATTTCATGAGGATTTCGGTAATAGCATCATGTGTGAGGTCACAGCCATGCGGATTGTTGGTTGTCAATTGCCACTTTCGGGATTGTGCGTTATTTGCCAAGTTTTCAGACCTCCTTTACTGCTACATGCTACACGTTTCGTTAAGAGGTAATACTAACTCATAACGAAAGGGCGACGCGGAGCTGCCGCCGGGGGGAACGTTTTTCTTTGGGAAAACCGTTCTAATCCCCCTTGTCGGCTGCCCCGCGCCGCTCATAGCTAAGATTTGTTTGACATTAATGATATGCTGGTCGCTTTAGCGGCCACCTGCGGCTGGCCATTTGACCAGTAAAAGTGCAGTTCCAAGCCGTCCAGCTTGACTTCTACATAGCCACTTTCAGGGGCTTCCATTTGCTGCTTGCCGTCAATCTTGACGCCGATTTTCTCTAGTCCTTTTTCTGGTAGGCATATAGCGTAGCGGTAGCCTGTTACGTTTTCAGTGCGCCGTCCATCGCGGTACTCATAGGCTGGTGCAGTACCGACAAGCCAATACTTGTTGCCAAAACTCTTGTGAGCATCAACAACCAAGTCTTGAATTCTTAACATAATCAATTACCTCCTAATCTTTGTTTGGTGTTATTCGGTGTTTTTTGTATGTACTTTAGATTTTACGAGCCTCACCTCTCCTCGCTTACGTTTGTGGGTGTTTACATTCGAGCACACATGTGTTACAATAACTATAATATACAAGTTGCCAATTGTAAACAATTGTATGCAATAATTCAAAAATTAACAATTGTGACACATTTGAAAGGTGTATGGATATGGAAACAAGCACGATATTTGCGCATAGGCTCAAAGAGTTAAGGGAGGAAAAAGGACTTTCACAAGCTGGGTTGGCAGACGAGTTAGACATCTCTCGCGGGAGTATCAGTTACTATGAAAACGCTGAAAGAACGCCGGATATAAATGTTTTGGTAATCTTCAAAGAATACTTTCAAGTAGATTTTGACTACCTCTTAGGATATAGCAGCATACGGAGCAGGGAGGCAGCAGACACATCAGCGGACGTACATCAATGTTTTGCTGATGTTCTGAAAGCGGTAGAAAAAGCATTGATGGAATCAAAAAACACGCTCATTCCTGGTCAGCTTGGAAGAAGCTTTGAAGAGCTCGACTACCTGCGCGAGGATATTGTTAGTCTGATAGAGGCATATCATCAGTTTTTGGATTCTGCCTACAGGAAAGAGATGGACGAGAAGATAACAAAAGCGTTTCTGGATAGTTTGGGTAAAAATAATGCTTCGACGATTATCAATATGGGTTACAGGCAGTTTCGTACAGTGCCAATGATGGGGTTGGAGAGCATAACAAAAAAAGCAAGGGGCTATTGAGAAGATAGCCCTTTGTCTTTTTTATGTGCTTTGAGCAGATAAGATGCTGCCGTGCGTCTAATCGCATGGCAGCTTGTTTTTACAGTACACTACACTTGCCCGCCCACTCTAAATATGCTTTGCAGTGTTCACAATCAGTGAGTGCATATCGTTTTGTTAATCGGCTGGCAACTTTCTGTATCCAGCTATGATTGCCGTTTCCTTGTCGCTCATTTGTATAGTACCAGAATATTGAATTTTTCCAATCAGATAATCGACTGAAGTATCAAAAAATTGCGCAATTTTAATGAGCGTTGCAGTATCAGGCTCATAATTTCCGTTCTCATAATTATGTATCGCAGTTTGCAATACACCCAGTGCATCAGCTAATTTCTGTTGACTAAGCCCTTTTTGCTGGCGAAGCTCTTTCAATCGAAGCATCATATCACTACTTTCTACAATAGCTATGGCTTTATTGTAGATTATATTTAACGACATAGATAATGCTTATTTCTAATTGATATGCTTTAATTGATTGCAAGAACGCATTGAAATGAAAGTGGGATGATTGTTATGCTAGAGTCTGTTGACATTAACTGATATAATAGCGATATGAAACTAAGAGAAGAGGATTACAGAGAAATAGCAGAGATATTCCCAATACAGCGCCGGAAATCGGAAATGAGCAACCT
>Ga0123352_10001116_pt1 | contig 34816 bp, 34 predicted proteins | sample TergutLab28metaG_FD_89700 | JGI IMG/M metagenome (GOLD analysis project Ga0123352, IMG submission 89700) | Labiotermes labralis P1 segment gut microbial communities from Petit-Saut dam, French Guiana - Lab288 P1 | ecosystem: Host-associated > Arthropoda: Insects > Digestive system > Gut ...
GTGGTTAGTCCAAAAGGAGATTCGCCAGACCAATTACCTCTACATTGTGGTCACAACAATAAGCATGGATACTTCACGATTGGCTACCGTGTTGATATCCAAATCTATAGTATCAAAGGAGTGAATTATCATGAATCGAGTAAAAGTAAAAAAAGCAAAAGAAGTACTCGATAAAACGATCGGGGAAAATATCCGCATTGAAAGAGACTTGCGGAATCTTTCCCGTGAAGAACTCGCCGAAATTCTTGAGTTAACAACAAGCCACATGGGATTAATAGAGCGTGGGGAACGTGGCGCAACAAGTGTAACCCTAATGAAACTAAGTTATGCCTTAGGAAAACCTGTAGATGATTTTTTTCATGAATCAAAAAAAACGCTATCTATGCGTGAAAAAGATGAGAAAAACAACATGGACGCTAATCGTAAAAAAATTGCAAGCCTAACAACCTACTTGGCAGAGCACGAGCTAGAATTCGTTATTGACGTAATCAGAGGAGTCATTCGCTTAAATCCATCTTATATGGATCAAGATGATTATGACCATGAAGAGGACGATTTATCAAATAACACTAAAAATCATTAGTAAACAACAAAATAGCATAAATCATCATCTTTTAGAAATCGGGTGAAATTTATGCTATTTTTTTGTTTTAAATTATTGACATACACCGTTACAAGGTATATTATATCTTGAGTTGGAGGGTTACCGAAGTGGTCATAACGGGGCGGTCTTGAAAACCGTTTGACGGAAACGTCGCAAGGGTTCGAATCCCTTACCCTCCGTTTTAATTAAAATAAGGCTTTAGTCAGTAAAATGGCTAAAGCCTTTTGTTTTGGCGTAAAGCATGGAAAGGTAAAATGTTGCGGTTTGGTGCAGAATCTTTCAGTTAATTTCAGTTTGTTGCAGTTATTACGCCACCTTTTCGGACGGCTCGGGGTTAAATTGATGGGGATGGTATCTTTCAAGTGTTGTGTAGTCGGCTGCCGTCGGCGACGACGACGGAGGGGTAGAAGGTTACAAGTACAAGATGATTAAGTTTTTTATTTGCGCGTGTCGTCATACCTGTGCTACAGTGTAATTAGAGATTGATTAACGAGTAGGAGGATGAGGAGCATGAAAACAACGGAAAAACAGTACATCGGGTATTTTTATATAGCATACTTTGACATCTTGGGGTACAAAGCTAAACTTGAAGAGTATGGAACTGAAAGGTTAGCGCAACTTATCAAAAAACATATAGAAATTGCAAAAACTATATCAGAGTATTCTAAGAGCAATACAAATATTGATAATGAAATCAAAATGAAGGTATTTTCGGACAACATGTTTTTTTGTAGCAAGAAAAATTGGTATAGCTTAATTGCGTTGTCGGCTGCGCTTCAAAATAGCATGATAAACGATGGAATTTTTATTAGGGGAGTTTTGTGTCACGAAAATCTATATTTTGATGAAGATTTTATTTGTGGTGAAGGTATTGTATTAGCGCATGAAATAGAATCTGGATATGCAGTTAGCCCAAGAATACTTTTGCACGATTCTTTTACAAATGCTGTAAACCAAGAAGATAGAATGGTAAGCGTCAAAAATGCCTTTGAATTATCAGGAGCTGGAATACAACCAGTTACAGATACAGATGGATGGAGGTATATTGACTATCTCGCTTTTAGTTGCTCTCTTGTTACTGACGAAAAGAAGATTTATGATATATTAAGTAATCACAAAATGGAAATAATTACAAATTTGGAAAACTCAGTACAGCACAAAAGCGTACACGGTAAATTTCTTTGGTGCAAAGGATACCATAATGCGTTTATAGATAATCAAATAGAAAGTGCGAATGAATATGGCAAGGGAGAGTGTATCTCTGTTCTTGAAAAATTGAAAATTCAGGAATTTTAGTGACTTTGCCACGATTATATTAAATCAGTATCTACATGGAAAATAAGCACATATTATTATCTTGATAGCATGTACAAGCCTTACAGGATTAATCTGTAGGGCTATTTTTGCGTGAAAACGACTTAATTTCATGGACAAAGGGCTTGACGCAAAAGGTTCAGACACAACTCGAATTAGCCACAAGATGACAACCTACGCAACTAACCATTTCCCCACCTGCAAACTGTCCACAGGGCAATCCATGTTCCAAAAGGGACATTTGCTCTCTTATAGGATAGAACATTGCTTGATTGTAATGCCCTTCTTCCTATAGTATAATTGAACCGAGAGGTTGTGTATTCTTTGGATGAGCATGGTAAAATATATTGGCATGAAGCCTTTTATGAGGGCTTAAAACTGGAATTTGAGCAGTACAAGGATTTCTTGGAGTTTCAGACTGAACACAGACTAAGCAAAGAAGCCTTACGAGTAGATGTACTGGTCATTAAAAAGGATAAGAATGTCCAGATTGATAAAAATATAGGCAAGATATTTAGAGGACACAACCTGTTTGAGTACAAATCCGAACTGGATTCGTTTTCAACTTGGGATTACAACAAGGTTATGGGATATGCTTTTTTGTATTCATCATTTGAGAGAGTACCCATGTCCGAGATTACAATATCTATCGCATTAACCATGTTTCCAAGGGAGCTTGTGAAATCACTGGAAAATGATTATGGGTTTACGGTTAGGGGTTTAGGCGAAGGTATATATTATGTTGATGGTGGATTAGTACCTATCCAGATATTGGAAAGCAAGCGATTATCTAAAGGTGATAACCTGTTTATACGGAATGTTCGCAGTAATTTAACTACTGATGACATGTTAAGCACCTTGGAATCCTACCATGAATTTAGATCATTGGACGATAAAAACGTATATTTAGATAGGCTGATTAGAGCGAATTTGGCTGTGTTTAAGGAGGCTATGAAAATGAGCGAAGCTGTGAAGGAAATATTTTTGGAGACGGCAGAGGAGAATGGTTGGTTGGAAAATAAGTTTGTTGACAGGCTTGAACTAGACAGGAAAAATATCGCAAGAAAGTTTCTTTCGCTTGGTGTTTCTGCTGATAAGATAGCCGAAGCTACTGGCCTCACAGTTGAGATTGTTGAAGGGTTGTAATACGAATGAGTGCATATTTGAGTGCAATAATTCAAGCAAATCCAGAGTCGTTCAAAGAAGCCATGCTTATGGACGAAAGTGTTAGAGCATTTATTTTGGAAGATGCACATACATTTTATCCAGAAGCAAGAAAAATAGTGCGTGAATTAGCAGAAGAGCAGGGCTGGGATTATGTGGATGATACTACGCAGGTAATTCTATCAACTTTACAAAAAAGTCAGTCGGCATACCATCGGCTCGAAACGAGCTAACCAGCCCACAAATCCTTGATTTCGCTGGATTTTCCAATAAGTATGTGGGCTTCTTGAAAACCGTTTGACGGAAACGTCGCAAGGGTTCAAATCTCTTACCCTCCGTAATTAGGAACAAATGCGAATCCAATCCGATGTTTTTTTGTCAGAGAGGTATTCGCATTTGTTTTTTTGTTTTTTGACAAACTATACCTATTGATGTACGATACCATCAAAATGGTGAACAGAAGGAGATTAACCCATGAAAATCATAGCCATAAACGGAAGCCCCCGCAAAAACAAGAACACTGCAATCTTATTAGAAAAAGCCCTCGAAGGTGCGGCTTCCAAAGGTGCTGAAACAGAAATCGTTCACTTATACGACATAGACTTTAAAGGCTGTGTAAGCTGTTTTGCTTGCAAAGTCAAAAATTGCCTAAAACCTGGTATCTGCTTGTACAAAGACAGCCTAACCCCTGTGCTTGAGCGCGTGATGGCAGCTGACGCTATAATCCTCGGCTCTCCTATTTATTTTTGGGATGTTACGGGTGAAATGCGCTCTTTCCTTGAAAGGCTGATGTTCCCAGTGCTAACCTATACAGAAGGCTATGTGGGTTTGCTTGAGAGAAAAATTCCGGTCGGCTTTATTTACACGATGAATGTAACGGAATCGTTTTTGCAGGACTCAAACTATAACAGTCTGCTTAAACCCGCGCAGGCTGGTCTTGAGCGACTGTTTGGGCATTGTGAGGCATTGTACGCATATGACACTGTACAATTCGACGATTATTCAAAATACGTCTGCACAGTTTTTGATGAAGATACAAAGAAGAAAGTGCAAAAAGAGCAATTTCCAGTTGACTGTGAAAATGCTTATCATTTAAGCGTTCGACTGATGGGTAATCTATAACGCGTTCAGACTGCTAGATGGAGGTGCATCAGTTGTTTATATTTGTCTGCTATCCTAAATGTTCAACGTGTAAAAAGGCAAAAGACTTGCTTGATAGCCTTAATGTGAAATATGAAATCCGTGACATAAAAACAAACAATCCAACTTTCGAAGAATTGAAGGTTTGGGTTCATTTGAGTAAACTGCCTGTTAGTAAATTTTTCAACACCAGCGGAATACTCTACCGAACACTCAATCTCAAAGACAAAATCAAGTCCATGAGTGAAAACGAGTGTCTGGAACTGCTTGCCACGGACGGTATGCTTGTAAAACGCCCTATACTTGTAAGCGAACACCGTGTTTTGGTCGGATTCAAGCAAAATGATTGGGAATCGGTAGCATAGAAAACTGAATAATAAACCAATATACGCAAATACTATGTGCAAACATGAGGAGGTAGGCTATGGCGAAGAATAAAAAAAATGCCAGTGCTACTGGTCAAGTCGGCACATTGGAAGCAGCTAAAGACTATATGTCTGAATCTAGCGGCACAAAAGTACAAAATGCTAACCAAAACAAAGACATTCACAAAGAAGCACTGGGGCCCAATACCCACAGATAATTTATGGGTATAACCAAAATTGCAGGCAGCTACTCCAACGAACGGAAAACAATCAATTTACTAAAAATATAATTCAATACCACAACAAAAACACTCACTGCCACCTTTGCGGCAAAGCCCTCCACGCCAAATAATGGATAGTTTAGCCCAACAAAGAAAAGCAGTGGAACACCTACCATTTCGATTAAGCCTGTAAATATCCGCCCGCTTAGAAATAACCCTGCCTCGTTACGAACCAGGGTTATTTTCCATTGACGGCTTTTGAATACCCATATTTTGTTTGCGATAAATGCGAAAATGACAGCGATACTCCACGCGACGATATTACTCGTGGTTATCCCTGCAAACTGTACAGCAATGGCGTATATTGCCCAGTTTACAAAGGTGGTTGCGCCGCCTACGATAAGATAGCTTATTATTTCTGGGGTAGAAGGGGGCGATATAACATTGTCAGTCTCCTGTCCGCTATCTTTTTTCAGTTGTGCCCATGCGATTAGCGTCGCAAATATTAAAAAAGCAACACCACTGATGCCAACACCAGCCACCAAATAACGGTTATGATATCTGAACTCTACAATATGTTCACCTGGTTCCAACCAAATGCCCACCATTGCACCGCCTATTGTAATAATATTGACTTCCACACCGTTTACATACGCGCTCCAATTGCCGTCATTGGGTATGGATGTATATAGTAAGCCGCCTTCTGATACCGATATTTCACCAACTATCCTTGTATCAGAAAAATAATTGAGTTGCAGTGCTTCTGCCGCTAAAATGTCAAAACCTTGTTCGAACAATGCGTGATCGAAAAGAGCCACCCAAATTTGTATTGATCCATGTGCTGTATCTGAGTCTGCCTCAATGGATACCAGTGTGCCAGCCTCAAAACTTCCTGCACGGAAAATATACGGGCGGCGTACATCAAACTCTCGTAACGTCGTACGGTCTACGGAAACACGGACATCGTTTGTGTCACTTATTCTTGTAAATACATACAGACAACCGCTTTCAGGCATTTCATAATTAAACCTGAACATGCCATTTTCGGCATCTTCGTCCAGCGTAAAGGTGTAGTCGCCCAGCCCGCGGCGGCGCACGTCATAGTCACGATGGCCTACATGGATGATATCTACCACTGTGAACAATTCGCCGCTAAGCCTTGTTGCGCGGCCAAAAAGGTCATTTTGAATGTCGAATGGGTTGCGTGCTCTGCCTTCAAATTCAAGCATTGCGAAGTTTACCATAAAGCCCAAGGGAAGGTGACGTTGGTTTTGCAGCAGTAGCGCGTCATCAACTGCCGCAATCTCATTCCAGAAATCGCTGCTGTCAGTAGTGGTTGCGTCACGTACAATCATATAGCGTATGTTTAAGAACGCGTTGGTTAGGGGGGAGGTTTCGGCATAATAGAAGCGATTGCCTCTATCCCAGCCAGGCAAGCCAATGCCCTCAATGAAATTGGTAACATTTACATTGGCCATTGATGAAAAGAAAGATATGCCATTAAAACTGTACAAAGAACTGTCATTTAAAGATAACCAACGATTAAGCTCGGTACGCTGGAAGTCGTTTTCGGCGGTTTGACGATAAGTGAGTAACTGCTGAATTTCTGCATATTGAGATGGGAAAGATACGCGGTCAGTGGTACGAACCGATTGCACACCAAGGTATGTTGTGATTGACAACTCGGTAAGAATGATCACAAAAATTGCGCCTTTGAGGAAGATACTTAAACGGTTACGAGATATTGTCTCCGTTCTTCTCGCCAAAAACATTTTTCCTGCAAACAGGACTAAATAAACACCCGCTAAAATCCCGCTCCAAAGCACATACCGATTATCCTGCTCACCAATAAACGCCAACGCAAGAAATATTGCCGCAACTACACCCATTGCCAAAAGCGATAAACAAGAGACTAGGACATGGCTCTTTTTTCCCTCATCGCTCTCCTCACAGTCCTCATCCCTTGTATCTTCGCCCATCAATACACACGCCCTATAAGCCATAACAATCAAAATAAAACTCGCTAAAAAAGTAAACCTCTGCGGCAGCATATTCGTGTGACTAAAGCCATGCCATATATAATCAAGCACATTCACATTGGTACTCACCACTAAAAATACAGCAACCGCCAAATACGCCATCTTCTGTGCAAAACCAACCTCTTTGCGGGGCAAAAGCAGAAACACAGGCAGCAGCATAATACTCATCATACCACTATATAAATTAGGCAAACCAACCATACTTGTGGGCGGGGTAAACGCAATAAAATTACCCAAAACGCTGGTGAAACTTGAAAGCAGGCTAATCGAATCAGGAAAAGCACTGCCATATATAGCCGTATGACGCAACGCGGCATAAGTTGGCAGCGTCAAAAAAGCGGTCATGCTTAACGCCAACACCGAGCAAATAAACATCAACGCAACCTTCACCGCAAAATCACGCACACTCCATTTTTGCAACGTACACAACACAAAAAAATAAAGTGCGACAAACACACAGACAAAAAAACCAATATAAAAATTAAAAATCATCGCTGCCGCCAGCGACCCTATATACAGTTTAAATGCACCCTCATTGATTAGCCTATGCACCCCAAGCATAACCAAAGGCAACAGCGCGAAAGTATCCATCCACATAATATTCCAATAATAACCTAATACAAATGCACACAGTGCATATGCTGCCGAAAATACAGGCAGTAAAATATCGCACCTGCCCGTGGCATACCGCAAATACATGCTCATAAAAAGCCCAGCGCATCCAATTTTAACAAGCAAAAAAAACGTTAATACTTCGCGCAAAAGGGTATGTGGAAACAATGCCGCAAGCAAATTGAATGGACTAGCCATATAGTAGGCAATGTGTGCAACATAGTCATGCCCAGCCCCTGCCGTCCACGACCATATTAGCGAGTGACCACCCCGTAGCTTATGCCAATAATCGCTGATAAACGGATAGTATTGCTGCCAAAAATCAGTGACCAAAATTTGTCTGTCACCAAAAGGGTATACCCCATGAAGGGCAAACGCCGTCCCAAGAATCAGCATAGGAATCAATGCAGATAACGCGTGTAGTATCAGCTTTTTGTTCTGTTTTAATTTATTCAATTGATATCACCAAAAGGAAATATATCTTATTATTCCTTTGATGTAAACAATATTTCTGGGTATAATACGTGAAAGGATGTCTTAAGGAGCGTACCATATGTCAAGTATCATATCATTAATCATTCCATGTTATAATGAGGAAGAGTCTATTCACCCTTTGTATAAAGAACTGTGTCTGATAAGCGAACATATGAAAGATAAAGGGATATTCGAGTTTATGTTTGTAAGCGATGGGTCAACCGATGGCACACTTGATGCCATTAAAGAGCTTACCGCCACTGACAACCGTGTTAAATACGTATCATTCTCCCGTAACTTCGGTAAAGAGGCTGCCATTTATGCGGGGCTTAAACATTGCACAGGGAATTACATATCTATTCTTGATGCCGACTTACAACACCCGCCAGCCATGCTGCCAGCCATGTATGACAGCCTTGTCACCGAAGGTTATGACTGCGCTTGCGCCCGCCGTGAATCCCGAAGCGGCGAACCGATTGTGCGTTCATTTTTTGCACGCCATTTTTACAAATTGATTAACAAAGTATCCAAAACAAAAATGGTAGACGGCGCAACCGATTTTTCAATGATGACGCGCCAGGTCGTCGATGCCATTTTAGAATTGCCCGAATATAATCGGTTTTACAAAGGCATTTATTCATGGGTTGGATTTAAAACAAAATGGCTGCCCTACAAAAATGTAGAACGCGCCCATGGTACAACAAAGTGGTCTTTTCGTGGGCTTTTTATGTATTCTTTAGAAGGTATTTTATCTTTTTCTACTGCGCCGTTGGTGATTTCTTCTATTGTTGGCATTTTACTGTTTTTTGTTTCTCTAGTTATTATTGGCTATGTCATTGGCCGTACGATGCTGTTTGGCGACCCTGTTGCTGGGTTTCCCACTTTAATTAGCGCGGTGTGCTTTATTGGCGGTATTCAGTTATTTTGCATTGGCATTATTGGACAGTATATTTCTAAGATGTATCTGGAGGTCAAGCGGCGGCCTATTTATTTGGTAAAAGAAGACAATTTAAATTAATCCGCCATCCAACGCAATAACCTGCCCTGTCAAATAACTTGCCGTCTCTTCGGAGGCTAAATATACGGCCAATGCACCAACCTCTGACGGCAAACCAAACCGCCCCATTGGAATATTTTCAATGAAGGCGGCTTTTTCTTGTGCCTCTAAGCGTTCATTCATGCGGGTTTCAAATGCGCCGCAAGCGATAGCGTTTACACGAATGCCTGATGGGGCAAGTTCTTTTGCTAAAGACTTGGTCAGACCGATCACAGCGGCCTTTGTGGTAGAATACAGCACTTCGCAAGACGCACCGGTGATGCCCCATACCGATGTTATATTGATAATACACCCACGCTTGGCTTTAACCATGCTGGGAATTGCCAAATGCGACGTATGGATTGCAGTATATAAATTATCTGAAAGCACACGGTTAATATCTGCGGGCAGCATGTCCGTAAACAATCCAAAATGCGCCGTACCCGCATTATTAACCAGCACATCCACCGCGCCAAATGCAGACTCGATTTGCTGAAACAAGCCTTGTGCGGCGGAATAATTAGATAAATCGGCACAAATGCCCATGACATTAACACCAGGATATTCTTTTTTTATCTCGCAAACGGCTTCACACAACCGCACATCATCTTGCCGTCCATTCAATACAATATTGCAATGCCCCTGCGCCGCAAACGCCTTGGCGATGCCAAACCCAATGCCACGAGACGAGCCTGTGATTAATATACATTTTCTCATGCAATCCCCTGCTTACGTACAGCGGCTTCAATCACTTCATTGATGATGCCAACCACAATCATCGCCGCAATAACAACCGGGAATAAAACCTCAAGCGATATACCTTCCAACAACCGCCCCATGCCAAATGTAGAAATGCCAACACCCACGCCCACAGCGGCAATTTGATACCCGACCAGCTTCGTCGTCGCTTCGGGGCTATACCGCCGTGCAGTCTCATGCATTAAGCATGGAAATACAGGGCCAAAGCCAAACCCAATCATTGCCATGCCAATGATATTGTTGGACACCATAAGCACAACCAGTCCGCCAATGGCAAGCACCAGTCCAAACCGCACCAACGTAATATTGCTGAGTTTATCAGACACATATCCTAATATAAGCCGCCCCGCAGTCATGCCGCCTAAATAAACAGCAGGATACAACCCAGCCACTTCAATGGCAAGCCCGCGCCCTTCAAGCATGACACTGGTCGTCCAAAATGTAACCGCATATTCAAACCCCGCGTAAATAAGAAAAATTGCAATTTGCATATAAGCATAACGTTTTTCAACCAAAAATTTACGCGGCGCAGAGGAGGCAACCTTTTCGTCTGCCTTTTCGGCATTTCTAAGCCACATGCCTTTAAGCACTGTGATTAATACAAATGCCGCTAAAATACCCTGCACAACCAAAATGCTTACATACCCCGTGCGCCACCCTACAAGCAATATCATTTGCGACATAATAATGGGGCTAATACTACCGCCCAGCCCCCAAAAGCAGTGCAGCCAGTTCATATGCTTTACAGCAAAATACTTAGCGGCATAGGCATTCAACGAAGAATCAACCAATCCCATGCCAATACCCAAAATCATGGTGGCAATCACCAAAAAGTATAAATTAGGTGAAACCGCAAAACCACCGATGCCCAAAAGAATAAGCCCAAGCCCTAAAATATTAACATTGGGCAATTTTATTGCCGACGCCAATTTACTCATTTGGCTGCCGCTCAAGGCATAAAACACCGAATGAGAAACCACTAAAATAAACGCCCTATCCAGTCCCAGATGCATCTCATAACGTATGCTTGGCCACGCCACACCAAAAGCCCCATCGGGCATTCCCAAAGCAAGAAAACTCAAAAAAACCGCCCACAGCACTATCGCATTTGTTTTATTTATTTTTCCCATGATATCCCTCATATTTTCTTCAAAAAAGACCACGAGCATTTACCCGTGGTCTTGAAAATTTTTATTCGGTAACGAAAGCGCACCTTTGTTTAGATTCTATTAGAACTTACGCTTGCGTGCAGCTTCCGATTTCTTCTTCTTTTTAACACTCGGTTTATCATAGTGTTCTCTCTTGCGAATTTCACCCATGATACCAGCTTTTGCGCAATCTCGTTTAAAACGCCGGAGCGCACTGTCCAAGGTTTCATTATCCTTTATAACTACCTGTGACATTGGACTTCCCTCCCTCCAGCTCTTGCATGTGATGGTTCTTACATCATAGCATTTATTTTAGGAATAAGTCAAGGATTTTTGTTTACGCCATATACGCTGCGGCATTCTTATAAGCGATGCCGCTGGCAATCTGCTTCAATTTATCCATATCCGCAGGGAACTCTCCGTTATCCACATAATCCGCAAGCACTTGCACCATAATGCGACGGAAATATTCATGCCGTGGGTATGACATAAAGCTGCGCGAGTCAGTAAGCATTCCAATAAACTGCGCAAGCACCCCAGCGTTTGCAAGGGATATCATATGATTTTGCATTCCTGTTTTTGTGTCATTAAACCACCATGCCGAACCCCACTGTATTTTACCGGGGACGCCACCGCCTTGGAAATTGCCTATCATCGTGCCAAGCATCATGTCTGAAACAGGATTTAGCCCGTACAACACTGTCTTTGGCAGGTTTCCGTTCATTTCAAGCGCGTTCATAATCTGTGCAAGCGGCAGCGAATACGATGCGTCTGACATAGAATCATACCCTGTGTCCGCACCCAATTTTTGAATCATGCGTGTGTTGTTATTGCGCTGGGCACCCATATGCAACTGCATGACCCAGTTGCGTGATGTATACTGTTCGCCAAGCCAAAGCATTAAAGCGGTTTTATAACTATCTATTTCTGCCTGGGTCAAAACTTCGCCTTTTAGTGCTTTTTGTAGTGCAATGTTTGCACAAGCACTTTGGTCAAACACAGGTGGGTCAAGCGCATGGTCAGAAATGCGGCAACCCATGCTATGGAAGAAATCAATACGGCTAGACAGTGCCGACTGTAAATCATCAAAACTGTTGATAGGCTGTTTGCTTACCTCGGCAAGCTGTTTAATATAAGCCTGAAAATCACCAGCCTCAATATTCATTGCCTTAGACGGGCGCAGTGTAGGATAAACCACAGGCAGTTTCGCGTCATTTTTGCGGTGTTCAATCATTTGTGCATGATATTCTAAATTGTCGGCAGGGTCATCGGTCGTTCCAATTTGCTCGACATTGAATTTCTTGAGAATGGACCATGCCGAAAAATCGTCTTTGCAAATGATACTATTACAGTGGTCGTAAATCTCCTTGGCCTTTGCCCCCGTAATGGGGCCATCATAATTAAAATAACGGCGCATTTCTAAATGAGTCCAGTGATACAGTGGGCTTCCAATGCAGTCTTCCAATGTATTGCACCAGTGAAAAAACTTCTCTTCATCAGAGCCATCACCTGTAATAAATTTTTCATCAACACCACTGGCGCGCATAAGTCGCCACTTATAATGGTCGCCCCCTAAAGCCAAATCAGTAATATTGCGGAAACGTTTATTCTCTGCAATTTCCTGTGGAATTAAGTGGCAGTGGTAGTCAATAATCGGCAAATCCTTCACATGCTCAAATAGCGCGATTGCAGTGTCGCTATGCAACAAAAAATTTTTATCCATAAAAGGTTTCATAAAGATATCTCCTTCATTTAGGGCTGCTTGCCAATATAAGCTAAGATTCCGCCGTCTACATATAATATGTGACCGTTTACAAAGTTTGACGCTTCAGATGCCAAGAATACGGCTGGGCCTTGTAGGTCTTCTGGGTTGCCCCAACGTGCCGCCGGTGTTTTTGCAATGATGAAACTGTCGAAGGGATGAGGGCTGCCGTCGGCTTGCTTTTCGCGCAAAGGTGCTGTTTGTGGTGTGGCGATGTATCCTGGGCCAATACCGTTACATTGAATGTTCGCGTGACCAAATTCAGAACAAATGTTTTTGGTCAGCATCTTTAGCCCACCTTTTGCAGCAGCATATCCCGCAACCGTTTCGCGGCCAAGCTCGCTCATCATGGAACAAATATTGATAATTTTGCCATGCCCCTTTTCAATCATACCAGGCAAAACAGCTTTGGCAACGATAAATGGCCCGTTTAAGTCAATATCAACCACTTGTCTAAAATCTGCCGCGCTCATTTCCAGCATAGGGATACGTTTGATAATACCTGCACTGTTGAACAAAATGTCAATAACGCCAACATCTTCGCGGATTTTTTTAATCGCCGCGGTTACTGCGTCTTCGTCGGTGACGTCAAAAACAATACCATATGCGTCAACGCCAGCTTCTTTATAACCCGCAATGCCTTTGTCAACAAGCTCTTGGTTGATATCATTGAAAACAACTTTTGCGCCGGCACCCGCCATAGCTAAGCCAAGTGCCATGCCGATACCATAAGAACCACCAGTCACCATTGCAATTTTTCCGTCAAGGCGGAATGAATTCATTTCAAATGCCATAATGATTACTCCTTTTTTATTTTAATGAGGGCTATGCCCTTAGTTCGTCGAATTCCTTAAAATCAATTGTGATTTAAGCTCGAGATATGCGGGGCTATCATCCGATTCGCCTCTAATTCGGCTAATCAACATTTTTGCACTTTCCACACCCACTTCATAAAATGGTTGCTCTATGACCGAAATCCCACCGTAAACAAGCTTAGTCCACGGCAAATTATCGTACCCGCATACACCAATATCTTCTGGTATGCTAATGCCTAAATCCTGCGCCGCACTAAGCAAATTTTGCAATGCCATTGGCGTAGATGCAAATGCCGCAATACGTTGCCCGGGGTGATTATTTATAAATTCTGTCAATGCTTTCCTATATTCACCTTCCATATCATGTGTGAAAAGATAGGTCAGCGTGTGCGAGTCTGACACATGATGCTTCGACGCTTCAATAAACGCGTCATGTCTATGCAAACGTACATTACTACGCAGCAAGTCAGACGAAAATAGTGCGACAGCCTCAAACCCCATGGCATACAAAGCTTTAATCGTAGATTTTGTCATTTCATAATTGTTAGTCGTCACAGTGTCCAGTACAGGCTGGCTAATTGTGCGGTCTGCCAAAACGATTTTCACGCCTTTTTTGCTAAGGGTTTGCAGTAGGTCAAATTTGTTGTAATCCACAACGCTTATGATAAGCCCTTCAACCTGGCGGTCTACCATAGAAAGAATATATTCCTTTTCTCTGGCCATTTCCTCATCACTACTAGCTGTTATCACTTGATAACCCTCTTTGGTGCAGTGGTCGATGATACCTTTAATGAGATGCACAGTTACAGGGTTGGCCACATCAGAAACAATAACACCAATCAGCCCTGTTTTTTGGGCTTTCAGATTGCGCGCAATTAAATTGGGGCGGAACTCTAATTCTTCGATGACTTTTTTGATTTTATCCTTTGTTTTTTCCGACATATGCTCGTATTTTTGGTTAAGGTATCGCGACACAGTAGTTTTGGATACCCCTGCAATTTGTGATACATCGTCGATGGTGATATGCTCGGGCGGCTTCACGTTGATAATTTCCTCATCGCGTCAATGTCCATTTTAAAACTATCCATTTCCACACCCTCACGTAAAATACTTATGTTGGGTTTGTTTTTGCGCAACCAACCAAAGATTAAATCGTGATTGATTTCACCCTCGCCAATATTACACCAAGTTTTTTGATTGTCTTTGATAATCGTATCCTTTACATGCAGCACCACAATTTCATCGCCAATGAAATGGAATACATCTTGGAAAATTTTATCTTGCTGGTGAATAGTATGCGGCAAAACTAAATTGACTGGATCGAATATAATTTTTAGTTTGCTTGAGCCTACTTCGTCGAGTAGTCTGCGGGTAAGTTCTGGTGTATTAAGGGTATGTTCTGCCACTGGTTCTATGCCGAAAATCACACCTTCTTTTTCTGCGTGTTCTACCATGCGCAATACGCTATCTTTTAGCGTGGCATAAATTTTTTCACGCTCGGCGGCTGGGGTATTGATATCAAGGCTTGTAGTTTCAGTGCCTACAATTTGTACACCCAGTTTTTTTGCGTTGGTTAGGCTTGCCTTAAAAATTTCTATATTTTTAAGGCGTTCTGTTTTGTCGGGAATAGATGGTTCTATATAGCTGCCCAGTACTGTAATTTCCACATCGTTTTGCTTAAATGCCGCCAGCACTGCTTCAAGGTGGGTTTCTGTAATGTCAGCAAAACTGTTTATACCTTCAATGGCTTTGGTTAACGCAAGCTGAACACAGTCGAACCCTGCTTCTTTTATCATTGTGGCAAGTTTATCTGCCGAATGCCGCCCAAAATCATGTGCGCGAACGCCTATTTTCATTTGCTTGCCTCATTTCTATACACTTCCGTATAAGCAAACAAAAACGGTGCCACACCTTTTGCGTCGTTGTCTACTTTGGGTTCGGAAATATAGTATGCATATGTGCCGTCGCGCTCTTTGTAATCGCCTTTGCCTGGCATCCCGCCAAGACCTGCGACGAGGCAAATGTCTTTAAGCGCGAAGGTATCATCGGTAAGCATCAATTTATGTTTCACAACAGAATCAAAAATTTCTTTGCCGTAATCGAAATAATATTCAGGAAGATACCCCATCCGCGCGCCCTTCATCAATGCATACGCGATTGCGCAAGAGCCGCTTGTTTCAAGATAGTTGCCTTCTTTATCACTTTTGTTTGTGACTTGATAGAACATTTTTGTTTCTGGGTCAGCCACTTTAAGCACAGCGTCCAGCGCGTCTTTCAAGTAGCCTTTTAGCGTTTCATATTCATAAAAGAACTGTTCGTCCTGTTTTTCTGCGGTATCAACCAACGCCATTGTGTACCAGCCGATGGAACGCGTCCAAAAATTGGGACTAAGCCCCGTTTCCTTATCCGCCCAAAACTGTTCGTGAGCTTCGTCATAGCCGTGGAAGTAAAGCCCCGTATCCTTGTCGCGCATGATGTCATTCACATTTTTAAATTGCTGAAAAATATCTTTGTAATTTGCCTTGTGATTAAACAGCATTTCATAGTCCATATAGAATGGTTGCACCATGTAAAGCCCATCCAGCCACACTTGATTTGGATAAATCAACTTATGCCAGAAGTTGCCTGCCTTTATACGCGGGTGCGTTTGCAATTGTGACTGCAAAAGTTCAATTGCTTTTTTATATTTTGCATCGTTGGTGGCACGGTATAAATCAAACAACACCTTGCCCATGTTTATATTATCACAATTGTATTCCTCTACTGAATATCCTAGAATTTCGCCATTGTCACGCACAAAGAAATCAATATATTTCTTGGCAAAGTCGAAATATTTTTGTTCATTTGTTGCATAATACAGGTCTAGTATGGCCTTAATCATACAACCGTCGATGTAATTCCATTTTGTTTCTTTGCCTTCCATCGTGTGTTCTACATTCCATGCGGGGGCTTCTGGGGTGGACACCGCAAGCAGCCTGTCTACAAAGTCGATTATTTTTTGCATATTTACACTCCAATCATTACACATTCACCCTTCACTTTGTTGCCAGTGAATGTAATATCTTCGCCATTTTCAATATATATGCCCAATTTTTCAATCGGGTCGAAATCACACATCATTGCAGGGCATTCGGTGATGCGCGTTTCTGAAAAACCAAAGCTGTTGTTGATGACTTCAATATGCGACACTTTGTTTTCAGGCAAACCATAAATAAATGCCGCGCTTCCTGTAATATTTGTGGCGGTTACATCGGTGACAATTATATTTTTCACTGTGGGTGTCATCTCGTCTTTTACTGTAATGGTTTTGCTTTTAACAGCATCGCTTTTACCGTCCGGGTCACAGTGGTAGAACATATTGATCACAAAACAATGTTTGAGCCTATCCATTTGGACATTTTCAAATTTAATGCCATCAACAACAGAGCGTTCGCCGCGCCCACGGCGGGTTTTAATGCGTAAACCCCGGTCTGTTTCACGGAATAAGCATTGCGTCACTGACACATCATATACGCCGCAGGCAATTTCCGAGCCAACAACCACACCGCCATGCCCGTTTTCCATCAGGCAGTTGCGAATGATAATATGCTTCGATGGCCGATAATGGGCAACACTCATGTAGTATTTGCCCGACTTTATTGCAATGCAGTCATCGCCGACACTAAAATGACAACCGATAATTTCAACATTTTCGCAGCTTTCGGGGTTTAGCCCATCTGTATTTGGTGAATCTGCAATGCTTTCGATAGACAATGCACGGAAGGTGATATTTTCGCAGTACATCGGGTGAATATTCCAAGACGCACTATTCATGCTAATGATTCCACTCACTTCAATATTTTTGCAGTGTATCAGAAACATGTTTCTTGGGCGGAACGCCATGTTTTTCACCTTTGGATTAACCCAAAAATCGCCTATACTACCATTGCCGTCCAACATTCCTTCGCCGTAAATATGCACATTTTCCACGTTTTTGCCATAGATTAAACTGCAAAAACTATCCAGCGGATGTCCTTCCCATGAGGCGTTTATTTCAACACGGCTATGGTCATGGTTTTTTTGGTACGCTTTCAAAATGGCTAATTTTTTGCGGTCAGTGTTTTGACAAAGTACTGCACCACGGGCTAAATAAATGTCCACACCTGACTTTAGCAAAATTTGGTCAACCAAGTAGTCGCCCTTTGGTATTAAAACTGTCGCCCCAGCGGGTGCGGTGTAAATGGCTAGGTTAATCGCCGAGGTATCGTCGGTAAGCCCATCGCCTGTGGCATTGTAATCTTTTATATTGATTAGATATTCCAATTTTTTTGTTTTTACATCGAAGGAAATATCATTTAGGGATTTCCTTTTGATAAGCACTTTGTAGTGCGTATCGCTTTTAAGTGACATCAAGCTTACGACATTTTTGTCTGTGGTGAGATATTTTTCGCCGTTTAAATACATGTCATATATGCCATCAGTGTAATAACACTGCATGTTTTCCAGTTCAAAAACAAACCCGAATGCGGTGGTTGTTAAAATTTTATACATGTTCAATTCCTTTCTAAAACATTTTAACGTGTTGCATTCCAAATGCCTTCAAACAGCGTGTGCGCAGTTTCGCAGGTTCTTTTAAATTCCATGGTACAGTAGGTTGATGTAAATACGGCGCGTATGTGTATGCTTGAGGGTTCTTCACCAAGTAGGCTGATACGTATAAGTATCTCATTGTCAGAAATCCACCCGCCAGAAGCCGCGTACATCTCGTCGTTTTCGCTAAAAGAAAAATTTCCTGAAAGCATTTGACCGATTCCAAAAATAATTTGTTTATTGCTTGAACCATTCATAAATTCTATTTTACCCAGGCCAGATGCAAATTCCCAGTAAAGTTTAGAAAATATAGCATTGTTTTGCAATGTATATACGCCGCTAAAATTTTGACTTGTTTTAATGGTGGGCAATGAGTGAAATTTTGCGTTTACTGTAAGACTTTCTAATGTATCATTGCATTCATTTTCACTGGTTTGCAACCTAGGCATTTGGGAAACGATTTCTTTGAAAATGATATCAATCAGTTGGATATCCCCATTGAACATACCTTGGGTGTCGGCGGTAGTTGCAATGACTAAATCATACTTAGGCCAGCACAACATAAACTGCCCACCCATTCCAAAGCCTGCATAGCCATCATCTTTTAACACCCAAAACTGATAGCCATATCCTTCCGCCTTAAAGCCTTGTATAGCCTTTGTCGTCGATTGTATTGTTACTGCATCTTTAATAAATGCTTGAGGTAGCAACTGTTTTCCATTCCATTTGCCATCCTGTATCAGTAGATTGCCCAGTTTAATTAAATCAGAAGTTCTTGCTATCAACCCACTGCCACCCATAGATGTACCAAAGGGGTCTTGTATAATATACGCGTCCTTACTAAATCCAATTTCATCAAGCGCACATGACCGCAAATAATCCAGCAGAGGTTTTTCACATATTTTTTCTATCAAACAGGCAAGCACATGGCTGGATGACGTATCATAGTGAAATATAATACCGGGCGGCTTGTCTGGTTTTGCAGTAAAAAAGCTTTGCACCCAATGCTTAGACCTGTCGGCCTTATATGTGGTTTTTGTATGACAGCTTTGCATGGACAAAAGATGTTGTATCGTACAGTTCAAAAGCCACGGATGCGGATTAGCCGGCACATATTCTGGAAAGTACTGCACAATAGGGTCTGATATGTTAATTTTGCCATCTGCTTCAAGTAAACCTATCGCCAGTGCGGTTAGGCTTTTTGTAATAGAATACATTCTGTGCAACGATGTTTTTGTGAGTGGATTAAAATATACTTCTGCACAAATTTGTTCGCGATGAGACACACAAAAACTATGCAGTTCAATATCAGTATCTTCAATTGAAAGCAGTGCATTTAATGCCAGTTGTTGAATCGTTTGCATTTGCATAAAAATCACTTCCAATCACTGTTGATAAGTTCCGCATGGGTAAACAATGCTGATGTTCGCATTTTCGCACCATTGCCTGTAGCATACACTGCATAAAATACCCCCGTAAACCCAAGTTCATGGGCTTCGGTGGACACATGGCGGCTGCTTGCCTGCCCTAAATAAATTTCATTGTCTTCAACAATGGCGTAAACACGATAGATTAACGGCTTGGCACATATACGAAAAGTAACAAAACTGGATTCAATGGGTATTTTTGCTTCCATATGCACAATATCGCCAACCACTTTGCGGAAACACAAGTATTTTTTATTATTCAACAGACCAATAAAAATATCAAAATGTGCGTCAAATTTATAAAACACAGACACACCCGCTTCTTCGTTATTCATTTGCGGGTCAAATTGCATATCAAATTCGGCATGTCCGCTTAAATGATTTTGCCTGATACCCAAAAACGCTGGGTTGGCTATATTGGATAACGTGTGTTCATTGCCTGTTAAATATAGACCGTTGTCGTTAAATGTATAACAAGCTTTTTCAGGGTTGCGTAAATATACCCAGTACATATCCATTGATTTAAAATCCGTTGAATATCGTGTGTTTAAATTTTGTGTAATATTTCCCCTACTCTCAACTGTCATGTCAACGCTGATTGCGTTGCCACCGTTAATCACAGGCCAATCATCGACCCACTCCACAGGCGCAAGAAATGTTTCGCGCCCAAGGTGATGAAAATATTGATGCGTCATGCGGTATCCAAGAAACACTGTCCACCAATTACCGTTGTTATCTTCAATAAAGTCGGCGTGACCTGTGGCTTGAATTAAATTAAACTTTTGATTTTGATGGGTTAAAATAGGATTGTTTGGGCAACTTTCATATGGTCCATATAAACCGCGGCTACGTGCTACAGTAACCATATGGTTAAGTTCGGTACCGCCCTCTGCAATTACCTGATAGTACCAGCCATTACGCTTATAAATATGCGGTGCTTCAGGTGCGTTCTGCCCGATACCTCCCCAAACAGGACGCGGAGTTTCTAAAAATTGACCAGTGGACAAATCAACGGCCCCCATTAAAAAACCTGATTTATGGACGCTTCTGTCCCTTGCATTGGAAACAAAATGCGCACTGCCATCATCTTCAAAGAAAAATGAGGGGTCGATTCCGCCCTGGTCAACCAGAATAGGGTCACTCCATTCACCCGCAGGGTCTGAAGCAGTGACATAAAAATTTCCGATTTTTGTGGTGTTTGTTGTCACCATGTAAAATAGATTATCATGAGGATTGTAACGAATAGTAGCCGCATAAATCCCTTTAGAAGCCGCGATATTTTCCAAATCCAGTTGGCTTTTTCTGGTGAGACAATGCCCAATTTGCGCCCAATTCACTAAATCTGTAGAATGGAAAATAGGTACACCTGGAAAAAATTCAAATGAAGAGGTGACTAAATAAAAATCGTCACCTTTTTTGCAAATGCTAGGGTCTGGATAAAAACCTGGAATAATTGGATTCTTAAATTTCAACCGAAATCACCCTTACACCATTGTATGTAATGAAGTTGTTGCAAATTTTGCAAGAACTTCATAAGATTTTAATTATTGTGCAATGAAGGTCAAATACTCGTCAAGGGCGTTGTTAAGTGCATCTGCCCACAGGTCTAACAATTCTTCTACAGTGATAATGCCCATCAGTGTTTCTTGAATGGCAGGGTTTGCCACGTTGTTGTTGATGTGCGCAAAGTCTGGCAAAAATTGTGGATGACCAAAGCTGGTTGCATTTGGCGCGTTAATGGCAGCAGACATTGTAGAGATATGCACCGCATCATTAATCCATGCTTCGTCCATAACACGTACGTTACTTGGCAACTGTCCTAATGTTTGATTCCATTCACTGTTGTTTTCTGCATTAACCATCCATGTTAAAAATTCAAAAGCAGCTTCTGGATGCGCGGTAGCTTCAAAGATAGAGTAACCATGCACAGAAGTTGAAAGATTGCGTGTGCCAAGTACAGAATATGGCATTGGAATCGCTTCAAACATGTTGTAGTCTTCAAAAGCATCTACGTGGTTTTGGTAAGAACCTAGGTTATGCACCATGCTTCCGGCAATGCCAGTACCAAAGTTTGCGGTAATTTCCATGTGTCCTGCATTCAGGTCACCTTCTGGTGTGTGTACATTGTAAAGTGAAAAATATCTTTCAAGAAATGCTACGTTTTGTGGGCTGTTGAGTGTGGTTACACCATCAACAAATACTTGCTCACCAGAGTTGCTGAAAATCATTTCAAAAATGGTAGCCGCAGCACCTGGGCCGCCTCTTAAAGTATGACCAAAGCGCACTTGGCTTGGGTCTGACATGGCTTCAATGGCATTAAAGAATTCATCCCATGTGAAGTATTGTTGGTTTGTAATACCTGCATCTGCAAGCCAGTCATTGCGTACCCAAATGGTGTGGGTATTTGATGTGGCTGGCAACATATACGCATTTCCAGCGGCATCAAGGTTACGGATTTCTGCCATTAACGTAGGCACCATTTCGTTGTATGCGTTCCATGACGCAATATGTGGTTCTAAGTTATGCAGTGCGCCGCGCAATACAAGCCCAGCAACCCAGCCGTGCATAAGGTCAGATACATCTGGAACGCCTGCGTTAGCAGAAAGTGCAACGTTTAGCCTGTTGAGTGCATCATCTTGTGGGATTGGCACATATTCAACATAGATACGGTCTTGTGACGCGTTGAAAGCGGCTACGTGGCTTGACAATACTGGCAAGCGGATGGGGTCAGAGTTGACAACCCAGTAGGTCAGGTGAATGCGTTCACCTGTGTCAGCGGCTGGTGCTTCTGTAGCTGCTGGTGCATCGGTTGTTGCTGGTGCTGCAGGTTGTGTTGCTGCTGGCGTTGCGGGTGCTGCTGGTGCATCATTATTAGCGCAAGCTGTAATAAACAATGCAACCGCCAACAAAAATGACATGATTAGAATTTTTTTGCTCATTTTAAAATGGCTCCCTTCTTTTCCTCTTCTAAACATTTTATATACACAAATCTGCAAAGCAGATTAAGTGACAAATAATAATTACCCTTTAACAGAACCTGCCGCAAGCCCAGCCACAAGATATTTTTGCAAATATACAAACATCAAAAGCGCGGGAACAAGGGCGATAATACTGCCTGCCGCTAAAAGTCCATGGTTTGCGGTATACTCACCAATAACCATTCTTAACCCAATGGGCAACGTAAAGTTAGTACGGCTGGTCATAAACATAAATGCATACAAGAACTCGTTCCATACACCAACAAAGGAGAACGCAGCAGTGGCGACAAGCCCAGGCAGCAACAATGGAATAACTGTGCGGAAAATCGCACCAATTCTACTACAACCATCAATAGATGCGGCCTCTTCAAGCTCAATCGGTATGCCAGAAATAAACCCGCGCATCAATATCGAATTAAACGAAAGCTGCATGGTTGTGTTAATAATCACTAGCGAAAAGTGGTTGTCCAACAAGTTTAAGTTACCAAAGATGATAAACAATGGAATGATTAGCATGGCTGCAGGCAAAAACTGTGTGGTCAACATCATAAACATAAATACATTTTTTCCACGGAATTTGAAGCGGCTCAACGAATAACCTACAAATATTGAAAAAAATGTAATGATTATAACGCTTACAAAGGCAACAATAAGACTATTTCTAAAATACATATTAAAACCAACAGCATCCCACGCAGTGACGAAGTTTGAAAAAGTCGTGGGCGTTGGCAAATATCTGATTGGCAATGACACAATATCTCTTTCATACATCAATGATGTACGCACTGTCCAGTAAAGCGGGAAAAGTATAAACGCAAGAATGACTGTTATCGGCACATACAGTGTAAGCATTCTATTTAACCAGTAATATTTCGATTTCATGGTTTAGGCCTCTTCCTTTCCAAAACCGCTTACTTTCAAGTAAACAATGGCAAATAACAAAAGTATAACAAACGACACGGTGGCTAGTGCAGAGCCATAGCCAAAGTTTTGGGTAGTTACTGCGGTGTCTACAATATACATGGTAAGTGTTGTGGTAAGGCGAGCGGGGCCGCCATTTGTCAGGTTCATGATAAGGTCTACGGCGTTAAACTCCCATACGGTACGAAGCAGTGTGGCAAGAATGATGGCTTCTTTCAAATGTGGCAATGTGATATAAATAAATTTTTGCATCCAGCTTGCGCCATCTACATCGCAGGCTTCGTAAATGTCTGCAGATATGGTTTGCAATCTTGCCAAAATCATGATTGCAAAAAATGGAATACCACGCCAAACGCCAGCAGCGATAACGGAAGGAAATACAAATGTGGGGTTTGAAAGCCAGGCAATGTGGCTGGAGATAATACCTAAGTCCAGCAAAATAGCATTGATAACACCAACATGCTGGTGATACATCATGTTCCACATCATAGCGGTTAAAACACCGGATATCGCCCAAGGATAAAACATGATGGTACGTACGATGCCCCTGCCTTTGAATGCCTGATTCAGCAGCAACGCAACAATCATGCCAAATGTAAGCTGGAAGAAAATTTGTGCAAGCACCCATCTAAAAGATATCACAAGGCTTGACAAAAAAATCGTGTCGTTTGTAAAGATATTGATAAAATTGTCAAGCCCCGCAGGGCCATCTGCCCAGGGACGCATCAGGTTTCGATGCTGAAAAGCATAGAAAAACACGTTTGCCACAGGATAAAACAAAAATGCCGCAATAAGCAAAATGGCAGGCGCAACAAACAGATACGCCAAAAATTTTTCCCTTTCAAAAAGGCCTTTTTTCATAAGTTCCTCCTAACATCGCATGACAGACGTTCTGCCGCCAACCGATTACGAAAATACTTCGTATTTTCGTATTATTATACAACTTCCGTTTCACAGGCCACATCATGTTGCCCTTCCTTGCCAAACAGCACAGGCAGACACATAAAATAAAATGTAAAAGCCTTGGCAAACAATTCCCGCTGAACAACGATGCCAACTGTAAGGGGACGCCTATCATTTGTAGAAATAATTTTTAACCCCATAAATGCTTTGCCTATAGTCTGGAAAGTGCGCAAGAATGGATATTGTACCAAAAATGTAAACCCACATGCAAGTACAAGCCCAACTCCAGCAATAGTCAACCCCAAAACATCGGGAACATCTTCGGGCATAAAATGGGGAAGCACAACCATCAGAATTAAAACAACCATGGCAAGGAAAATAAATGCATCGACAAAATTAGCCATTAGCCGTCTTAGTATAAACATGGTTACACTTCCCTATTCGTTTATCTTATTAATGTCTAAAGTCTTTTTTCTCAGGCATGGTACCTACAAACAGCAACACAATGGCCAAAACTTGCGCAACAATAAACACTATTGCAGAAATGATGCCCGCAGAAAGCAGAAACATGCTTTGTAAATCGCCAGGTATTGGCATACCTGTTGCCCTTATTTCAAGCATTTGGTTTGCATAGCTGAAAACCTGCCCGACGTTTCCGTATACATTTGACAATGCACTGTTCATTAAAATGAGTGACAACACCGCAATGGCTGGCCAAAAGAACATCATTGCAACAGCCAAAGTAGGCGTTTCGGCGACATTGTTTTTAACCGTTCTTGCGGCAATAAATAGTATGACTCCAACCATTGCCGAAATAAACACATCTTCCATGCGGTTGGTTAAAATACCGCCAATAAGAAAGTACATCATGAATGATAAAAATATACTGCTAACAACCAGCACCGGCCAAAAGGCGGGCTTTACAATACGTTGATTTTGCATGGTTTACCGCGCCTCCTATTCCTTACCGCCAGACTGTGTAACGCCCTCAACAAAATATCTGCTACATGCGAAGAAGATTGCAAGTGTTGGCGCAAGCCCCATAAACGCTGCCGCAAATGTACGCCCAAACTGTGGTACTTCTTCGTATACTTGAATCAGACTGCGCAAACCTTGCGCAAGCACGTGGTTTGCTGGTGAACGCAAGAAAATCAAGGGCCCCTGGAAGTCGTTCATGCCCCACATAAATGTCAGCAACCCAACGGTAATAATAATGGGGCGAAGAATCGGCACAAGAATAAAGAACAATGTGCGCAAAGCCCCACAACCATCAATCACAGCCGCTTCGTCAAGTTCACGTGGAACGGTGCGCATAAACTGTATAATCATGAAGACGAAAAAGGAATTTACCCCAAAGAAATCATGAATATACAATGCCGCAAAGTTGTTGACCAATCCCAACTGATTGTAAAGCATAAATATGGGGATACGGAATGCAACTTCTGGCATAAGCAACGTGACAAGCACTACCGTGAAGCAAATCTTTTTCCCAATGAAGTTAAAACGCCCAATGGCAAACGCAACCAATGTGCAAGAAAGCACTGTCCCCACCACACGGGGAATCAGGAAGCGCAGCGTGTTCATGTAATAAAACATCATGGTATTATGCGTAGAAAGCTGCCATGCCGCGCCAAAGTGGTCAAATCTCCAGCGGCCTTCGGGCGGTAAAATGGCTAAATTTCCAAAAATATCTTGGTTATACTTAAATGATGAACCAATCATCCACAGCAATGGGTAAATCAGTATGATTCCCACTGCAATGAGTATCGTATAGCGAATGATAGATTGCGTAAATTCGCGTTTGCTCATTCCCATTATCATATCGTTTTCGCCCCCTTAATCATTATAATGCACCCAGTATTTTGACGAGAAGAACAGCACCATCGTAATCAAGCCGATGGCCGCCAAAAGCACCCAAGTCATCGCCGACGCAAAACCAAATTGCAGCCGAAGGAACGCGAAGTCGTAAATCACTATGTTAATAAAGTCTGTGGTACGGTTTGGCCCACGGTTTGTAATGAGGAATGCCGCGTTAAACTCTTGGAAATGGCGAAGCAGTACGTTGACAGAGTTGAATAGCAAAACAGGCGTGATAATGGGCAGTGTAATGGAACGCAACTGCCTAAATTTCTTTGCGCCGTCGATAGATGCGGCCTCATACAATGAAGGTGAAACATTCTGCAACGCCGCCAAAAAGATAAGCATCACAGAACCAAACTGCCAAGCAGACAGAAATACCAATGTAAATAATGCAAAAGGCGCAGTAGTAATCCATGGAATAGGCTCGAAACCAAAGGCGCGGATAACCGCGTTGACAGGCCCGTTTCCAGAAAAAAGCTCTCTCCAAACAATGGCAACCGCTACGTTTCCACCTAAAATAGAAGGAATATAGTAAGCGGTTCTAAATAAGTTTACGCCTTTTAATTTAAAATTCAAAATAAATGCAACAAAGAACGCAACAACCAAAACGGCTGGCGTACCAAAAAATACATACCTCAAGTTGGCAATAACTGACTCGTGAAAATGCTCGAACTCTAATAATCGTCTGTAATTATCCAGCCCAATAAATTCCATAGTGCCAAGAATGGGCTGGAAGTGATGCAAACTGTACCAAAAAGACATAATCATTGGGTAAACCCTAAACAGCCCAATCCCAAAAAACCACGGAAGCAGCAATAAATAGGGCGTCCAATTGATTTTACTCAAACGACTTTTTTTAGCCATCAGGACACTCTCTTTCAGATATGATATGAAAGACAGACGAGGGCAAAGCCCCCGTCGGTCTTAATCTTTAAAAGCTATCTCATTGCGTTCAGTTCTTGCTGTTGGTTTTCTACCCAGCGTCTTGCGGCTTCGGCGGCGTCAATGCTGCCTGTGCGGAATGCTTCAATTGCTGCAAAACGTTGTGGACGAAGATTTGGATCTTCGAATAATGGGCACATGGTTCCCATATTGGCTTCTAATAGGTCGAAACCGTCAAGCTGTAATCCCCATGCGCCGCCTTCGCGTTCAAAAATTCTGGCTGCGTCGGTGCTTAGTGGGATACCAAATGCATTGCCTAAAATCAACAGTGCTTCTTCGTCGGTATAAAGGAAATTGAGCAGGTATGCTGCAAGTTCAGGATGGTTTGAGTTTCTTGACACAACGTGTACCAATGATGGACGTTGCATTGAATTTCTGCTTTGGCCTGCTTGAACTGCTGGAAGCAATGCAACTCCCATGCCTTCAACAATACCTTCGCTTGGTTCATTATCTAAAAATGCGCCGGCAGACACGAATATATTTCCTACCCATGGGAACTCGCTGCCGCCACGGCCTTCCATCCAAACAGGGTTAAACACGTCGGCTACACCTTCTTGTTGATCCCATGTGGGCAGTGCGCCTGTGTCAATCATACGTTGCCAGATGTTGAACATGTATTCAACTTCTTCAACGGTGAACAGGATATTACCGTCTGCTTGCAAGTTACGGCCTGTATGGTTGTAAAGCATCGTAAGCATAACAATGTCCATGGTTTCTGGGCCAATGGGGAAGAATCCATAGGTGTTGTCGCCTTGGTCAAGTACAAGATTGCCGGCGGCAATTTCTTCACCAATTGCAATCCATTCGTCAAATGTTGCGGGGAAACCGCCAAATGGTTCATATACTTCTGTGTCGTATACAATTACACGGCCTGTAATACCATGAGGCACACCGGAAAGCTGACCGTCTGCTGTGGTGGTAAAACCACGCAATGCTGGCGACCATTGATTAAGGTCAATGATGTCAGACATTTGGTTAAGGTCTTGGAATACGTTGACGCCGCCACCCAATGAATGTACCCAAGCATAGTTTACTTGGATAATATCAGCTTCTGCTTGACCAGCCATTTGAACGACCAGAGAGTCTAAGTAGCCGCCAAAAGCACCATAGTCACGTTCAATGCTGACGTTTTGGTAACGTGATTCGAAAAGGTCAAGGGCTGCGTTTACTGCCTCATGACGTGCATCGGCGCCCCACCATGCCATACGCACGGTTGCTGGGCCAAGTTCATTGGGTGTCCAGCGTTGGTCTTCTGGGGGAAGTTCTGCTACTGGTGGTGCTGTTGCGGGTTCGGTCGCCGCTGGGGCTTCGGTTGCCGCGGGTGGTGCTGTTGCTGGTGCTGGCGCGGGTGTGTCGGCACCGCCGCAAGCTGTGATGAGCAATAAGGCTAAAACCAAAATTGCTGCGAGTGGTAAAATTCGTTTCATTTTTGAAACACTCCTCTTCTTTTTTCTGTTTGAGATAAATTTATATTTCCTATTTATAAAAATTTGGAAATCTGGGTTATAGTGTTACACCGTCTTTAAAAATGGCAATTTCACGGTAGCCGTTTTCTTCGTTCTTTGTGACGGTTTTGCCGCTGGCGACGTCTATCAGATAATTGAAGAATTTTTCGGTCAGCTCATTGAGCGGGGTACCGTCCAACAATTCACCCGCATCGAAGTCTATCCAATGGCTTTTGTTCTTTGACAGTGCGGTGTTGCTGGATATCTTTACTGTGGGTGTTGGCCCGCCCAGCGGGGTGCCGCGTCCTGTGGTGAAAAGCACAATATGCGCACCTGCTGCCATCAGGTTTGTGACCGCAACAATGTCATTGCCTGGGCCTTGCAATAGGTTTAGCCCTGGTTTTTTGACCGTTTCGCCATAGTTTAATACATCAATTACATAGCTGTTTCCCCCTTTTTGTGTGCAGCCTAAGGACTTTTCTTCAAGGGTGGAAATACCGCCCTCTTTATTGCCTGGGGATGGGTTTTCGTAAATTTCCTGCCCGTATCTGATGAAGTAGCGTTTAAATTCATTGACCAAATCTACTGTTTTATTGAAAATGGTTTCGTCTTTTGCGCGGTTCATTAATAATGTTTCCGCGCCAAACATCTCGGGCACTTCGGTAAGAATACAAGTGCCGCCTTGGTCTATGACATAGTCGGAAAGGCTGCCCACCAGTACGTTTGCGGTAATGCCCGAAAAACCATCCGAGCCGCCACATTTTAAGCCGAGTATTAATTTGCCGACAGGTATTTGCTTTCTTTCAAATTGGCTTGCGTACGCCACCAGTTCGTCAATGGCATTTAGTCCTGCTTCAATTTCATCGGTGACATCTTGGGTGTTTAAGAACTTCACACGATTTTCGTCCCAGTTGCCTAAGATTTTTTTGAAATCGTCTATATGGTTATTCTCACAACCTAGACCCAGCACGACTACACCAGCCGCATTGGGGTGGTTTACCATGCCTTTTAGAATTTGCTGCGTAAATTTATGGTCGTCACCCAGCTGCGAGCAGCCATAGGGATGCACGAAGGTGTATATGCCGTCAATTTTTTGATTGGCAGCGTGTTTTTTTTCTGCTTGGTTGGCGATTCTTTCAGCTATTTTGTTGACGCATCCTACCGTGTTTATTATCCATATCTCGTTGCGGATGCCGACTTGCCCGTTTGGCCTTTCATAGCCCATGAAGGTGGTTGGTGTGTTTTTGGGGTAGAGGGCGACGGCTTCTGGGGTGTAGGTATAGTCTTCTATACCGCCCAGGTTAGTTTTAATATTGTGGGTGTGGATGTGTTCGCCTTGGAATATTGCTTGGGTTGCGTGTCCTATCGGGCTGCCGTATTTTATGATGTTTTCGCCGGACGCTATATCCGACAAAGCAATTTTATGACCTGTTGGTATCGCGTCTTTGGCTTCAATGTCTAAAATGTGCTCACCTGGTTTTATATTTTCTAAGGCAACGCCAACATTATCCAAGTTGGTTATTTTTACCGCGTTTTTTGTTTTTGTCATGTTTTAGGCTCCAACTATTGATTCAATTTCATTTTTCACGCCGTTCGCAAGGATGTTACGCAGATGCTTGGCAACCGCGTCGCTTAAACCCGGGATTTCTGTCAAGTCGGCATCCCAGAAGCTTTTGTTTGACAGGGTTGCTTTGGCTACGCTGTCTGCATCGCCATTTTGCCATTCGGTTTGGAAGAATGCTAAAACATCGGCACTGTCGGCTATTTTGTATGATTCGCCGGCACGAAGACCCACTAATGCGTCTTCTTTGATTTCTGTGCCTTTGTAGAATGCGATTAATGCCGCAAACGATAGCGTCAGCACTTCGGGCAGTGCGTTGTTTTTCTTGTAGTAATCTAATATAGACGGCAAAACTCTGGCCTTAAATTTAGAAACCGAATTGAGTGCAATGCTTAATAAATAATGCTTGATATGTGGGTTTCTAAACCTGTCGAAAACGGAATCTGCAAAAGACTTGAGTTCATCTGCGGGTACGCCGTCCAGCGCGGGGATAATTTCTTTATATATACCCTTTTGCAAAAAATCAACAAACAATTGGTCTTCCATCATTTCGCCTACGGTGTCTTTGCCGCTTAAATATGCCGCCAAAACAGACATCGTGTGTGCACCATTTAAAATACGCACTTTGCGCAGTTTATAAGGGGTGGCGTCGCTGGTTAAAACAACGCTTTGCCCTGCCTTTTTAAATGGCAGTGTTTCATTCATTTCTTTTGCTGCCGCTTCGCTTGCTTCAATGGCGAAGAAGTGGAATATTTCTCCTGTGACCAGCAGTTTATCCTCATAGCCCAAGTTTTGGGCAAACGTGTCCACTTCGTCTTTGGGGTAGCCTGTGACAATCCGGTCTACAAGGGTATTGGTGAAGTGGTTGCTTTCGTTCACCCAATTGATAAATGATTGGGGCAAATGCCATTCGTTTGCATGGCGCAGTACGATTTGTTTTAACTCCGTGCCATTATTATCTATGAGTTCGCATGGAATAAATATAAAGCCTTTGTCTGCCGCACCATTGAAATTTTTGTAGCGTTCGTATAGCAGTGCGGTTATTTTTGCGGGAAAGCTTGCTGGTGGATCGGTTGCGTTTTCATCTGGTTTATCTGTTTGTGCGTAAACAATGCCCGCTTCGGTGGTGTTTGACACGATGAAGCGTAAATCAGGGTTTTTCATCGTTTCCATATAGGCGTTAAAGTCGCGGAACAGGTTGAGTACGCGGCTGACACTGGTGATGATGCGCTGACGCACAACAGGTGCGTTGTTTTCTAGCCCGCGTAACACGACTGTATAATTGCCGTCTTGGGCGTTCATGATATCGGTTAGGGTAGTGCTTGTGCCTATGGGTTGGACGATGACAATATTTCCGTCGAATAGTTTTTCACCATTGAGTTCATCAATAAAAAAGTCTACAAACGCACGCAGAAAATTGCCTTCGCCAAATTGCAGGATTTTTTCTGGTCTTTTTTTGTCTGGGAAACCGATTTCCAAAGACTTTAAATCTCCCCCATTTTTATCAAGAAAGCCGTTGTTTAATTGTTCCACTTTGCGCACCTCGCCGTTTCCAAAATTAATATATCTTTTCTTGCACAGATTCTAAGACTATGTCAAAGATATGTCAATAGAAATTAGCAATTTTTGTTTAGTTTTTTGAAAGAAGTTTCAAAGTATTGTGGATAAAGGGTATTTACTGTTGTTGAAATTTACTAGAGTTGTATTACAGGAACGTTACATGTGAATAAAAATGCGATTGACCGAACATGCTATCCATGAGGTGGATTATGAAAATTATTTCTAAGATATTGCTTTTTGCCGTTGGCTTTACTTTTTGTTTGATATTATCCTTTGCGCATTGTCCACAGGAGGCATATGCGATGCCGTTAAGCCGCAAAGTGATTGTGGTCGATGCGGGTCATGGTGGCTGGGACCCGGGCATGGTTAGCGGCAAAGTAGACGAGAAAGACATCAATTTAAGCATTGCAAAAAAATTGCAGGTTTTTTTAGAGCAGGGCGGCGCAACGGTAATTATCACGCGGCTGGATGATTCCGATTTAAGCAAGAATAAATCAGGGGATATGTATGTACGGCGCACCATCGCCAATGCCGGTCATGCGGATATTTTTGTCAGCATTCATCAAAATTCTTATAACAATGCAGGTGTGAAGGGTGCGCAGGTGTTTTATTTCAATCAGTCTGACAACAGTTTGAAGCTTGCCACATGTGTGCAAAGCCGCATAAAAGAATTTGTTGACCCAGGCAATAAATTTAAAGCGAAGGCTAACAGTAACTATTATGTATTGAAACAAACAGAAATGCCCGCTGTTTTGGTGGAGTGCGGGTTTTTGACTAACTATAACGAGCGGCAGAAGCTGACTACGGAAGCGTATCAGGATAAGATGGCTTGGGGGATTTATTTGGGGATTGTGGATTATTTTCATACTAAGGATGAAGTGCCGCCAGCTGTTGAGTAAGTTGTATCGGAAGATAAAGAAAATGCCGACTTTAAGCGTCGGCATTTTGTAAGTTTTTTATTTCTTCGCAAGCTAGTTTTCATTTTCGCCATGGTTTTCGGTAAGATTTTTCTTGCGCATCTTCTTAGGTTCTTTCACAACCATTTCATCAACTACCCACGCCGCTACAAAAAATAGCCAGGCGTAGCTCCACATGTCAAAGACAAAACCTGTTATGATAAATAATGCCGTGGCGATGCCATAAACTGAAATGCCAAATTTGCCTTTTCTTACATAGTCTATAATTTCGTCAATGGCCCATGCCGCTACAAAAATAATCCATGAATGGCTCCAGTCGTCAAAGATAGCGCCCGATACCAAAAAAATGAGTAGTGCCAGCGGGTAGATAGCGTTTTGAAAATCGAATCTGTAGCGGAGGGGTGCATCTTCATTTGGGTCTGGCATATCTGTCATCGAGGTGCTTGGCATGGTTTCATCGTGCGCGTCTTTGAGTAAGTAGTCTAGCGATACATCAAAAATTTCACCGAGCCGCTTAATGTTGTCAATGTCGGGCAGGCTTTCCCCTGTTTCCCATTTTGAAATGGCCTGCCGTGTCACGTTAAGCTGCTCTGCCAGTTGCTCTTGTGAGATATTGTGCTGTTTGCGCAATACTTGAATTTTTTCACTAAAAGACATTTGCACTCCACCTTTTTTATTTTTTTTGACTATATCCTTTCTGGTAAAAAAGTCAAGCAACCTGTAGTTGCGTGTGTGTTTAAAGGGTCTGTCTCGCTAACGCAAAAAAACGATTCCGCCCTTTATGCTTTTTGCTGCGCAATTTGCTCACGCAATGCCTTATGTATAATGTTCACATCAGGGAAAATAATTTTTGCACCACGCTTGGAAATAGCAAGAACCTCACGAGCATTGGCGATAATATCTTGGGCAATTCTACCATCAATCTGAATAGCCACCCCGTTTTTATCAATGTAAACTTCGCGGATATAGCGTTCTGTAACAGGGCACATATTTTGGATAAGAAAAGCAGCTTGCTTACCAAGCACTTTGCCGAAGCGAATAGTGTTGCATTTTTTATACCGCTCAACTTTTTTATCATAAAGTGCCTTATATTTTGTATAGTTTGATGAAATCGGCACAAGCCAAAATATTTCTGGTGTTTCGCGCTCTTGGAACGCAAAAAAACAGGGACGGTCACGCAACACACCGTCAACGACTTCCTTATTACGCATAAGATATTCATCTGGAAAATCTTTGTAATACTGATCTGCAAGGAAGCAGAACCTGCCGTTGTTCATAGTCCAATCCCCATTCAGAAAACAAGGCTTCAACCATAAAGGTGAAGCCTTGAATCAAATCATTTTTATCCCAGCCATTTATAAGCCGCATACCGGGGAGCGAACAACACGCACCCGCAAGAAGGCGAGCGGCGCAGCCGTGTTTGCGAAGCAAACATGCTGAATTTTTATTCCGAACATTTATGGCCGCATATCGGAGAGCGGGCAACATTTTTAATGCCTTACGGCACACTATTATTATATGCCATTTTACAGAAAAATACAAGATAAAATCTTATGCGTGCAACAGTCGATGATCGCATTCAACTTCTTGCAAAATGCAAGAAGTTGAAAATTATATTTGTAATATGTAAAAACTTGTGGTATATTGTCGTTGAAGCAAAACAGAATTCCGTTCCACCCAAGCATTAACCAATAAAATAAAACTACCGCGGAATCGGAGAAGGCTACCAACCTTCGCCGACGCCCATAGGGATGTAACGCCATCGCCTATGAACACAGGATTTTCACCTGCCACCGCAGCAGGCAAAGTATACAACATTTCACCCCCTCATTCAAGACATGCGCGTTTCCTCCGTGACATTTTGCATTGTTTGTTTGAGTACAAGTAGATGTTGCTATGCTTGCGTTTGTATCGCGGCAACAGTGATTGTTTTGTGTTTACGCTAATATGTAAGTTTTTTTAGTACATAACAGCGCATAGGTCGATGATGGATTGTTTGCAACCAGCAAGCAAAACATCTCCCTATGCGCTTTTGTTTTGCTTCAACCTTTTCAAAAACAAACAACAAAAGGAGGTGAAAATCATGGAGCAACAACCCATAGCCATCGTAGTTTCGTCAAGAATGGATGAACTCAACCGCATTGTAATACCAAATGCAGTACAAAGAGAAATAGGCTTGAACCCAGGAGACAAAATATTCTTCTACAAAACCCAAGACAACTCATTAGTCTTACGCCGCGAAGCACCACTAACCATAACGCCTATCACAGAAAAAGAATA
>Ga0123352_10001117_pt1 | contig 34814 bp, 24 predicted proteins | sample TergutLab28metaG_FD_89700 | JGI IMG/M metagenome (GOLD analysis project Ga0123352, IMG submission 89700) | Labiotermes labralis P1 segment gut microbial communities from Petit-Saut dam, French Guiana - Lab288 P1 | ecosystem: Host-associated > Arthropoda: Insects > Digestive system > Gut ...
GAGGTAAAACTCGGTGTGTTTTGCTACATTTTGACAGTTCAAAACGTTGTGTATGTCCTCTGTATAAATTTCTATACGCTTTCAAAGTTGTAAAGCTCTTTTTGAAACACCCTGTATATATTGTAGATTGATTTTAGTGTACAAATGTGTTACGAATGTGAGAACAAGCGTTCGCTGTCTACACGTATGTTAAGGTGAATCAGCAGTTGTATTTAATTGCCTGAGGAAAACCGCGTATAAAGACCTCAGCCCTAAATTCTAAAGCGGGGCTCGTTACCCCTCTGATGCAATGTTAAACGCATGACTGCGAATTTTTGGGGGGTCGCTGCACATGGTTTGGTGGTAGTTCTTAACAACAGTTTGTAGGCGTTTGCCACCCCATGACGATAAACTTCACAGTATTGTGTTTTAATTTGGCCTCTTGATCTGCGTTTTAAGATCAGTTAATTGGTGACCTTCCTTATTGGTCTGCATCAGTCTTAACACCAAGGTGTCTATTTTATAAAACTTTATAATTGCTGAGTTGGTCAAGAAATTGTCCGATAATCATGAAATTCAGAGCTTAATTGCCTTATTTACGAAGTGGCGTCATTGGACCTTAACTTGAGACATTTTGTTTCAGTTCAAACTCTCACATCATATTCGTTTAGGATCCATTTTAATATTATCCTACCAGCTACTCCGATGTTTCTCAAATGGTCTTTACCTTTGTGGGTTTTGGACTAAAATTCTGCTTTGCATTTGTAATCTCGCTTCCATGTCCTCGATTTTCCTTTTGTATTCTCCTTGTTTGGTCACCTTTGTATCTGAAGGGTATAAATCGTGGAGCTTATTTTGCAACTTTCTCCTGAGCGCTTTGTTGTTGGACATCCTTGGTTTGTAGTTGTGAGTGAAATTACAGACATTATTTATTGCCCCAGGTAAGAAACTCACAACGTTTCAGGGGCTGTATCTATCTCCGTTTTCATTTGAAAAGGGGAAGAGGGGAGAATCTCCTGAGGTCTCAGTTCCCTGTAGGGATTGAGACTAGTCTTTTTGACTCTCCCACCTGCATTGGTTCTCCACTTTTCTCGTTCCACCTGAGGACAGAGACCGGTGCAACCTCCGAAAAGTAAATTTTGAACCTGTGATGATGTAAAGTGTCCAAAATTTCGGCCACGACTCTGACTCCATACCGTCTTCAGAATTCTTTCAATTTGGATTCGGAGTTCACGTTTGTATCCTAAGAGTCACATCCTCAGAAATTTACGTAGAATATTGTCCTCAGCACAGCCCTTGAGCTTGAATTTAACAAAAACTTTCATCAGTAGCACTCGTATAATTATTTGAGGTGGTGACTCGATTTGTTATAACTGTGGTAACGAACGCATTGTGTTTCATGTAATACCTACTGTGTGATAATTCTGTCCCTTGTTTGTATGTAACTAACTAACTCTGTGGAGCAGAGTCCTTTCTGAGAAGCTAACAGATCTTCAGCTAAAGAAATTTTCCGCATTCTGTGGAATCGTAAGGCGACAAGCGCCCGCCATCCGCTTATTAACAACACTCGTAAACTGACAAGGGCCGGCGAAACTGGTTGACATTTTCCGTGATATTTTGCAGTTATTCAGGCAATTTTCGAGATCTTGAACTAGGCCACATTCCCATTCTTTTCACTTCGCAGTATACCGCCCTGCATCATAGTAAATGGTTCTTTGTTGTTAAAATAAGCTATGAACCAGCATCCGTAATTGAGAATACCGTGAAATGTTATACACTTTCTTTCGATTGTAGTTTGTCGCTCGGGAGATAAGAAATGCCTGATACATTTTAGATTGAAAACCCGTAAGTGAAGAAGCCATTTGAGTATATTAATAATTGTCCAACGAGATGCAACACAAAGCAGTCTATTTATTATTCTGCAAGTTCACTCTACTGTTTCGGGTGTCAACCACATCCATCATCAGGACTACACAAAACTGTAACTACGGCCTCCGGTACTGGTCATATTTTTTGTGCAGCTACCTCCCTCCAACGTGGCCAAGCTAGCTTGGTGGTTGACACCCGAAACATGTAGAGTGAACTTGCAGAATAATAAATAGACTGCTTTGCGTTGCATCTCGCTGGACAATTATTAATATAGACCAGCGATGCACGGAACCATAAACATAAAAAGCCATTTGAGAAACCGCGACTTAGAAGACAGGATAGCATTAAGCTATTAACTGCCCAAGCAAGACCCTTTACTATGTGTTTGGAGTGTATTCGGGTTGAACGAAAGTTCTAGATGGTCTGCTGTTTTCTTCAAGAGAGTCCGAGGACGAATTTTAGAACAAGATAGCCGAGAATCGATACTGCCGAATCTCGTAGGAGTGCGCTGGCGTCTAGCACCCAGGGCTGCACGTCATTTGTCTTGGCTCCAGACTTTTACAAACGTATCTCAACGCGAAATATGTCGAGCGTGCAGTTCGCATGTACGTAGTTCGTACACTAGCTTTGTATGATCTGCGGTAATTATATGTCTGTCCAAGTAAAATCCCACGTGTCCATCTGACTAACTGTAACCTGAGCCACTAGCAGACCGGCCAGTTTCGTGATATAGGGTAGATTTTTAAAAGGTGATAGCTGTTATTATGATCCTTAAATTTATGGGACTTGAAGATGCTGAACGGTGAAAAAGAAAATTGTCCCGCTAGTAAATACTGAGAAATCCACTTTCCTTTCTCTCAAGTGTTTCATGTCAGTCAATAATAATTTACCATACCCCTCACGCAAGGCGGTACCGTAATAATTTACCGTACCCTCAGTCCTCCAACAACAGCTTCCGTACCAAAATTGTGTAACCATTTTTTGTGTTCCCCCACGTAGTTCTGTTTGTGGTTTATCATGACCTCGTGCCCCAAACGATACGAAATGACTAATACAAAGTCTGGACTTTTTTCCTTGTTTGCTTCATTTACGTTACACACAAATATTATTTTCAAGCCTTTTTTCTCAGATTCCTTCTACCTGCGTTCTGCGCGTAGAGAGAAAGAGCAAATTTTGCTTAGGTGCAGAATGGGATGTGGTTGTAGTTTCAATAGCTCTGTAGTTCTTTGGGAAGAAACCTACAAAGTGAAAAGTCTGACCCCATGGCACACACCAAGGACATTACCTATTCATATACTCTTTTGAGTCCTAGATCTTTGACACATATTATTTGACTATCTAAAGACAAAAACTGACCTGAATTTTATATAAAGGTTCAGTTCGTACCGCGCAGTAAACACTGTCCATCTATAAAAGCCAGGAACTTAATGCTGAGAAACAGTCACTGTCTGTTCTAATATCCGTACAAAACTCATGAATACACTGTGTGGGCAGAAGGCAGAATTGTTAATGTTAAACGTGGTGATACGCCACAGTAACCACTAGGCTGAAAAGTGTTAATTGCATTTATGTTATGATCCTATTACATATTTCGACCACGGGACATGAGAATATTTTAAATTCATTTACGATACCGCTCAAACATCACGTTTGCTTTATATATCTTACCGTCAACCTCATGTATCCAACTCGGTGAACAGTGTATGTGAGTGCTACGCGGTTTTGTGTACGTACATACACAGAACCCACTTTAAAATCAGCAGTGATTATTTAATATTAGTGGAGTGTGTAACTTCATTATCGGTAAGTTGCCGGCGTCTTAGTTCCCATCTAATACGTGCACTGCAGCTAACTTCATTATCGATGTGTCGACAGTCTTTCGCTTTATTTAATACACTTGCTGCAAGAAGCTTGATTATCTATATTGCTTCAGAATCTTTCGCTTTGATGATACAACTTTTTCTTGGCCGTGTCGACTGTTAAATAGGCACCGACATTTCGGAGAAGAAATATGACGATGTGAATATTTATGAATGCTGTTGTGACAACCTGAAATTTTGTATCGTTCATTTTGTTTAATACTTGCCGTGCAGACAATTCCTTGCCGACAAGTTTGGGGGATCTTCATGCCATCGGTATTGCCTGTAGTCTTCATTTTTATTGGATACCTAAACTGCTGTTAACCTGTAAGTTAACAGTAATACTGCAAATCAATAAATATCAGTTATCGATTTGTAGTCTTATCTTTCCTTCCAAAGGAAAAATTTAAAGCGTACATTGCAGTATATAACTTTATTCTAGAAAGCAATAGTATGTCGTTGGCTGTGTGACTTGTTGTTTTTAATGGATTGTCGAATTTTATCCTCCCATTGCTGGTCCTGCTTGTCACAAGACACAGTTGATGTGGTCCTTGGAGCAGCTTTCAATTGTATGCCCTCAGTCGTCTTCACTTTGTCGAGTGACATTAACTTGAATAGGCTGTATATAGTATTGGCGTCACGTTGTGCAGGAATTAGTCCCACATGATGATTACATGGTCGTCGTGAGGCATGTTTTATAGACAGTTCATTTATAAGTTGTGAAACACGTTGCTCTGACCCGCCCTTTGAATTAAACTCTCTTTTGAGATAAAACAGCCCTTAAAAAACCCCTGAACTCTCTTTTGTCGCCCTCGCTATCTTTTAGTTATGTCATTAACATGGCCAAACAAACCCAAATACGGATTTCATTAAGATCTGAAAATATCATTTGAAACTGTCTGATATAACCTATATTTGCGAGCCAAGTGAGTTGTATATAACAGTATGTAGCATTATATTTGTACCGCTTATTAGTTTTGAAACAGTAGACTGGTGTCGGCGGTATATTAGGGTCAGGACCAGTGCTATGTGCGAAATGGCAAAATATGTATTTAGGAGCTATGTATGCTATTCACTTTTGTTTTACTTTCGGCAAGGAGCACAACAGTTAGTAGTGGAGCAATGCTGATTTACTAGGTGAAACACACTTAACACATTTCTGGGGCTCTGTATAACTTATAATGTTTCTATCCAATGTACGGCGAGAATTATCGGAAATAACTCGAAAGATACGGTGCATAAACGTCTCATTTCTCATGTGCATTACGTGGAAAATACTGCCGTTTCTTGCTGCTGAAGTATGAATCCCTAGGGAAATTATTTTTAATGTGCTTCTCCGGTCGAAACCATAAGAATTCAGACCCAGAGTATGGATGGGTTTCTTGCATGTTTATGGAAGATTTCAGGGTGTTTGAACTGCGGTACTGACTGATACTGTGGAACTTCACGGAGGGGTATTATCAAACAAGATGTAAGATTATTTGTTATGTACAGTTCGAGTCTCTCATAAGGCGATTGTCAGGTTTTCGGTGTGCTGTACTTAACTGTGTTTTAATTAGTATAACAGACCTCTGAAATAAGTGGGGAAATTTGAAATTTGCAGATTTTGTATCCGTTTGTTTGATTGCAGAGAAGGTCACTCTTTTCTATACAAATAAGAGTGCTACTCAGGTTATAGTTAGGAAACGAAAGAATAAAGTTCAGTCCGAAGTATATTAGAGTAAATGGCTATGTAATTGGTAAGTATTTGGGCAGTAACATCGCTCCTCTTCAAGAGAACATAATCAGCACAGTGGAAGTAAAGGTACAGATTTTTCTTGTAGCTGCTTCTATACCTTGCTGTAATGATGCAGTAGTGTGGTGACCGAGGGCCACAAATATTTTCCCCAAGGGCCGCATGTTGGCCAGCCCTGCTGAGATTTTTATTGGAGTGTGTATGTTTGGGAACCTTAAGGTAACATTATAGGAAATAAAAAATTCTGTAAATATTTTCACGAGGTGTATTTGAGTGATAATTGTAAATACTTTATAGCACGTTACATCTAAGTTATACGGTTGTAGAAGTGATCGAAACAAAAGATGGCGCCACCTGAATGCTCGTAGGCCTACCCTTGCCGGCCACCGTTTTGAGCCAGGTGCCGGAAAAGGATACCCTGGCCCCCAGGTTGAGGGTTAGGCGTAGGGCTGACACCTCATAAAAACCCAGTTGTCTCGAAACCCTGACAAGGAGGAGGCCATGGCCCGAACACATACCGAACCGCAATACCAAAGGTTCGAATATTTTAATTTTGTTTTCAGTAGTCGGTTGGTAATCTATAGTAGCTCACGTCATTTCTCGCAATGTTACGTGGAGAACTTATCGGAATAAAACGTGTGTCCTGTTTACACCCGTTTATGTGTACTTAGATGATTTTTATTTCTAAATTACTGCAACTAAGGTACGTGGTAAAAATAAGATCGTTGCACTGAAACGAAGTCCAGGTTGCTGTGACGGCCGTTCAAATCAGACTGTTTTAAATTGCGACAAAATGGACGTTATTTTGTTCTCGTAAACATGTGAAACAAACAAAAGCTGAATGATGTATGTAACTTGGTGAGGAAAATGCATTAACAAATGTTATGAATTGAAGATCTACTTGAGGATTGAACTGGCTTAGTGTTGGTATAGTAACGATGGCATTAGTGGTGCTTGTGGTGATAATCGCTCCACTTCTTCGTTTATTCACTCGCTGACTCAGCATCCTAATGACCAGTGATGATGTTATTACTACTAATAATAATAATGGTAAACCACTCTGAAATTTTCGTATATGCATTTACTGTTGGCAGCAATCGATGTGAAATTTTCGGGTAATTTTTCCAGGTGTGATGATAATGATACTGATAATGACAATCGTGAATGAAATAATTGTGTCCGGCACTAAATTAAGATTGAGTCAATAATATAATTCCTACTCAAAACGACCTGCATTTCAATATTTCATCATCACCAAAATGACATTTACCTTTATATCAGACGTTGAAGATCTATTGTTGGTTTTGTACTTCCAATCTTTTGTAACGTCCGACAACATTTGAACCCATCACATACAGCTGTGTTTCCAAACCTTTCTGACACGGAGGAATACTTAAAATAATTTTTACTTCGCGAGCAACCATAGCTTATGAAAACGCTTACAGTCCAGAAAACAAAGAGACAGTTGGTACCGCACGGAGAGTGTTCCAATATTCCAGTTACCGAGAAAAAATTCCCGCGATATTTCGAGGAATATATGGAACTTTTCACGGTGGTTTAAAATGTTTATGTATTTATTCCACGGTTTTTTTTTCGCGGAACCCCTGACCTTGTTCTGCGGAACCCGGGTTGGGAAAACTGACTTGAACGCGTAGACTGGAACGAGCGTACTGGAAACAGGTGTCAAGGGAATACGGTATACACACTTGTCTTCAGGCGTCGACTAGTAATTCTGGTTCCCTCATGATTCGCGTCGCTCTTCTCGATTCTAATACGGATCGCTTTCTCGAAAGTATAAATGTAATTTTTGAATTCAGTGGCGACGTCGAAACCGTGAGAGCAGTGGGCGGAAGCTGCTTAGTTACGAGGAATCAAATGGCAGTGGGTCTGTTTCCGATGATGTGAAGTAAGAGAAACTTAGTTTCAATTGTAGCGTTTTTTCGTCTGCTCTTTTTATGTCGTTTCGGCCCGTCTTCGGACCATGTACTATCCGACATTCTTCCTCCAAACTTGGATTGGATTAAAATTCCACTGAAGTGTCCAAGTATTGTTACGCTTTCCTATGCGTTGTAAGATGGTACAAGCCTTCCCATGGGTCGGTGAAGAACTGTTCGGATGAACCCGCTCCTGCCTGTATATTCACACTGTAAGATCAGTATAGAGGCTCCCTCGAAACGTTCGTATTTGCTTACCAAACTACGTTGTGTTACCTTCCAGAAGATTGTAATCTAAGTAATGAAATGTTGAGCATGTCTAGAGGAAGGTTCAACATTGCCCCTATAGGCCTACGGCGTATTTTAGCATAGTTTTGCAGGACGAGTGTCGTGTACACGACCCTGTTTCAGTATAGATACTGGAGCGGAGATTTTAGAACCGAAGTTTTCGCACGTTTTGTGATGCTCTGTATATCCCCGCATTGACAGTTTTAAAGCATAATGTCAAAGTTTTGCAACCCTATCTTCTGTAATTTTCAGTGTAAAGAGATTTTGATCATTGCCGGTGTCATTACTCATGTAATTTCTTCTTTTGCAGATATCATAAATCCGAAAGCTCCAACTGGCTCCAAAGATGCAACAAAAAGCTTCAACTACGATTATTCTTATTGGTCACATAACGTAAGTTGTTTCTGTAAGCTTGACTAACATATTAGATCCAGTAAACAGGACAAAACCCACAAGTGTGTCACAAAAAATGGTATAGCTGTAGCGATTTTCTAAAGCAGTGGTCGGCGTGCCGTGGGCCGCCTGTGACTGCGTCTCCGTTTTGTGCGACCAGTGAACATCTGATAACAGCTGAGCAATTTTGGTTCGTGAACCTAGAAATGTTTTATAAAATGCAGAACTGAATAAGTTGTAGTAACATTATCAGTTGTTAAAGGTTGAAACATGGAAGTACCATGTTCTTTCCTAGCTAACTCCGGTAAGTTTCTCGGATTGTGAATACGATAGCAGGCCTTCGTTCAGTGGTATTTTGTGTACTGTTGTAAATTGGGAAAGCCTTTTGTAAACCTTCTACACCTACTGATGGAAGAGATTCAACTAAATGAAGTGAATTAAAGTGGAATGAATTGTGAATAATATGAAGAACGTAGGGTGTCATGTTAGTGTTGCAGTCAGTAATTGAAGCATGACTTCAGAGAAGCTTATAAAGTTGGTGACAGAGGCAGAATTTTTAATAATGACCAAAGCAACAAATACTTTTTTACTTAAAGGTAAAACGGTTTCACTTATCTGTCAGAGTAAAAGGTAAAGGTAAAGGTAAAGTGATCCCGTTACAGGCCCGGTGTGGCCCAGAGGGTGGGTACAGATATAGCTCTACTCTTCCATGACCGCAGCACTAGAAGGGGGTGAGTGGTCAGCAGCACGCCCCGGCCGCACTTTACCCCCGGGAAAGACCCGGTACCCATTTTACAGGAGGGTACGTGGACCCCAGGGCCGGTCTCGACGGGCGGAAAATCGCGTCCCCAACGGGATTCGATCCCGGACCGTGCAGCCCGTAGTCAGTCGCTATACAGACTGAGCTACCCGGCCGTAATAGCTGTCTATAATGTAAAATTATAATACTCGTATCAGGCGCCATTACGAGAAACAGCAAGAAGGAATCGTAAAAGTAAAATCAGCCGGTTGCAAGGTTCTATGATCGGTTAACAAACCATGGTTTAAGAAACAAAACAGTCATTAAGAATTTATTGGTTGTGCTAGTCATGTAATGACAGAAATAATTTCAAAAGAAGAAATTTTTTTTTCCGGATGCTGAATTTGTGAAACTGTGTTTGTTAGCCATAGTTCAAGGGGCGTCGCTTCTCTACCCGAACTTTTACAAGACGCATACAAAACCGGGAGGAAGTTTATGTGAATAAGTTAGACTGCAGGCAAAGGCATTTGATTGTTAGGTACTCGCAGTGTATGACAATTATGACATCACATACACTGCGCAGTTCGCAATTTATTCGTGAAATTGTTAGTGCCTTAAATGTTCGCGAAGAGCTCGTCAGTTTGTGCAGATGGAAAAGTGACATGTGATAGCGATGGTGTCGGAAATATGTATGGCTCTAAGACTGGCATAGTGGGACAGACCTACGAGGATGTTGCAGTTTAGCAGTGAGAAAGAACTTCGAAGGTGTTTTACTGCATTATTTATCAAGAGGCGGCACACTGCAAAGTATTTTGTAAGAGATGAAAGTGGTTATGGCCGCTTTTTTTTTTTTGACAGTAACTATTTCTGATGGCGTTGTTTGCGCCAATGTAATTTCTAATATTTAGTGGTAGAGGTCAGTTCCGAATAGGGCGGTAGGGCGGTCCTTTATACTTTCTCGGCGATGTGATGACAGTGTAGAGGTGTAGTGTTAATCTAATCTTTTGTTTCCAATACCACGAATGAAGTGGAAAGGCAGTAATACATGAATCACAAGTTTATTAGCACTGGTACATAACATTTTCATTTATATTTAATTGGAGTTTTGTTTGTTTTATTTCGGACCACAATGCATTGCCATTTTGTGTTGTTATTTCTATATTTATTTGAATTAAATTACCATAGCTAGCGTAGTGTATATTTGTATTCTTTGTACTGTAATGTAGCCGGACAAAGCCGTAGATTATGCCACGGCTTCTTACGTCCGGATGGAATCAAGACCACACACCCTCTTTTTGACTGTGCTGCTAGGGTCTGAAAGATAATTTGATACACATTTTGACCATAAAACTAGAGCTGAAAGAGAGCAGACCACTCTGATTTTCAGCTTCCTGCTCTTTTAGCTGTTAGAATTCTGTTAGTCACTGTAGACAGGAAAACAGTTTCGGATGTAACGGTCCATTAATTAAAATAAATTAGAAATGATGCCAAAATGGCGATGAGCTCTTTGTTCCTTGGCTCTGCGTCACTGTTATCCACTGTTATTGTGTTATTTTTCTAGGTATTAGATCAAAATTTCTCATCGCAAATCATGGTTTACAAGGACATCGGAGAAGAAATGTTGCAACATGCATTTGAAGGTAAAAACTGTGATGTATGTACTGAACACATTGTTAGATAATTGTAGAGTAACTTTTTAAAATGTTTTTTGCATGGCTGCAGTCAATGATTTATTTATTTATTTATTTTTTTTTACAGGTTATAATGTTTGTATATTTGCATATGGACAAACTGGTGCTGGGAAATCTTACACCATGATGGGAAGGCAAGAGGAGGAGGGTCAGGAAGGAATCATTCCACAAATCTGCAAGGATCTCTTCCAACAGATTCGGAATACATCATCAGAAGAACTTAAATATTCAGTTGAAGTAAGTTGGATTCTATTTCAGACAGAACTTGCAGTTGACAACAAAGTTCGACATACCAGTTGTACAAGATGGAGTCTTTAGTTTGCAGACTTCAGGGAATTTAAGTGACCAAAATTGACGTTAATTTCTAGACAATATGTAAACCATGCCAGTTTTCAGCATTTTATCTAGTTATTTCATTGTTATTGGAAACAGAATTGTTGCACACGATCACACATTATGCATTGTTTCCTGTTTGTTGGTTTATGATTAATTCATACACATAGGATTTTTTGGGGGGTTCACACAAAAGTATGCCCTTGTTACATTTATTTTATGATCAACTTTGTTATAGTTTCAGCTGTCTGTAATACTGTCTGTATTCACAGAATTGACATACAGTTTTAATTGGCCTGGTGCATGATGAGGTGGCCTACATTTTGTGGAGGGCATGTGGGATATTATTGACTAAACCTCTCCATATAAATTCAGAAAGATTATCTTGAAAAATTTATATCATTACTCTTTTTCCATTTGTATTCAGTCACTAGGGAATTAGTTTTCTGTCAGCAGATCACTGCATTTTGGTAGTAATTGATCCATGTGAAATTAGATTATTACTGATGAAATGTACCATATTTGGTTAAAAAAAGAGAGATTTTATTGCAATTTACTTTTCATTTTACTAGAACTGTCCGACAGCATTTTATATTACAGATTGAACAGCAGAACAAAAGTCATCACTATGCTGATAATTAGAACCTAAACCTTCGTCATGCTATGGCAACAGCCTACCATTCAAGAGCAGTTTTAATTTTGTCCTGCAGTCTGTGCTTAATAGTCTAAATGAATCTCTCTCATGACTATTTGATAAACGTTTAGGAAACTACTGTTGATGAGGCTAAGATTTGTAAGCTTGGGAGATACATTCCTTAAAATTCCAGTATAGTTATTCTAAATAATGACTGTCATCTTAAAATATATTTTCAACTGCTGTTGTTCCCTGTCACCTTCAACCTCCACAATGTCCAGACCCGTTCTGAGGCCCACCCAGCCTTTTACTCTGTGGGTTCTCGGGGTCCTTTCCCCAGGTGTAAAGTGGCCTGGTTCGTGAAGTTCGTGAAGCTAATCACACACATCCATCAAGTTCCAAGGTTAAGAATAAGTGGAGCTGTACCTCTGCTTTCTGTATATGCTTTCATGGCATGCAAAGGGGCAAGTTTACTTTACCTTTATGTTATACAACAACACAGATTAAGTAGACTGTCCTGAGGCCACAAAAAGAAGCCCCATGGATGGTGGGAATGACAGTGCAAGAGGCCTCCTTTCTTCTGCCTAGTGTTATACTTACTTCTTAACTTCTCTAATCCAAGTCAACCTGCCCACAGTGACAATGCTCGTTGCTAATACAGGTTGCGCAGTAGTAATCACCAGACCATTCCTGTGAACGGAATGCAGATGGATGAATGGATGAGAATACAGGGAAATAAGCATATGGAAAAGCATAATAGTTCAAGGGAGATGGGGAGGATTTTGATCCATGGACTTTTCTTTTTGTCATCAGTACAGTTGTTCCCATTGTAAGAATGAAGTGGTTACGCAATACACAAAGAAGATTGTGCATCAAAGCTATAATGTCACTGTACTTCTCTGCAGACTATACAAGTATACGATTCATCAGAGTAAATACCAGGCCTTACAGTGATACATTTAAAATGATTCCTTATACCACAAAGCTGACAATTGACTGGAGTCACTGAGGCTTATATAACTGACTCCAAGGTTTCCTGTCCTCTTTGATGATTGATAGTCCCTCCGCTAGTCAAGAAATTCCCTGACTTTTGTTGTACGTGAAGGTTCATTGCTATGTTCATGAGATCCCACTGCCAGTCCTTGTCCTGAGCCAGATGAATCCACATCATACCCAGTCATCCTATTTCCATAAGCTCTATTTTAATATTATTTTCCCATCTTTGCCTAGGTATTCCAAGTTGACTCCTTCAAGTTTTTGCACTAAAACTTCCTATGCATATTTTATATCTCTTATTCATGCCACATAACTCTCCCATCTCATCCTTGATTTGATGATCCTTATAGCTTTTGGTGAATAGTAAATATCATGAAACTCATTGTGCTGTATTCAATTGTAGGTGAGTTACATGGAGATTTACTGCGAACGTGTTCGAGACCTGCTCAATCCCAAGAACAAGGGAAACCTGCGTGTACGAGAACATCCACTACTTGGTCCATATGTAGAGGACCTTTCAAAACTTGCTGTCACCTCATATCAAGATATCCATGACCTAATAGATGAAGGTAACAAAGCGAGGTGAGATCCATTGTTCCTGAATCATTTATTACCCCACATCATTCTCTGTTATATGAAGAATTTCTGTCATACCATGCTGTCTGATTTCAAGTACTGTGAGACATTAGTGTGAAAGTAAGACACAAGCAGTTCAGGACTGAAGTGAGCAATGAAAGGTGTAGAGCTATCAACTTCCTGGTGCAAGGGAAATGGTAGCTATTCACCTGTTAATGGTATTGCTTGTTGTTGTCAAACACAACAGGCTCATCTCTGTTGTCTGGAAAATGTAACACTGCATCTAGTTTGTACTTGACCTTTAAATGACCATGTTGGTATTTAAATTTCAGTATGTGGTTTGTAAAAACATGAGTGCTATTGGAACAGCCAGCATTTTCTGGAAAATAAAACTGGAAATTAAATACATACATTTATACATTAATGAAACAGAAATTAACAGTATGATAGAATTCCACTTTTCTGGATTAATTGGGATGGCAAGCCATCTGGATATGCAGATAATCCAGATAATTGGATTTTTCTTGGAAATTAGGCTACATTGGCAGTTTGAAATTCGGCTGTTACTATTTACAGTATGTACCTGTGTCTAAACCTTTTGATCACGCCTGATTTGAAGTTGTAGAAGCCATAAGACTGTACTGTAGTTGATCCGATAACTGGTAATTTCAAGGCAAGTTAGTTTTATAGAATTCCTGACAAATTTGCCTGAAGGGCCAAGCCAATTCAGATAATTGGCAGTCCGGATAACTAGTGTCAGGATAGGTGGGGTTCTGCTGTAGTTGATTTGTTGAGGTTATTGTAGTCAGTGTGGTTACTAGTCAATGGGCTGAGTATCTGAGGGATTGTAGTTCAGTTCCTGGTATGGGCAAAAGATTTGTCACATTTTCCAAAAGGCCCAGAATGACTCTGGGGCACACTCAGCCTCCTATCATTGGGTACCATGATCTGTTAGTTGTACACATTTTTAGGTTTGTGTATTGCTGGTTATGAAAGCACCAATTTTTATCTACCATGCCCAATATTTCTCATTTACTCTTAGAGAGAAAAATGAGTTAAACAAAATGTCTTTGAGATTTACTTTGGACATTCCTTGAGAAATGTCACAATTGTAAATTCTGATCATGGATGTACCATTCAGTATGTTTCATAGCATTTTGGTATGTCTTTCAGAACTGTTGCTGCAACAAACATGAATGAAACTTCTAGTCGGTCACATGCTGTCTTCACCATATTCTTCACGCAGCAACGTGTTGATAAGATCACAGAGCTCTCTACAGAGAAAGTTAGCAAGATTTCACTGGTTGATCTGGCAGGATCAGAGCGAGCAGACTCAACTGGGGCCAAGGGCACACGTCTCAAAGAGGGTGCTAATATCAATAAGAGTCTGACCACACTTGGGAAGGTCATCTCTGCACTGGCAGAAGTGGTGAGTGCAAGCTGAGTCTGTAATGAAGGTGCATACTGTCTGTATTTACGTGTTTATGACTCATTTGCAATAAGGAATTACAATTATATATATATATATTGTGGTGCCAGCTGTGTCCAGTATGTGTAAACTTTCTGAAGTATAATAATGTTACTGTCCATGAAATGAAGCTAAAATAGTGAAGTCATAAGTGTGGGTCCTTGTATTTTGAATCATTAAATTACAATGTTTCATTTACCACAATTTTGTAATTAAGGTATATATTGCAAGTTTAACATTCATCCTAGTACAATAAAGTGGGCCAGGATAGCTCAGTCAGTATAGTGATCTGCTACAGGCTGGACGGTCCGGGATTGAATCCCGGTGGGAGTGAGATTTTCCACACTGGTCCAGATCAGCCCTGGGGCCAACCCAGCCTCCTATACAATGGGTACCAGGTCTTTCCCGGGAGTAAAGCAGCCGGGGCGTGGCGCTCACCACCCACCCCCATTTAGTGCCGAGGTTAAAGAAAGAGTGTAGCTATACCTCTACTCCCCCTCAGGGCTTTCATGGCCTGTTCTAGGGTGAACTTTACCTTTTTACCTTACCTAGTACAATAAATATCCACTAAAAATGTACAGTTTGCATTTTAACATCCAAGTTATGGTTAGCATTGAGTATGATTTGGTACATTTTTTAAAAAGTTATAGTACTGAACATGGAGTTGTAAAGCCATACTTATATTTGCACATTGTTGTACATGGTGCCTTTGCCCATACATATTTGTTTTCCACCTTTATATGGGAAACTGCATATAACAAGTGTATCTTTGGATCATTCATGTATGGTCTAAGGCTCAGTAGGACAAACATCCAACTGGGAGCTTTAAACACATTAAAGTGATATAGCAACATTTTTCAAAAATACTTCTTTACATTTTGTAAATTCGTTAATCCATTCTGTAACACTTGACCACCACTAAATTAATCACAAAGTTCCTTTAACATTGTCGTTTTTAGTGACAGTTCTGTAGAGCAGGTTGGTGTGTACCGTAGGTGGTGGAACCAATTGGTTTAAATACCAACAGCATATGATTCGCCTGTTGCATTGTGTCCAGTTAATCTTCATGTGCTCATTTATCTCTACTCCACTGTTACTAATTATTATGGCTTGTATACCTCTTGTCTTTTATTTGCATAGTTTCTAGTACAAAAATTGACCAGGACTGACTAACATGTCAGAGATTCATGCCTTCTTGTTGTATGCAGGCATGTATAGGCCTGTGCTGCTTCCTTTATCATCTGTTAATTTTTTGTTTATAATTGTCTATACATAATGGCCATAATGTCATAAAATCAACAGAATTCTTTTATTCTGAGGTCATAACATATTAAACTTACTTTATACCATTGACAGTCATGTCACTAATGTGAAATTCTTAAGTGGTTTGCAATGAGTGCTAAGTCTGCATAGCTTCTTTATAACATGGCAATACAGTAAAGTACATTTTCTTTTTCATATTTTCTCTTTGGATTAGGCGGTAAGTGCATCTTACAATACTGGATAAATTGCAGTCCTAACTGTAGAATAATTGTGTGCATGTATTTGTCTGTGTTGATAGGCTTGCTCTCTGAAGTTTCAATGGTATTTTAAGAGTATAATTTTAAAGAGACTGATAGAAATGCTCCATGTTCTTGTAATTATTTTTGTATTTCAGAGCAATAAATAATTGATTACATTCATGATACATGTAATAATTCTGTAGAGAAATATATAATGAGGCACAATGTATGAATAGGTATTAAATATAAACTGGGCAGGCAATAGGTGTTGAAACTAAAAGAAATGTATACTGAGTATTATTTTGACTTAATTGTTAATAAATGTTAGCATATATTTATTCATACGTATCAAAATTACTGAACATATTGTAGCTTCTTTCCAAGATAAGGGAGCAATGTGGTTAGAAATAATAATAATAACATTGCACTGAAGTGGCAAGAATTTAAATTTTGATTTGATATTACAATGCAGACAAAATAACTGTACAGTATATGAGTATTCTAACCTTAACAAAAGTGGAAGGAACAGATGAAGAAATTTCTTCTTTATGTTTTAAATCAATAAGTTCACCTCTTTTGTTAATAATGATTTTTGTAAATGAAATGGCTGCAGTGGGAGCCCATGCTGTCCATCATTTTGCTTCCAGTGCATCACATCTGACTCTATGGAAGGCATTTCTAAAATAACCAGAATACCCTGTAGCAACTATGTACAGATGTAAACTAGTATTATGTCTTTAATCTGTGTGTAGTTGACTTTCATTATTGTATTCACTGTTTCCCTTTCCTAATGTAGGCAACTAAGAAGAAAAAGAAGTCTGATTTTATTCCTTACCGAGATTCAGTTTTAACTTGGCTGTTGAGGGAAAATCTTGGCGGAAATTCCAAAACAGCCATGATAGCAGCCATAAGCCCTGCTGACATCAACTATGATGAAACCCTGTCAACTCTCAGGTCAGTGCCACTTGGTGTCATTAGTGTCTGATACTAAGTGCTTGGGCAAGTTTTATGTACTTTTTTGAGAGTTACAAATGTTTATGTCCTACACAGGTATTCTGTTAGTAAGATAATGCTTTGAAACTTAAAAGCTTTTCACATGAAGGTTGAAATGCAAAGTGACTTACATTATTTTGTTTAAACTTAACTCTTTAATAAATAATGCTATGCAAAATTGGAAGGTGCATAGATTGTGTAGTCCATACAGTGACTAGGGTATGGAATGGGTGATCTGGAGCTTACTTCCCAGCAGAGGAAAGAGATTTTTCTTTTCTCCATATTTTCCAGAATAGCTGTGAAGCCCACCCAGCCTTCTGTTCGTTGGGTACTAGTAATACTTTCCCAGGAGTTAAAGTGACTTGGAAGTGACACTGATGACTCACTTCTATATAGGGCCAAGGATAAGAATGTGTGAAGCTATATGTCCATCCCCTTATGCCTTCACGGCTCATGCAAGGACAAATTTACTTTGTAATGTTCTCTTAATATTTACTGTGTGCAGCTTCTTTTATGTGTCTGTTCTCTGCATTTATTTGTGTATGAGGGTTGTATATTCTTGTTTGAAAACAAACTTTCTTTCCATGCAACAGGTATGCCGATCGGGCAAAGCAGATTGTCTGCAAGGCTGTTGTTAATGAAGATGCTAATGCGAAACTGATTCGTGAGCTGAAGGAAGAGATCATGCGCCTGCGTGACTTACTGAAGGCAGAAGGAATTGAAATTGAAGAAGGTATGTTGCTAACCCAACTAGGAAATAATTGTATGATTATGTAACTTGTAAAATACTTCAAGTATTAAATATTGCCAAATTACTAGAGTAGCTTTACAGTGACGTGGTTATATAATTGCTTAAAAATCCTATGAATTTGGATTTCAAGTCTTTAAAGACATACTCAATATTGTTTTACAATATTATATATAGAAATAATCTTGTTAAAGGTCCTGTATTTCACTTAGAGTGTTGTCTTGTACAATATTGTGACCTTATCAAGCCACCTTATAAATTCTGAAGCAGTAAGACACCTCAGCAATTGGTCATGATCAGTTTATTTTACTTAACAATGTGTAGTATGTAGTGGCTAACACTCCTACTTGGTATTCAGAATGACACACATTAAAATCTTTGTTCCATTATCAGCCTTCATGCTTAACATTTTTATGGTTTTCCAAAGTTCTTCCAAGGAGTTACTACTATAGTATCTTAAAACAGCCCATGACCACTTCACATACTTTTTGAGTTGTTGTTTGCAGTCGTCTTCACATTGTATATGTATATAAAACATATGCATTTGAGAAAGTATTATTAAGTAAATTAAGAAACCAATGAGAAACACACTCATGTTTGTATCATGAAGGTACCAGATTCAAATTTTGGTCAAGTAACCATCTGTTCTGCTTGGCATTGTTATGCTTGTGTAGAATGTGAACAGGTACTGGGATAAAGCCTGAGTATAGGTTATATATGATTAGTTCTTCATCATTTTTAACTTTAATTTATTTGTTGAAAAAACACCCAATGTATGGGTGTTTGTAATGTCACTTCACATACTCTTTGCTATTGATAGTGTAGTACAAAGTTTGTGAAGTTATGCCAGACATTCTTTCATACTCAGTAACCAGTGTAGATGACAGACAATTAATGGGTAAACAAAACAAAGATTTATAAGCTGAACTCATAAAAAAATAATAGAAAAAATACTATCAATCACAACTGAAAATGTTTATTATACACATTATAAATTTGTTTACAACATGTTTCGGCCTAAATGGGCCATACTTAGGTAATAAACCATCATCACCTTTGGCTCTACAACCCTGGGTGGGCCTTGACCTCCTCAGAGGTAATAAACAGTACCAGAAAATACTAAGAAGAATTGTGGACTATAAAAGTGTTTTTTGGTGTTATGTGTTACCAGACAATGGCCCATTTCGGCCGAAACATGTTGTAAACAAATTTCTCATGTGTATACGTAAACATTCTTAGTTGTGATTGATAGTATTTTTTCTCTATTATTGTTTGTTTTCACAACGGTATGAATAAAGTTAAAATGAACTTATAAAATGTAACTGAAGAATCAAAAAAGCCAACTAGATACCACTTGATATTTTATTGTATTTCTTATAGGCTCAACATGTTTCAAACATTACTATGCCCATCATCAGGAGCTCGCGACTATGATGTTTACCACATTGGAATAGTGTCCGGGTTGCAGGCTCAAGCTTGAGCCTGCAACCCGGACACTGCACCTCACCTACAACATACAGCAAACCAAGGACGACACGACCAATGTGGTAAACAACATCATAGTCATGAGCTCCTGATGATGGGCATAGTAATGTTTGAAACATGTTGAGCCTATAAGAAATACAGTAAAATATCAAGTGGCATCTAGGTGTTTTTTGATTCTTCAGTTATCACAATTATGCACGGTCCAATAAACATCAGATTTATAAAACCTACTTTGCTACAGCATATATTTTACTAGCCCTACATACCTTTTTGAATTATTAACCCTGTTATGTGTTAATATTTGTGACTAAATTCTTATTATTAAATTCAGATTATGTAGAACTGTATGTTAAATTGGTCACATATAACATCAGAGTTTCACATGTGCCCATGTACGTTATTGTTGTCTTACAAAGCAGATGTGTAGGTGTGTTTGTGGACTATCTCCATACCCAATTTCACTTGCATATTTCCAGTGTTTTATTATTTACTGTCATAAAACCAAACACAAAAGACAAAAGACATTTTGTATGGTCGCCATGTTGTTATTTTACACTTTCTAAAAATATTACATATCCAGAAGTTGCATATTTTTCCAAAATCTGCAAAATGCACAGCATTTCAAGGGTTTGAAGTAAATGGCAGTAGTGTCACTCCTCTCTCTCACATTGTGTGGTAGTACTGAGTGCAGGATATTAGAAAATAATGGTACTGTGGTGTTCTCTAATGACAACTCTTACTAAGTGTAGTGAACGTTGGTCAGCTGGTGTGTGTTCAAATGGCTGACATGTGCACGCGCACGCACACACACACCACATACACACATAGAGCGTGGGGGTTCTCATGAGCCTTTTTTTTATGTGAGAAGGAATGTAGGCTAAAAAGTTGAGCACAAAATAAAAAAAAAAAACATTGATGTTTAATGCAAAAATAGACTAAATTCTGGTCATTCAATCCAGAAATTCTTGGTGTAGCTTAAGTAGGTCTTGTTCAAATAGATTAGTCTGAGGGAAGGACAAAATCTATATTTGTATTCAAGTAAAATGCTTCAATTTTATTACTATTATTATTTTGAAAATGTTATTACACTGGAGTCAGATTACATCCACCAGTGTATTTTTTTATACCTTTTGCATAGTGCATGATCTGACTGTGACTGTTAGCCACTGTTTTTGTATTTTGGACCACTGGACCAGGGCTTAGGCATGATCTTAACTTTGTCTTTGTCTTTTTCTTTTTCTGTGTTACTCTGCCCAGGGCCAGATGGTAAAGTCATATATAAAAAGAATAACAATAAGAATGACAATAGTAAGTAAACCACATCTCGTGAAATAATAACATGTGATATGTTCTAGCTTTCCAGCTGCCTTGTTATTTTATGTTTTGAGGATTAAAGTGTAATAACTTTGATCATGGTGATGCAGTTTATGCATTGCAGGAATCAGTTTGCAGATTGTTTGTGTCTGATTCTTGTTTTGCAAAACGTTCAGGTCAAAGTAGTGTTGGCTGAAAATTTATTGTGAAGATGGTTATGTACAGAGTTTATATTATGTTTGTGTTGAACACACTACTATTCTAACAGAAATGAATGTAGACCTACTGAAATAAAAACTCTAGTTATTAGATGTTCGTACTAACACTGCTGTTTACTGTCAATTCTTTAGTACAAGTCTGCAGCACAAATGAAGTCTGCCCTGCTAGAATTGCAATGGGAAATGTAAAAATTTGATTTACTGTAACTGTTAGTGAGATTCAGTAACCTGTTTTAATTTGGGTTGCGAGACTGTGAATATATTTTGTTACTGTTATGTTGCAGTGCAAATTCACAAATGCTTATAGTTATAGTGGACTAGCTAGGTTCCTGTTTTTTTGCTGGTATAGCTATATATTTTTAGTGAGCGTACTTAGTACCTGTATATTCGATTGAACCTTTTCATGCATCTTTGATAAATTTTATGAACACTTTAGTAACAGACCACTTAATTTGCATTGCAAGAAACATGCTAAATTATTCAAACTTATTATCAAATTAGGCTTTTAAAAGTGAGAACTTATCTTGTGATATAGTACTGTGCTGCTGTACAGTGTATGGTTTTTAAACGCTGAATGGATAGTTTCATGCTCTGAACTATGTGTGTTTGACTGGCATGAACATGGTAATAAGCCTTTAGGTTTTATAAAGTGTGGGGAATTTTTTGACTAGCTGAGAAACTGTTAGCTCTTAAATAAGGATTCTGCTTCATGAAGTTAGTTAGTTGGGTAGGTAGGAAGTAGGTAGGTAGGCATGCAGGTAATTAGATAGTATATGAGTAGGTAGGTAGGTAGTGGGAAGGTAAGGTAAAGTTAGGTTAGGTTAGGTAAGGTAAGGTATGTAGGAAGGTAGGTAGGTAGGTAGTCAGCCAATCAGTCTTATCAGCCATTTAGTCATTTTTCCATTACCCCGATGGACATAAATAATTTAGCCACTCCAGACTGTGTGGCTGTGTTAGTATCACTTTTGCACATTTTTTGAGCACTTGCATAGTGTCAAGACCAATTTTTTTTGTCACGTTTTCGAGTTTTACACTTTTTGTCATTGTTCTGTGAATTTTTCCAGGAAAAAGGTATACTGCCTCTTCAGCCTACATTCTTGAATAGGCTTGAAAATTCTGTAATTGAAAGAACATGTAACATGCGTGATCATTGATGTGATGGTCATATAGAGAAAATTAGAACATTATATACAGTTGGCCCAATGAACACACTGTATAGACATGAGAATATTCAAGGTTGATCCTGAAAGGGTTAATAAGTAGAAGTATGCTTTGGGGGAGGAGAGGACACATGTTTTTGCCCCTGTTAATTTGATTCTTATTGTGGGTCAGATTATTCTTCTTCCATGTAATTTCTGTGAAAGAAGTCTGTACTCTTTGAACTGCAGAAAGGACACTGAATACAATGGCAGACAAAGTGAAAGAGAAATTGGTGTGTTAAATGAGTAACAGTATGTTAATAGGTCTACTGAGACATACATTTAATGAAAAAGTATGTTTTGAATCATTGTTGTTTGATCAATGCTACTTTGTACCTCTGTGATCTGTTTTTATTTTGTTTTATTCCTCAAGTTTGTTTTTCCATCACTAGAGTTGTTGGCTTCTGGCTTTGTCCCTGTTTTGTATTGTTTTAAATTTAGTGTAATATGTATTTTCTCTGTTAACAAATAATGAGTGCATAACTAAATAATGTCTAATGTGCCCCTAATACATTTGAGTTGTTGGACTCCATTGTATTTTGTACATCAGAATGTCAATGTATTACAGAAGAGTATTCCCAGTATCAGCACATGGAGAAATGAACCCCATAGTGTACTTTTGTTTATAGTTTAATGCAAACTTTGAATGGAACCAACTTGAATTGCAAAACTTGATTGCAGAGAGGAATATGGGTGTCATTGTGCCATATTCATATAACTGATATTTAATGGCAATGTATTTTAGTTTTTTTGTGTTGAGAAATTCAAGATTCTGTAAGTTTCACTGGGTTTCTGTCCATGGAAAACTGATATATTCATATAAGATCTTGGCTCTATGTTTTATTCTTTTTTTACTGTAGTACTGGCCAAGTTTCATTTAGCACAGTTGTCTGCCAACACATATGCAGCTTGTGAGGAATGAAAAAGACATCTGAAGCCCCATTTGAACAAACGAAAAAGACGCTTAAAATGTTTTAGTTGTTAAAAATTTGTATAATTCAATAAACAAGTATTGAAGAACTTGACAGGCTGCTCCGTTAGTAACACAGAGAATGTTTTTTTGACATTTAACTTAAATTTTCAGTTCCCTGTTTCCTGCATTGCAAGAAGCTCTGCCTTTTCTTGCAAAACATTCAGACTTGATGAATATGACCTTATAATCTTGGTTTAAACTAAATATGAAGTTCTGTAATTAATCAAGGGCCAACTACACATATAATTTCTTGAACCCATAATTCTTTGTGCATTTATACCCAGTAGAAGGAGATTTCAGAAATACCATTGATTGTGTGGTAGTGTTTGTAACTGGTACTGTAGGTAAGTAGTTGGTACATTCAGAACTAAAATTTCCTTAACATGTTTCAGGAATTTACATGTAGTTCTGTCAAGATTTGAAATTACATTTCAAATTCTGTAGATCTGTGTTCTGAGGTAAATGTTTGCTGCATGGCCTTTGTGCAGTCCATCCAGCCAACTGCAGACTGGCTGGATATAAATGTGTGAGTGGATATGCGCACGCACTTGCGTGTTTGTATATGTGTTTGGAGGGGAGGAGCTGCTTGGCTTCATTCCTACAGTTGTGACATGTGCTGTAACTATTCCATGAATGGTCATTTGTTATAAAAGGGAGATTTTGATTGCTATTCAAATATGTATTTAAGTAAGTTGAACACAACAGTACTTATCTGAACGAGGATCTGTATAATGGAAGAATAGCAGATAATCTTTCTATATTACTGGCAGCAAGAAGATGGGCAGACTAGCAGAACTAGACATTTGCAGTCTGACAAATTCTTCTGTCAGGCATAACACAAGCATTGCAACTCAGTCTAAGTATTATCCATTATGGTGACTAGCACCTCTTTCCTATTTGGCCACTTACCCTAGAGATTGATTATCCTGACTGAGAATTTTGTGATTTTTTCGTAGTTTCTCGAAGCTGAATATGGCTTTTATCTTGCATACATCATGGATGCTTCTTGCTAGATATTTCCTGTTAATTTTTCACAATTTCCAATTATTCGGTGCTTTATAAAGTACGTAATTGACGTTTGCCTTACGTAAATAAAAGAGCAGAAACTGTGTTGAATTAGTTTCTAGGAATGTCTTGCCACTGGAGTGTAACCTTTAACTCTTAAAATAAAAATCTGTTATCTTGTTTAGAGACACCCTTCTTTTGCTGTGAATGTATTTTTTGCTCAACAGTGCCAAAGGAAAGAAACGTCTATCCTCATCTTTTACAAAGCATAAAATAATTAGCATAAAGAGTGCCAAAATTTGAATCGGAAATGGTTGCAGTTATCAGCGTTATTATTTAAAATGGAACATAAATTCTAATGATTTTTTTGTACGTTTTTGTCATATACAATAGATAGTTTAAAGTTTTAAAAATTCACTTTTTTTACTTTTTATTTTTACAGGCTTATTGTAACATACTGTTTAATAGGTAAAAAACAGGTAGAATGTATGGATATTAAACACTGGTATACTGTAACTGAAGTAGGCCTGTTTATGACCCTGACAGATGTTTAAATTTATTACTGATATTGACTGAAGGATTCTTCAGTGCCTTGGATTGTCATGGAATTGCTGTAAGTTGCTTGGAAAAGGAATGTGGGGAATACAGTTGCCTCTGGGGAACAAGTACATTGGATATTTTTTCATGCTCATCTTGAATGTCAAGTGATTTGATAATTAGTCCCATATATGTTTTAATGTGGTCAAGCAGACATGTTGAAAATCCGTTCACTGCCTGTACAATATTTACCCTGTAGAAGTAAATGCAGAGATCACTAACTGTGTGTGTATATCTCGTTGCCAGGGTGCAGATCACTATCAAAATATAAATATAGTTGATAAGTCCAAAACAGTGACAAAGTTGACATACTTGGAATTGACAATAACAAATTAAAACTATGAAGATTACTGTCTGGTGGGATGTTACACTGAGTAGATAGGTACCAGTGTTTGGATGAATCTGCTGCTTCCATCTTAATGGTAGAAGAGAAGCCCACATGGCACAAGATTAGCGATGATGTAGGACAATAGAGAGGTGGCAGCAGATGGTAGGCCTGAAATAAGAGTAAATAATACTTTGCCAAACATGAAGAAAAATGAATACAATTTGCAGCCAAGATCTTTCACAAAAATATTGGTTTTTCTAGAGAAAGAACCCCAGTTAAACAGAATCTTGAATGTCAATGGTAAAACAAAGGCAAGAATCAAGATAGAAAGGAGATGGCAGTACTGTATTCTGAGAGGAAAGGAGTTCAGAAATTGTCCCTGGCAGTGCACAGATGCACTTGTAATTGCCCTTTTGCAGGACCCTGTAGATCAACCTAATGGGAGCTCTGCCTGTTGCATTTTTTTCCTATTTCTGGGACTGTTTACCATTTAGTTCTCCCATTATACTTCCTCCTTTGAATATTTGTGCACTCTTTGCTTCAGCAATATTCACTTTTTTTTATTCCTTCCTGATTCTTATCCATGCTTTCCCATTCACAAAACAACTCCTATTCCCCTCCACTCCTTTAGTGCTGCCATCTTGCATTGGTTTACTCACTGCCTGGTTTTGTGCTGTGTGGCTTACTCTGATATGATACAGTTGGACACAGCAGGCACCTCTGAAAGTTCAGTACTTGTCTATTAAACTACATGACATCACATCCAAGAAGAATGTAATATTTATATTCACCATCATGTGAACTTGAAATGTAACAAACCCTCATTATATTTATTTAGAAATTAAGAGCAAATTAAATTGGGGAAATTATTGCTACTGTATGATTCAGAAACATTTTGGAAACTGTTTCGGGTCATATACGCATGAAGCACTTTTCCACTTCCATTAAAATGAAGCACTTTCTTCACTACCATTACACAATAAGCCTAGGTACTGTTGTGTTGAGTTTGTATTCATTATTAATCATGTTAGTTTAATGGTAGATAGTACTGACTGTAAATTTATTTTGACATGTGAAAGGCCCTTGTTTGGAGCACGTTGTGGTTGCAGAAGAATGCCTGCTGTACTGAACATCACTTAATACACTTCCTGTTTTGTCATATGTTGCTGCTATAATTTGCTTTTGGTGTTACATTAACTTGTGCGGGTATTACTTTGGAACCTAATATCAATTTTTTCATTGACTGACTGTGTTATTTTACAGGGGAAGAAGGTACAGGACTGAAGGTTGTGAAACGAGACTGTGATCGCCAGCTGGTAGCTCCAGCCTCGACTCTTGCTGAGGAGGCAGTGGACCAGTTGCAAGCCAGTGAGAAGCTAATCGCTGGTGAGTGAGGTTCCATACTGTCTGCATTTAATGTGAGGCATCTGAAGCTCATTGTAATTCATAAAAACAATCATGTAGAATAAAGTTTACAGAATGTGTTGTTTTAACCTAGAAGTCTCAGAAGTGCTACAAGATGACAAGACACATCCATCATTAGTAGAAGGTGCAGATTCCACAATGGGTTACTTTTAGATTCTAAAATGAACATAATTCTCTTTTTTTTTTTTTTTAGTTTTTTCAAACACCTATTTTTAAAAAGAGGTAATCAACACATTCTTCAGAGTGTATTATGTACCCACCCAATTTTCTAGCTGTAGGATGTTAGGGTAAACAGGTAGATCATGCCAGATTACAAATTTGACAACTGATCTAGTGCCCCTAAAGTACCTTTGTAATGTGGTGTTTTTAAGATATGTGAACAGCTTATCCTTGCACTGATATTCCCATTATTGTAAGTAATAAAAGACACTTAAGAAGATTTTGTGTATGTCATGGGGCACTTCAAATTCTATACATTTGATATTTTGTTTATTTTATAATTTTGACCATGAAAACAGTTTGTACACAAAAAAATCTGCTCCAAATTTGGGTGGATCTAAAGTTGATGAATTGTGACTGTTCTTTTCTTTAAAATGCTGCTGTGCCTAAATTATTACAAATTTCCAAAGAATGTTTTCCACATCATTTGAGACTAAATTGTGGCATTACTTGGTTGTCTCACAAGGAGCATTCTAAAATTTTTTCTTCAAAATCATGGGTCTTTTAGAGTGAGGTTATGAACAAAATCTTGTTAAATGTTTTCTCTAGCTGCATACAAATTGTGAAATTTTTTCAGATATAAGAATATTTTTCACACTCATAACTACACAGGCTGCTGATTTAGTTTGTGAACTGGTACACTACTTGCAGGTGAGTGTATTTTGAAAAACTTGTTTAGTTTATGAAAGAAGTTACTGCTTGTAGTGTATTGGTACTATCGTATTAATGACCAGGATTATGTCAGGGGCATAGCCTGTTTTTTTCTCGTTTTCATAAGCCATTTGATGCACTGTTATAGTAACTTGCAGTAAGAGGTACCTGATTCCTCATTTTTATTGTATTTTTTATAATCTTCCATAATAATTTCTGCTGCAGTCCTACAGTTGATGCAGAATCATGATATGACACCTGTGTCATGTAATTACTGTTGTTGTTATAGAGTTGAATGAAACATGGGAAGAGAAACTGAAACGCACAGAGGCAATCAGACTGCAGAGAGAAGCTGTGTTTGCAGAGATGGGTGTTGCAGTGAAGGAAGATGGGAACACAGTTGGTGTCTTCTCTCCAAAGAAGGTCAGTGTGTTTGAAGTGTATGCACATATCTCTAGGTGAACTTCTGGTGTACATGCTAAAGGTCATGAAATAGTTTGGGCTGTACTAAAATGTTGTCTTGAGAGCGGACATTTCATTCTTGGAGAAGGATATGGGTGGCCCAGATGTAACATAAAAAGGGAAAGTTGTCCTTATGCTTAATTAAGCACCTTCAGGTAAAGGAATGTGGGGTCCAGGGCTGAAGCTCCATGTGTCCTTAACTGCAGCACTGGAGGGGATTGAACTGTCAGCTTCATACTTCTGCCACTTCATGCCACTTTACCCCCTCCCCCCCCAGGAAAGTGCCACCAGTGCCCAATTAAATGGTAGGTTGGGTGGACCCCATAGCCAGTCTGGCCACTGCTCCTTCCATACTCTGAACCCAGATTTCTCAATTTTCCAGCTCATAGCATGTCCACTGTACTTAACGTGCCTGGACCATGGTTATAATACAGTCCTGTGTGCTAACACTTTCTCAGCTGCATGTTTTCTGTAGCACTGGATGGAAGAATGATTATGAAAGATGAACTGGAAAGGAAGCAGTTTCAGTCTGTTTAAAGGTATTTAGCTTTCGCCTAGAAGAGCTGATATTACTACAAAAGACTGTCTGGAATTGAACATGGGACCTACAAAATAAGAAATATGAGTGCAATGTTCTGCTGGTGTACAGTGAAATTAAATGTTGAGGATGTGCAGTATTACATTGCACTAGACATCAAAATGCACCTGAAATCATGAACTAGAAAGATGGATTTGTTCATGGAAGTCTCCAGTCCACCCCTAAATGAAAGAAGGCAGCAGGCATTCTCTAAGAATGTAATAGTATTGCGAACATGAGGCAAAAAAAAAAATGATATTTCAGTGCTGATGCCACAGCACCATCAGTGTCAGTGGTTACATATCTAAAGTGCTAATCACACCCAGTGTAGCTAAATCGCAGGCGGAGATCAGACTTTAGCTACCAACCACATTATTTTCACATATCCCACTGGTGAAACCCAGAAAAATGTCACCTTGCAAACCTGAAACTCCAATTGGATCCTGACAGTCCATTCCCCTCTTACTGCCTTCTGTGACTGAACATACACCCTCAAACCATCTTATATAACTGACATTTCTTCCTCCATATCACTTCAACATCCATTTGAACAGGTTCAGTCACACTAAAGATGGGAGGCAGTACATTACATGAAACACAATACAGAATCCCAAAAGAAGACTGTAATTTGATCACAAACTGCTCTGAATGCCAGAAAACTTAATCAGTTTGATTTTTGTAAAAATTATTGTAATATTTATCCCATCATGGTATATCATTTTATAATTGATGTATGTACTGCAGTCAACCAACACAAGTTTTATTAATCTTGTCAAAACATTGTACATGTTTCGATTGTAATGACCATCCTCAGGTATATGAATATGTGATTTTAAAATTCAAAATAAAATTCATATATATATATATATATATTTGTGTGTGTGTGTGTGTGTGCACGTGCATGCGCATGCGTGTGTTTGTAACCACACACAGGATATATGAGAAGTGTTTATATTGGAATTGCTACATAAAAAAACACGAGATATGTGAAAAATATTTTTATTGTAATTGCTACACAAAGATTATTCTAGTTTGTACAATTCATGAGATCTCACAAATTTAAAATATATGTGCATTTTATTTTCAGTGTTAAAATCATGTATTTGAATGCTTGAGGATAATTAGTAAGACTGAAACATGTAGCATGTATGGACAAGACTGATGAAATTTGTTGAGGTTGACAGCAGCACGTATGTCATTTTTAATTAATCAGTCTGAATTAACGCTGTGTTCAACATGACCGTCTTTAGTTGTACTGCAGCACTAATGGTGAAAAACTAGGACAGAAGTGATGGCAGTATGTTTCATTCCAGAAGAATTGAAATGGAAAACCCAGGGAAGACCAAAATAAAAAAGATCATAAAAATTCATTTTTTTTATTATTATTATTATGTATAGTGTTTTGGGTCTTTGGTACCTGAACGTTTAACACGTGGTTTACTTATGGTGTTACAGAAATAAATTTTAAATTCCCCTAATACAAGCTGTTTTAGTTCACACTATCAGCTGGCCATAATGTTTTCCAGACTCCACATCTTGTGAACCTGAATGAAGACCCTTCCATGTCCGAGTGTTTACTATACTACATTAAGGATGGTTTCACTCGCGTTGGCTCTGCGGAAGCCAATATTCCGCAAGACATCCAACTCAGTGGTTCCCATATTCTCAGTGAACACTGTGTCTTTGAGAACCATGAAGGAATCATCACCATGACTCCCAAGGAGGGGGCACTGTGTTATGTCAATGGCAGGGAAGTGAAGGAGACTGTTGTCCTCAAGACTGGCTCTCGGGTGATTCTCGGCAAAAATCATGTCTTCAGGTTTAATCACCCAGAGCAAGGTAGGTTGCAGCATTGAGTTCTGCAGTGATTTTATGACCTTACTTGTCTGTGCAGCTGTTAATCATTGCATTAGCTGTATGCTTTTCTCTGACTGTGACAGTGTTTGATTGTATGTGATTTGAAGTTGTTACAGTAGTGAGCATTAAGATTACAGTCTGCTGGAGTGTGTTATGCTGTGTAGGCTGGTACATAGGTACTAATTTTTCTGAGAAATCTGCAGCTACATGCAGATGAAGGCAGCAGTTTTCTCCAAATTGCCAAATTGTTTGTCCTGTTAAGCAGACTGCATGGTGTCACATCCAAAAGACAATAGTACTAACATCTGTTTGTGTTTGCAGCTCGTGAGCGTTGGGAGAAAACATCACCAGCTGAAAATCCAGGTAATGAAGAGACATATTCGAGCACTCTAAGGTATTATCTGTACTGCAGTGTGTATCTTTACTTTTTTAACTTCAGCATGTCAGCTGGATTGGAGCTGCAACAGATACGTAGCTTGTATTCACCAGGAATTTAGAGCCAGTATTTCTCCCTACATTTCAACTTAACCTTACTTTGTAGAAGAGACTTGAAGTGCCAATCTTCAGCTTCTAAGCAGGTCTTGCACCTGAAAATATTTCTCAACACACAACAGAGCTCTTGTCTTCCGTCATTGACAGTTTTGCTTTGAATATTTTCTCCCAATTCCGGCAAAGAAATGCGGATCATTCATATAAGCAGTACCTTTTCCTGTCACCCACAAAAGTAATTGCACATATTCATATCTTGAAATCCACAAAGCCTTATTTATTCCATATTTGCAAAATGCAAGCAATGTCATTTTTCACATATGCACTTCACACTAGTGTCTGGCCATTAGGTAATGCAAAGGAACTTAAGGATTTTTTGAAGACCAGTGTTTCTTATTATGGCTGTTTCCATTCCCTTACCTCATCTGAGAAAATCCCATGTTATTCCCACTGGCTTCTTGTTTCTTAGTCTAGAAGGGAGAACTGTTGTGATCTAAATTTTAGGAGCTTCTTTCCTTCCAAGCATTGGTATTATCCTATTTCTGTTCAGTTAAAACAGAGTATTTTTGATTTGCTTGTTGTTCAGCATTGAATGTGCTTTTTGAAAGTTTTACACTGGTCAGTGTATTGTTCCTTGATGTAGCACTGATGGCACAGGATATTCTTTTACAAAAAATGTGTCAACTTTTTTTTATAACTCATATGTAGGCTACTTTGCAAAAGTATTCAAATGAGCACTCTCTGCTGAACAGATAACATTTTTCATACATAGTGACTTATATATGAGACACAACACACAACTTGGCCAGTGTTGCATGTTGCAGCATACATAGATGAGATGATGTAATACCCAGCTGAATCATCTTGCCTAAGGAAGCTGGTATTTCCCTGTGCTCCGAGAACTGATTGAAGATATGCACTGTACTTTTGCTTTAATTTTAATATGATATGATCAGGCAGTTAATTAAGGAAACACTATGTGGGCATCAGGCAAAATCATGCTTTAGCACCAGTTTCTTTATAGTCTAGTGTCATTCACCATAATTTTGTGCCTGGATGAAATATAATCACAACAATTAGTTACCGGATATAATACTGTTCATTAAAATACCATAGAAACCAACACAGATATGCTGTAGAAGCTGTTACAATATGCTGATCTGTAAATACTGTTAAGATGTGAAAATTAAGTGTATGAGTGTGGTCAAAGATGTAACCATAAAATAAAACTGCTAACGAAGTAACTCAATGGAACCAGGTTCTTCTGCAGAACCTGTCATTCAGGTACTCGAGAAATTTCCTGCTGTTATGGAACTCAATAATAGCCCATTGATGACTAATAAGTATTTTGAAAGTGTGCTGAGAGAAGTTCTGTTAATGATAATAGCACAGAGCTGAAAGAGTTAGGAAAATTTTAATCAGGAAATAATGTGAGAAATGTTTAAGAGTTTTCAATGGGCTTTTCAGGCTAAATAAGGACAGGAAAGTATTTCAAACAAAATTTTGAGGAAGATATTTTGTGTAAAATAGTTTAGCTGTTTATTAACTAGTAACAACTGAAGGAAACTGTGTAAAGAGATACTGTATGGCTTAAACTGTTGTTTGTTATTGTGTAGATAAATCATTGAAGAAATACAGAACTTACACAGTGGGGGAACAAGAAATTTAGACTAATTTGTGTTTTGACATCTTATTAAGAAACATAACTTGGAAGATGGGAGGTAATATTAGATAGATATTAAGTAAGTTGTGGTGATTCTTATTGGATTTATGTGACTCATTTTGGGCTGCAGTAGCATTCCTTGAGGTAATAATGAACCTTTAGTGTACACAAAGTGAGGCAGTTAGATGAGAAAAAGACTGTTGTGTTCAGCTCTCTTTAGTTTTATGAACTTTAAGTTCAAGTTGTCATTAACACATGTCTTACACTTTCCTTGAATGTTGAAAATCAAATCATTTATCTTGTAGGCATGTCATATGATAAAAATGCAAAGTTATGTGGTGAATATGTTGTGCCTGTTCGTGCTCATGTGGTGAAACTGTAGGAAATACAAATTGATTTTTGTAGTATTGAATGATTCATTTTTGTGCATAGTTTCCATTATTGTATCTCTGTTGCGAATATAATATATAACCACACACAATTTCAGACCCTACACCACGTGTCATTAGTTTTGGCGCCATCTGACAAGTTTGAACAGCACCATGTTGGATGTATTATTATTTTTTTTAATCATCTTCCCATTTAACCTACATCTTTGATGTAATTTCTTCTCTTCAGGGTTTGTCACCAAAATTCTATATGCATTTTTCACCTTTCTGATGAATACTACATGTCTTGTTTATCTTAACCTCGATTATTTTATCTCCTAATCTCATTTGATGAGTTACAAGTATGAAGCTCTTAACTGCATAATTTTCTCTGTGCTCCTGTTACTTCCCCTGTCCTAGGTCTGAAAATCCACCCCAACACACTGATCCCATAGATTCACCTGCCATATTTACCCACTGTAAGCCTATCTTGCCTTATACAGCAAAGAAAGCAGACCAAAAAGGAATATTTTTTCCTCTAGATTTATCATGTACAGTTAGTTTTAAAAATGTTTCAGCTCTAGAATGTGTTGAAAAAACTTCTCCGGCTGAGACTCCAGGAAACGGAGAGACTGTGGACTGGAACTTCGCACAGATTGAACTTCTGGAAAAACAGGGCATTGACCTGAAAGCAGAAATGGAGAAGAGGCTCCTTGTGCTGGAAGAGCAGTTCCGCAAGGAGAAAGAAGAGGCAGACCAACTCTTTGAAGAGCAGCGCAAGGTGGGGTCTTGATAAAATGTTCCTAGCTTTCTACAGCAAACGTAAATTCCATTTCCATAATTACAAAATATACAGTGGTTTTTGCAGCTGGCACAGATTTCTTACCAAACGAACACAGGATGGTTTTATCTAAGGAGTGTGAGGACCCGCAGCCCACTTGAAACCAGCGCTGTTTCATACCAACTAAATCTGAGAAGCTGAGTTCAGAACACACTGCACATTGCTTAGTCAGTGATGCACAAACTTAAGAGAATACAGAAAAAAATATTAATTTTTTTTTTAAATGCATAGTTTATGGATACTGTGTGGTACCCCCAGATGGCCACACACCATGTATGTGGGTGTCCAGTATAGGGCAGTCCATGTAGGATTTGTGGGAGACTGTGTTAATGGGACAATATTAGCTTCTTTTTAAAACAAAATAACTCCATGTTGTGCCACTGTCATATGGCAAGGCATTCTTAAGGAAACAGCACAATTTTATGGACAGCAGACACATCAGAATTAATTCAACTTATCTGAGCAACTTTCATGCACGTTACATAAAATATTAAGGTATTAGAATTAAATATGGTGACTAGAAGAACAGGATTTTAGTTTATAATTTTAATCTTACTTTCAGGAACATATTTAGTGAAAAATTTTTGAAGGTGATATACATGATTTAATTCCATTTTAAGTTGTATTTATAACTACAAATCTTTATACATATACATATATACAGGGTGTCCCAGGAGGAATGTGCCAGACTTCGGGAGGGTGTTCCTTATGTTAAAGTATACCGATATAACCCAAAACACCTATGTCCAAAGTTGAACGGTTACGGCGATAATGGCCAGAGAAGTTTCAAACTTTGACAGCTGTTACACACTTATTGATTACCAAATACATATTAAAACTGGCGGGAATATGTGGATTCTGTAATGTTAATATCTGTACTTAACATCAGACTAACTTGTGAGTGGCATAAAGCCATTAAATTGAAGTACAAAAACACTCGCACTCATGACATAGTTGACCTTAGGGTTACAAGCACTATACATGAGAAAGCCCTGCGGTGACGTAACATGGCTGACTGCGCAAAGCGTCACGCACGCACAGTGAACACTGCATTCCACTGTCAAGGACATTAGCACTGTCACGTGACGTAACAGCTGTGCAGGTTGCAGTATTTGGAACCGCAAGAAACCCCCACTTTTCTCTGGCCATTTTCTCCGTAACCATTCAACTTTGGATATAGGTGTTTTGGGTTATATCGGTATACTTTAACATAAGGAACACCCTCCCGAAGTCTGGCACATTCCTCCTGGGACACCATGTATATATACAGGGTGTTTCACGACTTAGGGCATAACTGCAGGAGGTGATTTTCTAGGTCTTTGTGATCAAAAAAGTTCATATAAACATGTGTCCGATTTTGGACGGTTACGGAGTTATGACCGTTTGAAACTCAGAATAGAAGGTAA